>Ga0055584_100004833_pt1 | contig 13196 bp, 12 predicted proteins | sample OSDHelmetaG_FD_58716 | JGI IMG/M metagenome (GOLD analysis project Ga0055584, IMG submission 58716) | Pelagic marine sediment microbial communities from the LTER site Helgoland, North Sea, for post-phytoplankton bloom and carbon turnover... | ecosystem: Environmental > Aquatic > Marine >... | reverse complement strand
ATCGGTGGGCTCCTACACGCTCCCGAGCGCTGCGGCGCTGATTGCGGGTCCCAGCTACACGGTGGGCCGGATCAACGAGCGCAACGAGCAGCCCATCCTCCGGTACATCGGCGACGCGTATCGCTGGCTCGGCGAGACGCTGCAGCGGCGCGGGGTCGAGGGCACCTTCGTGAATCCGGTCTTCGTCGGGTGCGTCGACCTGAAGCCGGAGCACACCTGCGTGCAGACGAAGAGCTACAAGCGAACTCTAGAGGCGCGCTACGGCTTCGAGGGCCTCGAGGTCTTCGACGAAGATACGGTCTTCGTGTTCGCGCTGTTCAAGGCACTGCCGTTCTCGCTCAAAGCCTGGTTGTACGGCAGCCCCGCCTGGGAAGCGGCGCTCGAAAGCCCATTCCAGCTGGCTGCGAGCGTCAATAACCGCTTCTACGAGACGCTCTTCCTGAAGGCGCTCCCGGAGCTGAGCACAGTCGAAGCCGAGGCTCCCACCCAGTTCATCCACTTGTGGGACTCCGAGCTGATTGCTCCGTTCTTCACGGGGGCGGCTTGCCAGCCGCTCGCCGGTAGCGAGTCCACGATGTATTCCCATGCCGCGCGCATCGAAGCGACGGGCTGCTTGTTGGATCAGCTTGCTGTCTGGTTCGAATGGCTGAGTGCGAACGACGTGTACGACAATACGAAGATCATCATTGCGGCCGATCACGGTGCGGCGAAGTACGGCGAAGAATTCTTCCGGGGTGCTGCAAAGCCGATCCTGCTGGTGAAGGATTTCGGGAGTCGGGGCCCACTCGCGAGCAGCGATCTGTTGTTGCAGAACAGCGACGTAATCCGGTTGATCTGTGCCGCCCTCGATGGTTGTGAGGGGATCGGACCGGACCCGATCGCCGAGCCGGAAGTGGACCGCGTGGCCCGCTACTACTACACCCAGCACGGCAATGAAGTCTGGGCGAAGGCGACGCGGAAGTTCGAGATCCGGCAGATCATCGAAGTGACCGATCACGTCGACCGGCATCCGGAGCTGCAGCAAGCGGAGTAGCCCGACGCAATCCGGTCGGCTCGACGGTAGAGTCCGGCCGGCTCGGCTTGCGGCAGCCTGGCCAGAATAGGAAGTGATACGTCGAATGAGTAAGCAGGAGAACGGACCCAAACGGACCTACTGGCAGGACAACCTCCGTCTGGTCGGAGTCTGCCTCGCGATCTGGTTCGTGGTCTCGTTCGGCTTCGGGATCCTGTTGCTCGACGTGCTCAATCAGATCCAGATCGGCGGCGTTCGCCTCGGCTTCTGGTTTGCACAGCAGGGGAGCATCTACGTGTTCGTCGCGCTCATCTTCTTCTATGCGTGGCGAATGACGGCGCTCGACCGCGAGCACGGCGTCGCCGAGGACTGACGTGGATCTCCAACTACTTACCTATCTCGTCGTCGGGGCGTCGTTCCTGCTCTACATCGGGATTGCGGTTCTCTCCCACGCTCGCAGTACCGGGGATTTCTATGTCGCGGGCGGCGGCGTCCATCCGATCGCCAACGGGATGGCGACGGCCGCCGACTGGATGTCCGCTGCCTCGTTCATCTCGATGGCGGGCTTGATCGCCTTCCTTGGCTACGACGGCTCGGTCTATTTGATGGGCTGGACTGGCGGTTACGTCCTGTTGGCCTTGTTGCTCGCCCCCTACCTGCGCAAGTTTGGCAAGTTCACCGTGCCCGAGTTCGTGGGGGACCGCTACGACTCGCAGGCCGCGCGCGTCGTTGCCGTGTTGTGCTTGATCGTGATCTCGTTCACGTACGTCGCCGGGCAGATGCGCGGTGTCGGCATCGTCTTCTCGCGATTCCTCGCCGTCGACATCTCGACGGGGTTGCTGATCGGGATGGCGATCGTCTTCTTCTATGCCGTGCTTGGCGGGATGAAGGGCATTACGTACACGCAAGTTGCCCAGTACTGCGTGCTGATCTTCGCCTACCTGGTGCCAGCGATCTTCATCTCGCTCCAAGTCACGGGTTCGGCCGTGCCGCAGCTTGCCTTTGCGGGAAGCGTGACCGACGGCGGAGGGTTTCTGCTCGAGAAGCTCGACGGAGTGGTGACCGATCTAGGATTTTCCGCCTACACCTCGGGGACCAAGAGTACGACCGACATCTTCTTTATCACGATGGCGCTGATGATCGGAACGGCGGGCCTGCCGCACGTCATCGTGCGGTTCTTTACAGTGCCCCGCGTGCGTGATGCTCGTATGTCCGCGGGGTGGGCGCTGCTCTTCATCGCCGTGCTCTACACCACGGCGCCCGCGGTCGGCGCGCTCGCGCGCTTGAATCTCACGCAGACGATCCAGCCGGGACCGGTCGGTGCTGCGGATGGGAACCTGGCGTACGACGAGCGGCCGGAATGGTTCCGCACGTGGGAGGACACGGGCCTGTTGGCGTTCGAGGACAAGAACGGGGACGGCCGCATCCAGTACTACGACGATGCGAACCCTGCGTTCGCGTCCGCTGCGGCCGGCTTCGGCTGGCGGGGCAATGAGCTGCGCGTCGACCGCGACATCATCGTGCTGGCGAACCCTGAGATCGCACAACTTCCGAACTGGGTGATCGCTCTGGTCGCGGCCGGCGGTATCGCGGCCGCGCTCTCGACCGCGGCGGGTCTGCTGCTGGTGATCTCCGCCGCGGTGTCGCACGACCTGCTGAAGAGCGTATTCGCGCGGGGCATCAGCGAGCGAAACGAGCTCCGGGCGGGGCGGATCAGCGCCGGCGTGGCGATTCTGGTCGCCGGCTATCTCGGGTACAACCCGCCGGGCTTCGTCGCACAGGTCGTCGCGCTGGCGTTCGGGCTCGCGGCGGCGTCGCTGTTCCCGGTGATCCTGCTGGGGATCTTCAGCTTGCGCGTGAATGGCCCCGGCGCCATCGCGGGCATGTTGAGTGGCTTGCTCTTCACCGTTGGCTACATCGTCTACTTCAAGGGCGTCTTCATCGCGCCATTCGCCGAGAACATTGCCGAGAACTGGTTGTTCGGTATCTCCCCCGAAGGGATCGGCGCGGTTGGGGCGCTGATCAACTTCGCGGTGACCTGGACCGTCAGCCTGCTGACGCCGCCGCCCTCCGACGAAGTGCTCGCGCTGATCGAGCGCATCCGCGTCCCTTCGCTTGCGTCGGATCGGAGCTGAGCCGCGGATGAAGATCGCTGACTTCGAAACCTTCGTCGTTGGCAACCCACCGCCTCACTTCGGGGGGCGTTACTTCCTGTTCGTGAAGCTCGTGAGCGATGACGGTATCGTCGGTTACGGCGAGGTGTACTGCGCAACATTCAGCGCGCACGTCGTCGAGCGAATGATCGCCGATGTGTGTGAACGTCACGTCGTCGGGGGCGACCCGTTCCGAATCGAGCATCTGTGGCGTAACGTTTACGGCTCGGGTTACACGCTGCGCCCCGATCTCTCGCTGGTCAGTGTGCTCAGCGGGATCGAGATCGCGTGCTGGGACATCGTCGGCAAGGCGGTCGGGCAGCCGGTCTATCAGCTGCTCGGGGGTCGGGTGCACGAGCGCTTGCGCAGCTACACCTACCTGTATCCGAGCGAGCGCGACGGTCCCGATGCGTTCGAGGCGAACCGTGTCTACTCCGATCCCGGTCTGGCCGCGCAACGCGCCGTCGAAGAGGTCGAGCGCGGTTTCAGCGCAGTCAAGTTCGACCCGGCAGGTCCCTACACGGTCTACGACGGCCGCATGCCATCGCTCGACGCCATCGAGCTCAGTCGCCGGTTCGTCGAGACGATTCGTGAGGCTGTCGGTACGAGCGCGGATCTGCTCTTCGGCACGCACGGTCAGTTCACTGCGGCTGGCGCGATCCGGCTCGCACGTGCACTCGAGCCGTCCGACCCGCTCTGGTTCGAGGAGCCTACGCCACCGGAGAATCCCGCCGAGATGGCGCGCGTCGCACGTCAGACCTCGATCCCCATTGCGACCGGTGAGCGCCTCGTCACGAAGCACGAGTTCGCGCGCGTGCTCGAGGCGCAGGCGGCGTCGATCCTGCAGCCGGCGGTCGCCCGCTGCGGCGGGCTGCTCGAGGCGCGCAAGATTGCGTCGCTCGCGGAGATCCACCACGCTCAGATCGCGCCGCATCTGTACTGCGGTCCTATCGCGGCGCTCGCCAGCATCCAGTTCGCAACCTGCACACCGAACTTCCTGATCCTCGAGTGCATCCGGGACTTCGGCGGCTTCCACGACCAGCTACTCACGCACCCGATCCGCTGGGAAGAGGGTTTCGTGATCCCGTCGGACGAGCCGGGGCTTGGCAGCGAGCTCGATGAAACGGTCGCCCGGGCGCATCCGTACTCCGGGGAGGCGCTGCACCTCGAGATGCAAGGGACGCCGGGGGAGGAGTAGGGGGGCTTCGTCGTTGACCGGTGGCAGGACCGCAGAGACAGTGACTCGCGAGAGAGGCTCAACTGCGGTGGAGCCGCCAGCCGCAGCATCGGACGGCGCTCGGAGCACAAGAGCAACCGGCATCACTACCGGCCGGCGGCGAAGCGAGCTGTGCCCTCAGCCTCCGTCCCGCGTCCCGGCCAGGTCGGCCATGAGTCCGTAGGCCTCGTCCTGCGAGGAGCGGACGGTGATGCCGGTGTAGGGCATCGTTTCCCACTGGCTGCGCCAGCGCTCGCGGATGCGTTCGACGGGACCGAACAAACCGCCTTCGTCCATGTACTCGTCCGGGACAGCGGCGACGGCTTCTTCGCGCTTGCCGGCCTGGAAGAGTTCCTGGATGCGATCGGCCGCTTCGCCCCAGCCTTCGCGGTGCATACGCTTCTTGTGGAAGTTGAGCTTCGGGTGCCCCATGCCGCCGACGTAGAGCGCGACGAAAGGTTTGCCGCCCTGCAACGCGGTCTTCACATCGTCGGTGATCGTGACGCTGACACCGCCCTGGATCTCGAAGTCGTCGTAGCCCTTTCCGCCGCCCGCGGCGGCGAAGCCCTTCTCGAACCAGCCCTTGAAGGTATCGACGTTGCCCGGTCGCATTCCGAATGCGAGCCAGCCGTCCGCGATCTCGGCCGTGAGTGCCACGGTTGCGGGCGCGCCGGTGCCGAGCCATAGCTTCGGCGCCTGGTCGTAGTGCAGGATCGACTTGAGCGGCTTGCCCATGCCGGCGGAGCCCGGTCCCTTGTACGGGAGCTGGATCTCCTTGCCGTCGTGAGTAACGGGTCCTTCGCGCGCGAAGATCTTCTTCATGATCTCGACGTAGTCGCGCATCTTCTCCTTGGGATTGCCCCACGGCATCCCGTACCAGCCTTCGACGATCTGCGGTCCCGAGACACCGAGGCCGCCGATGACGCGGCCGCCGCCGGCGAGGGCGTCGACGGTGCCGAGCTGCATCGCGGTCATGGCGGGAGTGCGCGCGGACAACTGGATGACGCCGGTTCCGAGTCGAATCCGCTTGGTGTACGCAGCGATGTATGCCAGCGGCGTGATCGCGTCCGAGCCGTATGCCTCGGCGGTCCAAACGGAGTCGTAGCCCATCGCCTCGCAGCGTTGGATCAGTTCGATCGGGACTTCGACGCCTTTGCCGGCGTACTCGACGGCCAATCCTAGCTTCATTGCGGGTCTCCTCTGTCGCTCCGGTGCGGGAAGCGGGCTCCATCCTGCCTGCTGCCGGTGCTCCTGTCACCCGTGGTCGCAGCGGTTCTCGTGGTGAGGAGAGGGCGCAGCGAAGTATGCTCAGCTGAGATCGCGGCCGCTGCCATACGGAGTAATGATGAGCGAACTTGCGCCTCTGAATCCCGATCCCCGTCTACTGATCGACGGCGTCCTGCGCGACGCCACCGGTGGCGGGACGTTCGAGAACATCAATCCGGCCACCGAGGAGACGCTCGGCGTGTGCGCCGACGGGATGGCGGAGGACATGGATGCGGCGATCGCGGCCGCGCGGCGCGCCTTCGACGAGACCGACTGGTCGACCAATGCGGAGTTTCGGAAGCACTGCCTGACGCAACTGTGCGATGCGCTGGCGGAAGAGGCCGAGACGTTTCGCAGCATCATCGTCAGCGAAGCCGGTGCACCGGTGGCGCTCACGCAGTGGTACCAGCTCGACCCGGTCATCGGGGACCTTGGCTACTGGCGCGATCAGATCGGTCGCTACGACATCGAGACGTCGCTTCCCGACCGCGAGGTGATGGGCAGCATGACCCGGCGCACCGTGCGTCGCGAGCCGTTCGGCGTCGTGGGAGCGATTACGCCCTGGAACGTGCCGCTCCACTTGATCGTCGTGAAGCTCGGGCCGGCGCTGGCAACCGGGAACACGGTCGTCTTGAAACCGCCGCCCGACACACCCTGGTGTGGGACCACCTTTGGGCGCATCGTCGCGGAGAAGACGGACATTCCGCCGGGTGTGGTCAACGTCGTCGCGTCCGCTCAGCACGGGATCGGCGAGCAGCTGGTCGCGGATCCGCGGGTGGACCTGATCTCGTTTACGGGCTCGACGGCGACGGGCAAGCGCATCATGCAGGTCGGATCGTCGAACGTGAAGAAACTGTTCCTCGAACTCGGCGGCAAGAGTGCGCACATCGTGCTCGACGACATCGATCCGGCGTCGATCGCGGGATCGTTCACGGCGGGTTGCACCCACGCGGGGCAGGGCTGCTCGAATCTCACCCGCATCCTGCTGCCGCGGGCGCGCTATGACGAGGGGCTCGAAGCGGTCGTGAAGTCGATGGGCGCCGTGCCGTTCGGCGATCCGCGGGATCCGGGCAATATGATGGGGCCGGTGATCCGGAAGTCCCAACACGAGCGGATTCTCGGAATCATCGAGCAGGGCAAGACTCAGGCACGCCTCGTCTGTGGCGGAGGAGTGCCCGCGGGCTTCGACAAGGGGTACTTCATCGAGCCGACCGTGTTTGCGGACGTGCCCAACGAGAGCTCGCTCGCACAGGACGAGATCTTCGGTCCCGTACTGTGCGTGATTCCGTACGAGGATGACGACGATGCCGTGCGAATCGCGAACGACTCGCGCTTCGGGCTCTCGGGCGCGGTGACGGGGTCGGATCTCGAGCGGGCCGAGGCGATCGGTCGCCGCATTCGCACGGGAACGATGTCCATCAACGGCGCGCCGTATTTTGCGGTCGATGCGCCGTTCGGCGGCTACCGCGAGAGTGGCCTTGGCCGTGAAAACGGGAGTATGGGACTCGAGGAGTATCTCGAGACCAAGCTGATCGCCTCGCCCGCCTGATCCGGCCGGCTCGGGTAGGCATCGGTTTCGGGCGAGCAGGCCGCGGTCGGTTTCGCACCGCTTCGCGAGCGCGCCGCAGTAGCATCGGGGAATGCTCGACACGGACCGACTCGACGACCTGGGTGTTCTGATCACGGGTGGCGCGGACGGCATCGGGGCCGCGCTCGCCGCCGCACTGATCGCTCGCGGAGCGCGCGTCTTCCTGACGGACATTGCGGCGGACAAGCTCGCCGCAACGGCCGATCGCTTGAGCGCGTCCTCCGCCGCGTGCGATGTGTCCGACGGCACCGCGGTTGCGGCGATCGTCGAGCAGGCGTGGGACGAGATCGGCCCGCTCGATCTGCTCTGTGCCAATGCCGGTGTGTTCAAGACGGGCTCGATCCTGAACGCGAGCCAGGCCGACATCGACTGGCAGTTCGGCGTCAACGTCTGGGGCATCGTGAACGCCTGCAAGCCCTTTGTCGCGCGACTGCGCGAGGCGGCTCGGCCGGGCGCGATCCTGATGACGGGATCGGAGAACAGTTTGTCAAATCCGAGCATGCTGCGCGGCATGCCGAACCACATCTACAACATGACCAAGCACTGCGTTCTGTCGCTCGGTGACGGTCTGCGGGCCGAACTCGAAGCCGATTCGATCGCGGTCAGTGTGCTGTGCCCCGGGCCGGTGACGACCGGGCTCGGAGAGAACTCGGGCACCGTCCGGCCTGAGCGATTCGGCGGTGCGGCCACGTTCGGCGTCGAGCCGGGCGGTTCCATCAGCGAGGACGACGTCCGCCGGCTGCAGGAATCGTACATCTCGGCAGACCGCGTCGCCGAGATCGCGCTCGAAGGCATTCGGCGCGGATTGTTCGTGATTCCGACGCACGACTACGTGCTCGAGGACGCGACGCTCCGCTTCCGCGACATCGAGCGGGGCTTCGAGGTCCTGCGCTAGGCAGGATCGTGCACTGCAGTGTGCGGCGGGGAGATCGCTGGCCGCCAGACTCATCGTGGGCCGATCCTGGACCGAGCCTGCCGCCGCGATCGCGCGCAGTTCTCGTCGGTCGCGAGAAGTCGCGGCCGGCGCGCGGTCCCGCTTGTCGGGCCGGAGCGTCGACGGGTAGGGTGGGGCGATGGGAGACCTTCCGTTCCTGATCGAGGACCCGTCCCAGGCAACGCCCGAGTGGCTCGGCGAGGCGCTTTCGGAGCGGTTCCCCGGCACCCGAGTCGCCGACGTCGAGCTGCTCCGCGTGGACCACGGCACGAACTCGCACGCGCGGCTGCGCGTGACGTATGACGGTGCGTGCGAGCTTCCCGAACGGCTCTTCCTGAAGATTCCGCCCGTCGACCCCGAGCGCCGCGAGGCCATCAACCAGACGGGCATGGGGCGCCGGGAGGCGCTCTTCTACCGCACGCTCGCCGACCGCGTACCGATGCGGGTGCCTCGTTCCTACGTGGCCCGGCTCGACGATGCGAGCGGCGCGTTCGCGCTCGTGATCGAGGACCTCGATGCCACGGCCTGCAGTCTGCCGGACGTCGGGCGCGGGATCCGCCCCGAGCAGGCCCTGGCAGCGATGCGCGATTTTGCGGCACTTCACGTCCGTTACGACGACTTGGCCGTTCGTGAGGATGAAGCCGGCTGGGTCGAGCGCATGCCTCGGGGCACCGACTTCGGGCCCACGATGCTGCAGTACGGATTGGACCATCACCGTGACAAGCTGAGCGACGCCTTCGCCGAGGTGGCCGAGTTCTACATCGAGCACCAGGCGGTTCTCGAGGATCTCTGGGAGCAGGAGCCGGAGACGGTGTTGCAGGGCGACAGCCACGTCGGGAACCTGTTCGAGGATGCCGGGCACATCGGCTTCCTCGACTGGGGGCTGATCCAGCTCGGCTCCCCGATGCGCGATGTCGGCTACTTCATCACGATGGCGCTGTCGCCCGAGAACCGCCGGAAGCACGAGCGTGCCCTGATCGAGCGCTACCTCGAGGCGCGCAGCCAGCACGGAGGAAGCGCTCTCTCCTTCGAGGACGCGTGGCGGCTCTACCGGATCCACGCAGCCTACGCCGTGCCGGCGGCCTGCCCGCTGGTGATGTTCCCCGAAGGCCTGACACCGGAAGCCGAACTGTTAGCCACGTCGTTCCTTGACCGATCGCAGCAGGTCGTCGCCGATCTCGACGTTCGGGCGATGTTGCGCGACGTCGCCGGGATCTGACGCCTCGGTGTCGCAGCGCGCACCGTGTAGGATGCGCCGCGGCGAGCAGGACCCGCTCGCGAAGGAGCAGGTGTGACCGACGACGATGCGCAGGCGGAACGGCGAGCTCGAGGGCTCGCGATGTACCGCGAGGTCTACGGCGACGACGCAGCGCTGCCCGAGGGCGGCGAGGCTGACTTCTTCGACCTGCTGATCATTGATCAGCAGTTTGCCGAGGTCTGGTCGCGGCGCGCGCTACCGATCCCGTCGCGTCGCCTGCTGACGATCGGAGTTCTTGCGGCGAGCCGTCGCTTCGACATCCTGGAACTGCAGTTCAAGCGCGTGCTGCAGACGGGGGAGCTGACGCCCGAGCAGATGCGCGAGGTCGTGATCCACCTGATCTCGTACGTCGGGACGCCGTCGAGCGGCGATCTCCACCGCGCGAGCGAGGCGGCGATCCGCGAGCACGAAGCGGTAGCGTGAGCGCCGTCGATCAGACCGGGTCGAGTACGACGACCGGGATCACGCGGTCCCCCGCGTTCTTCTGATAGTCGGTGTACGGCGGGTAGATCACGGCGAGCTTCGCCCAGAGCTCTTCGCGCTCGGCCCCTTCGGCGACGCGGGCGTTCGCGGTCACGGCCTTCGCGCCGACCATCAGCTCGCAGCGCGGGTTGGCTTCGAGGTTCAGGAACCAGATCGGGTGGGTGGGCATGCCGCCCTTGGACGCGATGATTACGTAGCTGTCGCCGGCCTCGCCGTAGATCAGCGGCAGCGCGCGCGGCTCGCCGGTCTTTCGGCCAGTCGTCGTCAGCAGCAGGGTCGGGAGCACACCGGGTCCGCCGATCGGCGTCGAGTCCCACAGGTGAGCCTTCTCCGGGTCGCTCTGGTAGAGCGCGGTGTGTTCTGCAATCCAGGGGATCTCGGCAAAGTTGGCCATCGTGGGGTCCTCCGTGTCAGTGGCGCTGCAGGATACGCAGCGCCCGGAGCCTAGCCGCACCCGGTTGCTCCGCTACTCCGTCGATCCTGCCGCCACAGCGGGAGCGCGGACGGCGCGTCGTGCGATTCCCGCCAGCGCGAGAAGGATCAAGAGCGTGACTCCGAGCGCGAGCGCCGGCTCGTCGACCGAGTAGGCGCCGAGCGTCGCCATGACGAACCCGGATACGTACCCGCCGACAGCCACGGCGGCGGCGACCCGCCAGACCGGAAGCGTCGAAAGGCCAGCCAGGATCACGATCCATTCCGCCGGCCCTCCGACCGCGCGGCCGAAGACGACGGCAAGCAGTCCCCAGCGGTCGTAGAAGCCCCGCGTGCGGGCCAGATCCTGCTCCCCGACCAGCTTCGTCGCTACGCGGTCGCCGAGGATGCGCGTCCCGAAGAAGCCGGTCATCCCGGCCAGCAGAGAGGCGGTACCGCAGATCAGTCCGCCGACGATCGGGCCGTAGATGATGCCCATCGCCAGCATCGCTGGGGTGCTCGGCACGGGAAGCAGTGCGTCGGCCATGATGACGCCGACCCCGACGAGCCAGGCCACGTTGCCGTAGCCCCGCAGCCACTCGACGACCTCGGCGAAATCTTCTGGCAGTGCCAGCCGATCCCCGAGCAGTGCGACGAGCAGGCTGCTGAACAGCATCAGGCCGAGCGGGAAGATCAGCAGGCGCACCCGGCGTCAGCTTGCGCTGTCGCCCGGCTGTCCGTCGCGCTCGCCGAAGACTTTGAGCGCAAGGTGCATGCCATCGATGGCGCGCGGGAAGCCGCAGTAGAGCACTGCCGTCATCATGATCTCCTCGATCTCCGTGCGCGTGACGCCGTGGTTCAGCGCGCCGCCGATGTGGATCTCGAGTTCGTGTGTCAGGTTCAGTGCCGTGAGGGCGGATACGACCACCATGCTGCGATCGCGTCGCGAGAGCTGCGGCCGCGTCCAGACATCGCCGAAGGCAAAGTCCAGCGTTAGTTCGCCCATCACGCCGAGTGTCGAGACCATCGCATCCTGGGTGCTCGGGCCGTCGAGGTCGGGTGCGGCAAGCAGTGTGCGCAGTAGGTCGAAGGCATCCGAACGACGCTTGCCGGGATCCTTCAGCTCGGCGGGCGGCGGTGGCGACTGGCGGGTTTCGGTGCCGTCGCGCTCCGCGAACACCTGTGCCGCGAGTCGAGCCCCGGTCAGCGCGAACGGTGCTCCGACGTAGGCGCAGAGCTGCACCATGATCTCGTCGATCTCATCGCGCTCGAGGCCGTGGTTGAGCCCGCCGCCGATGTGTTGTGGCAGCTCGAGCTCGCGCCCGAGCGCTGCGAGGAACGAGATGACGATCAGGCTGCGGTCGCGCCGCGAGATCGCGTCGCGCGCCCAGATTTCACCGGCCCCGACGTGCAGGACGAAGTCGCCGAGCGCACCCTGCGTCTGGAAGAAGTCGGCCAACGCCTGGCCGCCTTCGGGCGAGCCGCTGATCGTCGAAAGGGCATCGAGCCCGCGTTCATATCGGGTCTTGGGATCGTCGCTCATCACGCCTCCTGGGTTCGGGGCCGTAGTCTATCAGCGGCACGTTGCGGAACGCGCGGATTCGGGTCGGGGGCGGGCCTACCCGGCGAGGTACGCGAGCGCGGCGCGGCCGGCGATGAACCACACCGCAATGGTCGAGAGCAGATAGATCGTGAAGCGCAGCATCACGATGTTGACCGTGCAGTGGACGGCGCTGTGGATCGTCCGCAACGCGACGAACACCCAACCGGCGGCGACGTAGATCCCGTCGACCTGCTCGGTCACGAACAGTGTCAGCGCCAGCGCGTAGAACAGCACCGGAATCTCGAAGAGGTTCTTCAGGTTGTCCGACGGGTTCGAGACATCGGGCGGAGACAGCTCGGCAAGCCGGCCCGGACTCAGGTCGTCCGGCTCGATGGACTGAGCCTGAATGAACCCGATCCGCTTGTAGTACATGAAGCTCCACACCACGAAGGTCAGGAGCAGCATTCCGAAGACGGGTCCGAAGATGGCGGTCTGGGGCATCGAATGGCCTCGCGGGCAGCGGAGGAAGCTTCAGCGGTGGACGAAGTTCGGTTTGCGCTTCTGCAGGAACGCGACCACGCCTTCTCGTGCGTCTTCGCTGTTCATCGTTTCGGCCACGCCCTGGGCCTCGACCGCCAGGCCTTCGTCGCTGACGACGGCGCCCGCGGCATCGACGCAGCGGCGAAGACGATCGATCACGAACTGACTGTGCGCGAGGATTTCCTCCGCCAGCCGGGTCGCTTCCTCGAGCACCGGCGTGGACGCGTTGGCGATCCGGTCGACGAGTCCGAAGCCGAGGGCTTCCTCAGCCTCGACGGCACGCCCCGTCAGCATCAGGTCGAGTGCGCGCGCCTTGCCGACGACCGGGGGCAGCAGCTGGGTTCCACCGTAGGAGGGGAGCACGCCGAGCTTTACTTCGGGCAGCGACAGCTTCACGCCTGGCGCGGCGACTCGGAACGTGCACGCGAGCGCGAGTTCGAGCCCACCGCCGTAGGCGAGCCCGTTCAGCGCCGCGATGCTGGTCCACGGGGAGCGGTGGATTCGCACGAACAGATCGCGTGCAAATTCGCCCTTGGCGGAGCTGGCTTCGGCGCCGAGCGATGACGACTCGCTGAGGTCGGTGCCGGCGCAGAAGGCTTTCTCGCCCTCGCCAGTCACGATCAGCGCGCGGCCGCGGCCGGCGTCGAGCTCGTCACAGCAGGCGGCGAGGCCGTCGAGGATCGCGCGCGTGATTGCGTTGCGTTTCGCCTCCCTTGTCAGGCAGAGGACCGCGTACTCATCGTGCCAGGTCAGCGTGAAGTCAGTGTTTGCCACGTCGCTAGTTCCCGGGCC
>Ga0055584_100004832_pt1 | contig 13197 bp, 14 predicted proteins | sample OSDHelmetaG_FD_58716 | JGI IMG/M metagenome (GOLD analysis project Ga0055584, IMG submission 58716) | Pelagic marine sediment microbial communities from the LTER site Helgoland, North Sea, for post-phytoplankton bloom and carbon turnover... | ecosystem: Environmental > Aquatic > Marine >... | reverse complement strand
GCTTGTAAGGCAGATGCTCTCCCAGCTGAGCTAATCACCCCCGAACCGAGAACGCGCATTCTACAGAAATGACGGGGCATGTCAAACGCCAAATCGATTTAATTTAGAAATACTGAAAATATCAATAAACCCTTATATTTCAGTAGTTAACGAAGCAGTACTGGCTATTCAAAAATGTAGATATTTGCTTGCCTAAGTCTGGCGCCATAGCACTATTTACTCACGGGTATTTTGCTTGCTGGGGTATACTAATGGGCTGATTGCAGTAACAGACATTTACGATGCCAATGGATATATACAAAGAGTTCCACTTTGAAGCCGCCCACCGATTACCGCATGTGCCCGAGGGCCATAAATGCGCTCGTCTGCACGGCCATTCTTTTCATGTGCGATTGACTGTTTCTGGCGATTTAGAGCAACCCGCTGGGTGGGTCATGGACTTTTCAGAGTTAAAAGCTAACTTCAAGCCCATATTGGATCAACTCGACCACTTCTACTTAAATGATATCGAGGGCCTAGACAATCCCACCAGTGAAAATATCGCCAAGTGGATCTGGAACCGACTCAAACCCCAAATAGAGCTTTTAAGTGCGGTGGAAATACGGGAAACCTGTACCTCAGGTTGTATTTACTCTGGCGATTAAATTGCCATCGAGCCACCTGGTAACACGTTTTATCTATAGCCGCATCGCAGCCTTAGACTATATCTATAGAGCCTATCTAAAAAGCAAGTAAAAACTTCAAAAATTTTACCCTGGAAAGTGTTTCCAGATTGCCATTCCGGTTACAAAAAGTAGCATCGACTAATTTTGTTATTCACATCAACAGACCACACCAGTTACCAATGCCACTTAGCGCTTTATTAACATCAACTACTTTAGGATAGATCTTCAAGCTATTGTTTTATATGGATAAATAGATATTGTTTAATTTTTAGCCAATTTGAGTAGGGTTACGTTATAGCTGGATTTCAGGGCGAGTTGAACACTTTATCCACTGATTTATCCACAGATTTTGTGGACAATCACAGCTGTGTATCACTTTCCTTAATGTCTCCGTTTCACAAGCAAACCATCAACGGGGCAAAAGCCTATACATTGCCCTATTTTGAGGCGAAAACGTGAATAGGATAGGTGCTTGTTCACTAATCTAGTCATCGCCTAGAGAGAGCTCCTGCACTGGGTGTGAATTATTACCACTCACAATTAATTGTCGTCATATTTCTGTAACAAAACTCACTGACAATAGCTCGCAGATTAGCTGTACTGAGTTAATCTATGATTTGCCGTCATCAGCAATTGGCTTCTGACGGATCATCACATTAGAAACGGGGAAATTATCAATGAAACGTTTAGCCATTCCTTTTGCTGTTAGCATTGCCTGCGCTTCGCTTACCAGCCACGCAGGACAAGTTATTAGTAACGGCGCTGATATCAAAATAAGCACAACTGGTGGTATCAAAGCCGCGACCTCCGACGGAGAATATAAGTTTCAGTTGGGGGGGCGAATGATGTGGGATTATGACAGCTTCGACTATTCCGATGTTGGCGGCGCTGAAGGCAGTGACTCTGAATTGCGTCGAGGACGCATTTATGTAAAGGGAACAATCAGAAAAAACTGGTCTTACAAACTGCAACTTGAGTTTGGATCTACTGAAGAAGCGGATGGCAGTAATACTGTCGACCTGGAAGACGCCTATGTCGTTTACGGTGGCTTGCCAGTGCAGCTCAAATTCGGACGTTTCCATCGCCCGGTTGGCTTAGAAGAACTCACCAGCTCTAAAAACATTAGCACTATCGAGCGCGCAGCATTTTGGGACTTTGTTCCCAGCAGTCGCAGTGACTACAATTTTCAAGTAGGACAATACAAAAGCGACTATACATGGGCCCTGGGCATTTATGAAAATGAAGATGGTAGCGAAGAAGGTATTAAGAATAGCGATGGTGATCTGACCTACAGCTACGGCGGCCGCGTGACCTACCTGCCCATCAATAACGATAACAGCAAGCTCCACGTCGGAGCATCTTACCTCTATCAGGACTTTGACGACAATCTGCAGCGCGCACGCCTGCGAACCCGCCTCGGCACTCATACAGGTGATCGGATCGTGCTAGCCGATGCTGGAACCACTGGCGAACAGAGCAACCAGCTGGGGCTCGAAGCTGCCTGGGTTTCTGGTCCACTGTCTCTTCAAGGCGAATATATGACTTATGAAATAGAGACAGACAATACTGTCGCTAACGATGTTGAGTTTAATGGCTACTATCTGCAAGCGACCTATTCCCTCACAGGAGAATCCCGCGCTTATAAGAAAGGTTCCTTCGACAAAATCAAACCTAGCGGTGCCGGCGGCGCCTGGGAATTGGTTTTAAAACATGAGAATGGCGAGGCTGATTACCTCACAACATCTGAATACGATTTAACAACACTGGGGGTCAACTGGTACATCAATAGTAATGTCCGCGCTTCACTAAACTACCTCACTGGCGAAGTTGATGGTACAGCAACGGATGGTGACTTTGATGCCATCTCCACCCGACTACAGCTAGTATTTTAATTAAGGGCTTGTTTCGAACAGACCCCGCTACTGCGGGGTTTTTTTGCTTCTAAGGTTAGCTTAGCTCCGGGCGAACACCCTGCTTGCCGTGAAAGATTGCCTTTATTTCCCGTAAATCATCTTCTTTATCACCGCTGACTATAAACAGGGGTTCAAAATCAATATTTTTACCCGGGCCATCCAAGCAGATCGGTTGAATGGGCACATTGGCACCAACCGCTATATGGTAAAAGCCAGTCCTCCATTTAGATACCTGGCTGCGGGTGCCCTCAGGTGTGCTCAATAGCACCAACTTTTCGTTTTCCTGAAACTCCTTAATCATATCATCGACAACGTTACTCGCCTGGCTACGATTAACGGGTATGCCTCCCAACCATTTCATCAACCAGGCTACAGGCCAGGGAAACAGACTATGTTTACCCATCCAACGTAAATCAAGTTTCAAGGTGAACACAACCATCAGCATTAGGGCGAAGTCCCAATTACTGGTATGGGGCGCCGCAATCATAATACAGCGCTTCACTTCAGGTGGTGAACCATGTACTTTCCAGCCTGACAACTTTAATGCTAAACGTGCCGGAAAACTCAACAACCAAGTTAATATTGGTGTAGAAAAAATGCTGTGTTTGTAGATCATTGCTCGACCCTGCATTCCCTGTGGCTCTATTGACCCGCTAGTGTAGATAGCCAATAATCTTTTCGGCATTTTAACCTTGTCACACCAGCAATCACCAGCGCCAAAAATACCGCTGCGACATAATTACAACATCGGAGTCTAGCAAATGAAATTTGCCAAAGCCTTTATCGCGATAACCGGTCTAATGTTCGCCTGCTATGGTGCCTATTTGATTGTCGATCCCAAACAATTAGTCGAAATTGCTAACTTTTCTATCCCCGAAAATACCGCATTGACTGAAATCAGAGCCATGTATGGAGGACTTCAACTGGCGATAGGTTTATTTATGCTGATCTGCTGGAAACAGGACCAGCTTGTTCGGCCCTGCCTTCTATTCATGTCGCTGGCTTTTTTCTGCCTAGCCGCTACCCGAACTCTTGGTCTACTTATTGACTCTGCCGACAGTGGTTATAACCTCAGTGCAACAATCTATGAATCAGTGAGTGCGGTGATTGCACTGGGCTTCTATTTAAAATTGCCGAGGCTCACCACAAAATCTTAGCCAGCCATTGAAGCCATGAGTATCGGTGAATGGCTATCGATAGCCTCAATATGCCTACTTGGGGCAGCTTCACCGGGTCCAAGTCTAATTATTGTGTTGCGCAATACCCAGACAGATCGCCCTGTGCAAGGCTATTTATGTGCTGCCAGCCACGGATTTGCTGTACTACTGTATGCTCTTGCAGCTGTATTTGGCCTCAATCAGCTACTCAATTACCCTGACACCTACAATCTATTGAGCTGGACTTCTTGCTTTTTTTTGGGGTGGATGGGCATGCAACTGATTATTAGTAAACCAAATAGATTACCTATAGCGGGTAGCTCAGCAAGGCCAAAGGCACTGCTCGACGCCGCACTTCAAGGCTTTGCCGTCGCATTATTAAATCCCAAACTGGCTGTGTTTTTTTTCGCGGTGTTTAGTCAATTTCTGCACCCCGCACAACAAACATCCCATAAGCTGCTTTTAGCAACGACTGCCGGTGTTGTGGATCTATCTTGGTATTGCCTGGTGGTGTTCTTGGCTACGACGCCCTCGGCGATAAACACAGCAAAAAAATACGGGCCTATAATTGATAACACACTGGGGGCTGCATTAATTGTTTTAGCTATCGGTATTATCTGGCGCTAGACATCTTTAGTGCAGTGTTGTTGGCTGGGGCTCCTGTAAAACCAGTGACTGCTGCCGGTAGCCCAGCATCGCGATTCGTCCCAGCAATCTTGCTTGGCCATCATAACTGTATTCAAAATGATAAAGTCGCCATATGCGCCAGCTATGGGTATTGTCGCGACTCATCGATATTCTTTTGATACTGACCGACTCATCTAGAAACTGCGCCCCTGCTTGCTCACAGGCCCGCTTGGCTGAAGATAAGGCCAACTCTCGGACTCTTTGGCTACTGAGAAAATACAAACACAAACTCATCAGTATCAACAATAACAATAACTCGATCATAAGACCCCAGGCTAATTTCCTACGCAGTATGCGTTAAGTGTGTTGTAACAACCCTCATAGAAGCAAGTTCTATTGAATTGCCGACAATATTTTATTTTATGTATTGCTAAATTAGATATTACTAATATAATGGCCCTGGCTTTTATGAAAGGGCTATTAGCAACAGTTTTTGGGAGAGTAGCATGAGCAATTTGGCGCATAGGGTTGGTAGCGATTCGGCAGACATGCAAAAACATGCTGCACACGCAGCCGCCTTGTTGAAACAGCTCGGTAACGAAAATCGGCTGCTGATACTTTGCACCTTAATTGATGGCGAGTTATCGGTGGGCCAACTCAACGAAATAATTCCGCTGAGCCAGTCTGCTCTTTCTCAACATCTGGCCTCACTTCGAGAGGCTGGCCTAGTCAAAACCCGGAGAAAATCACAAACTATTTTTTACAGTCTGTGTGGTAACGAAGCCATGCAAATTATTAGCGTTTTACAATCCATTTATTGCCCTTAAAGAAAACGAGGTAACCATGAGTAATACAATAAGCAACATCACTGTCGCCGAATTTATTTCGACCAGTACTTCCGTTAAAGATCATTTGGTAGTCGATGTACGTACCTATGCCGAAGTCGATAATGAATATTATGATGGCAGCATTAATCTGCCACTGCAGGAACTCAGTATTGATAAGCTCACCGAGCTTATCGAAGATAGTAATAAACACAGCTGTGATTTCATCTACTTGCTTTGCGGTAGTGGTATACGCGCCCAAAAAGCCGCCGAACAGTTGGCGGGAAATATGGGCAAACCTCTGGTTATTATCGAGGGCGGCATCAACGCCATGCGAGAGGCAGGGGTTTCGCTCAAGAAAGGCGAAGGCAAGATGATATCCCTGGAACGTCAGGTTCGTATTGCCGCAGGGACTTTAGTACTGGTGGGAGCGGTCGTTGGCTATTCTTTCAACCCCGGATTTTATGCGCTTTCTGCCTTTGTAGGGGCCGGGTTGGTCTTTGCAGGTATTACAGACACATGCGCAATGGGAATGGCGCTGGCGCGTATGCCCTGGAACCGCGGCCGATAACAACCGATGATACTGGTAGTTGGATTAATTATAGGCCTGGTACTAGGGCTAACCGGTGCCGGGGGCTCTGTCTTTGCAGTGCCTTTATTAATCCTGCTAGCCAAACTACCCGTTAATGAGGCGATTGGGCTCGCTCTCGGCGCGGTGTCTATCAGCGCGCTTTATGGTTCAATAAGTAATTGGAGAGCGCATAATATCCTCTGGTCCCCGGCTCTGGTCCTCGGTGGCACCGGTACTCTGTTTGCTCCCTTGGGAAAACTGCTGGGTAATGAGTTGCCTGCTATGGTATTACTCGCCGGCTTTAACTTTCTAGCTATATTTATTGCTCTGGGCATGTGGCGTAACTCCGTTTTACGTCCCGAACACGCGCGGGTTGTCAGGTCGGGGATCCTGCTCGAAGCGAGTAATTCCGAAGCCATTTGCCGGCTCAGTAGCAACGGTCAATTTGAATGGAAATTCCCCTGCGTCAGTCGCCTTGCTTTTTTTGGTATGGTAATCGGTCTGACCGCGGGTCTGTTCGGCGTTGGTGGTGGTTTTATGATCGTTCCACTACTGATATTCCTGACTCAAATTTCCATGCAGCAAGCTGTGGCTACATCATTAGTTATTATTACTGGCACCAGCGCGGCCGGATTTTTCGGCTACATTAGTACGACGACTGATTTTCACTGGCAATCTCTAGCCATGATAGCGGCTGGAGGCTTACTCGGAATGTCTGTGGGCCATCTCATCAGTAACAAGGTTGCTGGCCCAGCATTGCAGCGTTTTTTTGCCGCCAGCCTACTGGGCGTCGTTCTACTAACCTTGATCACCCAACTTAAATCCACGCTATGATAGAGGAAGCCTTTCTATGATTTCTCAGACAGATATTATTTTTCGACAACTATTTGATGCTGATTCGTCAACTAATACTTATCTAATCGCCGACAAATCAACATCAGAGGCAGCATTAATCGACCCGGTACTTGAAAAAGTTGAAGACTATTTAAGCCTCATAGCACAACTTGGTTTGCGACTGGTTAAAACTCTCGATACTCATACTCATGCAGATCATATTACCGCCCAGGGAACACTCAGAGATAAAATCGGCTGCGTCACCATGATGGGTGAGCAATCTCTTTCTGAATGCGCCAGCGCACACTTTTCTGACAACGAAAATATTACTCTGGGACATCTTAATGTCACTGCTCTCTACACACCGGGGCATACTGACGATTCCTACTGTTTTTTGATTCAACTCAGTGACACGAAAGTACTCTTGAGTGGCGATACCCTGCTCATTCGCGGCACCGGCAGAACGGACTTCCAAAGTGGTAACGCTGGACAACAGTATCGCAGCCTTTTTGATCGCCTGTTACAACTCCCTGAAGATACATTGGTCTATCCAGGCCATGATTACAAAGGCTGGACGGTCAGCACAATTGGCGAAGAAAAAGCCAACAACCCTCGACTGCAAGTAGTTGATGAAAATGCCTATATTGAATTAATGAGCAAGCTGGACCTACCCAATCCAAAAATGATGGATATAGCCGTCCCCGCCAATCAAAGTTGTGGAAATGTTAAGAACTAGCATATCGGCATAATTGAATGAATAGAGAGTCCGGTATGGTGCTTTCAGCCTATAAAAATTCATCTGACTTGGTATTTCGAGTTATGTTTAGCCTGATATTTATCGTTGGTGGCCTAGGCCACTTTGGACAACACGAACATATGCTGGGGCGCATACAAGCGTCACCCTGGCTAGACCTTGTGTTGTCAATTGGCTCCCCCTCCCTATTGCTTAAATTAAGTGGTGTTGCATTAATCATCGGGGGACTTTCGCTGCTTTCAGGCCTCTATACGCGCCTTAGCGCACTTGTTCTATTTTTAACTCTGACGCCCATCACATTTGTCATCCACATTGCACCAGACCACACAGGGCCTTTGCTGAAAAATATCGCAATTTTAGGTGGACTGATTCATTTCTTTTTTAATGGCGCAGGTCACTATAGCTTAGACAGACATATAGATAATATAAATCGTCGCCGAATTAAGGTTTAATCAAACCTGCGAACTAAGACAACTAAATTTCACTCATCACAACCTCACTATCAGGATTATTAACATTATGAGTAACAAGATTGCCTTTATCACTGGTGCCAGCCGTGGAATTGGAGCCGAGTCAGCCGCCGCACTGGCCAAACAAGGCTATGATGTAGCTATTGTGGCTCGCACTTTGGCTGATGGTGAAGCCCACGATCACATCGGTGACTCGACCCCTCTGCCGGGCAGCCTGGAAGCTACAGCGGCTGTGGTCAAGGCTCTGGGGCAACAAGCACTATGTTTACGCGGCGATATCCTTGACGAAGCTTCGATGGTTGCCGCGGTAGAAAAAACCCTTGATCACTTTGGTCAAATCGATTTTTTGTTTAACAACGCGGTGTATCAGGGAGAAGGTAATCAGGAACCTCTGATGGAAATCACCCGAGAGCAAATTGAGGCGGTCTATCAAGGCAATATATTTACGCCACTGGCCATTATTAAGGCGGCCCTACCCAGTATGGAGCAACGTAAAAGCGGCACCATTATTAACATGCTTTCTGCCACAGCTTTTCTCGACCCTCCCGCCACTGCTGCCAACGGTGGCTGGGGTTTTGTCTACCCCTCCTCAAAAGCTGCCTTGGGACGCATGGCTGGCGCACTGCGAGTTGAACATGCCGATGCGGGTTTACGCTTTTTAAATATGGAACCAGGCACGGTCATTACTGAACTGATGAAAGCCTCGGGTATCGATAAAGAAATACTAAAATTTTTCAGACCCTGCACCCCCGCGACAATTGGTGCAGTCGTCGCCTGGCTCGCAGATAACGAAGCCAAAGAAGAATGGAAACCGCTGGATGTACTGCGCGGACCCGCAATAGCCAAAGAACTGGGGCTATTAAAAGCCCCCTCTTTAATGGAGCCTTAACCATGAGCGACAATACACATGATCGCAGAGCCCACTGGACCCCAGCACCCAGGCCAGAATGGGTTGCCCGAGTCAATGAAGAGGGCGAACATCTGAACATTAAAAGTATCATTCCCCTTGACGAAAATTCCCTATTACGCGAAGCCATGGACAACACCGGTCTTAGCGACTTTGGTGACGATGGCTGGATTGATCACTTTCGAGTACTGATTAAGGCTATTGAAGAAGAAGCCAAACTCAACCTGTGTGGCCGCATTCTCACACGTTCGGACCTGATCCTTTATTTACAGGCTCGTCTGGAGGTCAACGAGTGCTATAAACAACACCCCGAAATTGACAACGAAGTCATAACCGCCCCGGTCTTTATTGTCGGTTCAGGCCGCTCTGGAACCACTATTTTTCATGAGGCTCTTTCACAGGATCAGCAGTTTCGTGTGGTAAAACGCTGGGAAGCCATGTTCCCCTGCCCTCCTCCTGAAGAAGAATCCTATCTAACTGATACCCGTATTGAAAAGGCACATAAACTCATTACCCTTCCCGAACGCATAGCCCCTGAGTGGAAAACCATGCATGCGCAGGCCGGTGACTTGCCGGTTGAATGCATTGAATTTTTGTATCTGACATTTCTATCAGAAGTCTATTACTGCGCCTTTCAGATTCCGTCCTATGTTGAGTATTTCAACAAGCAGGATATCGGCCAAACCTTTGCTTGGCACAAACGTATCCTTAAGCTACTTCAATGGAAGTATAAAAAGCCTCATTGGCTACTCAAATCTCCCACTCATATGCCTGTTCTACCCGAACTTTTAGAGGCCTATCCCGATGCGAAATTAATTTTCATGCATCGCGACCAGGTGACAGCGGCCGATTCGGTAGTCAATGTTCAGGGGACTATATACTGGTGGAGGACCGACGATCCCTGGAGCGGCAATATGCTTGACGATGTCATGATGATTGAGGGCCGCGTTAAAACCTGGGATAGAATTATTGACTGGATAGAAGATGGCACTATTCCAAAGGGCCAATATTGTAATGTTATTTACCAAAATTTCAGTCAAGACCCAATGCCGGAAATCGAAAAGGCATATGCTGATTTAGACCTGCACATGAGCGATCAAGCCAAACAAGCCATAAAAACTTATTTGGATAACAAACCCAAAGGAGTCTTCGGCAAACATAAATACAAAACCGCTGACCTCGGCGACAAGGTTGCACAACAGGAGCGTGAGGCGTTCAAACGTTACCAGCAATACTTCGGTGTTCCCAATGACGGCTAATAACTGCCTACATTGCAACCTCGCTAATCATAAACAAACCAATGCTGAGTGCGGTTAGCAAAAGCGACGAGTGACAACATAACGGGCACCTCTACCAATACGCCCACCACTGTAGCCAGTGCCGCACCTGAATGCAGGCCAAACAGTGAGATTGCCACAGCTACGGCCAATTCGAAAAAATTCGAAGTGCCTATTAAACATGCCGGTGCGGCTATGCTGTATTGCAACTTTAAAGCTTTGGCTGCCACATAGGCAATGGCGAAAATACCGTAGGTTTGTATTAATAAAGGGATGGCAATAAGCACTATGGTTTGCGGCTGTTGTAGAATAGTTTCAGCCTGAAACCCAAACAGTAATACCACCGTCGCCAATAGGCCAATCATCGACCAAGGTTTCAATTGATGCAAAAAATCATCCAGGCGGTGACTGTTCTCACTTTGCTCCATACGATGACGAGTAAAGGCCCCTGCCACCAAGGGTAAAAGCACATAGATCAACACCGATAGCAGTAAAGTTTCCCAGGGTACTGATATATCTGTAACTCCCAACAAAAAAGCAGCCAGAGGTGCAAACGCAAATACCATAATGACGTCGTTGATAGCCACTTGAACCAATGTGTAGTTGGGGTTTCCCTTGGTGAGCTGACTCCAGACAAATACCATTGCCGTACAAGGAGCCACTCCAAGTAAAATCATACCTGCGATGTATTCACTGGCTGACTGCGGGTCAACCCAGTCAGCAAAAATAACTTTGAAAAACAACCAACCCAGTGCCGCCATGGTAAAGGGTTTTATCAACCAGTTAACCACCAGCGTCAGCAGTAATCCCTTGGGGTTTTTGCCCACATCTTTTAGGGAAGAAAAATCAATCTGCACCATCATTGGGTAGATCATCACCCAAATTAGGGCTGCTACCAGCAAATTAACGTGGGCATACTCCCAACCAGCCACTGTAGTAAAAAGCCCAGGTATAACATTGCCAAGCACTACGCCAGCCGTTATACATAGCGCCACCCAAACCGACAAGTAACGTTCAAATACACCCACGAATCAGTATCCCTATGCGTTAGATCAACAAAAAATATTTACCTAGATTGATATCAGTTTTAGCTGCAACTGTTCCAGACGTCTTACAAAAATACTGGAGATATGTTGCGGCTTTGTTACAGGATCAACACAAAATGATTCAGTACGCTGTAACAACTCCTCTACCATCACTCGCGCTTCCAGCCGTGCCAATCTGGCACCGATACAAAAATGCATACCCCAACCAAAGCCAAGATGATCTCTTGGTCTGATCCTGTTGATATTGAGACTGTTAGGGTCTTCAAATACCGATGGATCCCGATTGGCCGCCGCCCACATCAAGATAACCCAAGATCCTTCCGGCAAATCTGTATCTCCCAAACGGGTATCGTTGATCACCACTCGATAGTGTCCCTTAAAAGGTGTTTCTAGACGTACTGTTTCTTCAATAAAATTCTCTATTTTTTCTGGCTGCTGGCGTAAAATCGCCTGAAGCTCGCTGTTTTCTGCCAACATTCGCACCGCATTACCGGTAAGGCTTGATGTTGACTCTCCCGCCGCTCCAACCAGCACTACCATAATGGAAATAGCATCTTTTTCAGAAATCAGCCCTTCTCTTACCCCTATAACGAGCTCACCAATAACGTCGGCAGGTTGCTCAGTTCCCCTGGTTTCCAGCGCATTAGAAAAATGTTTAATCAAGTAGGTCGACATCGCGGCGGTATGCACACTCAGTTCAATCATTTCATCCAGTGTTGTAGTGCCCGCAAGAATCTCACCACCGGCAAATGCCCACTGCATCAGTTGCTCCAGATCTTCCATAGGTAAACCAGCCAAACGTATCATGGCCATTACCGGCACCCTATTAGCTACTTCATCCATCCAATCACCTTGCCCGGCATCAACTAACTTTTGAATGCGTTGAGCAGACCAATCCCGCAACTCACCCTCCATAGCTTCTACCTTGCGAGCATTGAGTTGGGGTAGCAATAGTTTTCTGTGTACGCTGTGTGCAGGTTCATCGGCATTGGCAATCGCGTCCACTGCACCGCCAAATTGGGTAAAGTCAAAGAGCTCGGGGTGACCATCGGCATTAGTCACTAAAACCCCGGTCAAATTTGCCGAAAAATCATTATTATTCCTCAGCGCGGCATCGACCAATTTATGAGAAGAAACAAGGTACACATCAGTGCCAGGCACTTGGTATACCGGTGCCCGTTCTACCAGCTCCGAGAAAAAGGGGTAAGGATTTTCTACAACAGCTGGGTCAAGAAAATTATAATTAATCATATTCCATACCTGCTTTAATCACATCACCGCGATTTTATGCTGCTCATGTTAACGTTGCGAACACTCACCACAACAACTTTAACGCGCTTATTAGCTCAGCACGCTGCGCATATAATATAATAGGACAATACAATGACACAGTCTGGAGTAAACGGCTCAAGATTTGCTACTATAGGAGGCAATAAAAACATTGGTGAAACTATGAATCGCTTTCTTACCCTACTAATACTGCCGCTGCTACTGACTGCTTGCTCGTCGACACAGATTGACAACAATACCACCTACGCCTACCAATTCAACAAAGAGTTGTTGGACAAATTACCCGGCAAGAAATTAATCATAGCGCCGGTTAATCTAGGCATACCTTCAAGAAACTATTTACAAGCCTCTGAACGGCGCATTGATAAAAAAATAGAGAATTACCTTGAAGATCACGGTTACGACATTGTTCCTAATCTAAATTTTGAACTGCTCTGGGGCAGCGCCGAACGTGAATATGGACAAAGTTACGACCCCACCACGGGCAAGCAAAATCAGCGGGCTTTTACCCAGGCGCTGATCTCTACCACAAAGCAATTAATAGCAGAACACGGTATAGATGGCATAGTTTTTACTGACCTGCTAGAACTTGAAATTCAATTCAGCAGCAGCATGAAGCACTATGCTCGCTGGCATGGCGTTACCCGCAAACCATCTCTGCAGGGCCCTGGAGAAGGAGTTTCAATGGACTTTGACTGGAGCAAAACAGCCAAGGGCGCTTCACTGTGGGTTAATATCTACAATGCCGATTTAGAGCGAATTTTCACTAGTATGGGTGGTCTCGATACAACTCAAGCCATTGATACCAAAGCCAGTTCAGCGCGTTATACCCGTCGCAAACAAATATTGAAGAACAACACAT
>Ga0055584_100004831_pt1 | contig 13198 bp, 7 predicted proteins | sample OSDHelmetaG_FD_58716 | JGI IMG/M metagenome (GOLD analysis project Ga0055584, IMG submission 58716) | Pelagic marine sediment microbial communities from the LTER site Helgoland, North Sea, for post-phytoplankton bloom and carbon turnover... | ecosystem: Environmental > Aquatic > Marine >... | reverse complement strand
GAGCACGATCGGATCGGGCATGTCCTCGGGGTGCAGCAGCGGGTCGGGGGTCTCCCGTGCAGACCTCAGACGATCGACCGCTCCCGGCACTGCGAACTGAGCCGCTCCGAGGCCATCGACGAAGTATCCGCGCCGAACCTGGCCCCGTTCCTCGAGCACCTTCAACACGCCGTACACCGAGGTGAATCCGCCGGCGATGCCCTCAGCGAGCACCGCCTCGCGAGTGACCACGCCATATCGTTCGACCATCTGCAACGCCTGGGCATGCGATGCCTCCGTCGGGTGCGGAACCGGTTCGAGCAACGGGGCGACGAGGCTCCAACGCCCCTGGCCGGCAGGCGGGCCGATCCGATTGAGACGACCGGGGCGCGGGCGGCCGCCGACTCTCGACGAACGCGCAGTCGTCTTAGTCGACTTGACCTTCGCTCCGGCGACCACAGCCCGCAGCGGTGCGAGCGAGTCGTTGGTGACCTCCCCCGCCCAGACCAGATCCCACAACGCGGCGAGGATCTCGTCATCGTTCGAGCCGGGCGCCGCACTGCGCATCTGGTTCCAGAAACTTGCTCCTCGTTCGGCGAGCAGCAATCTGATCGAGTCGTGGATCGCACCGTCGGGTCGGTCCCGCTGCTCCCAGCCCGGTGCCAGGAGCGGAAGCTGATCGGCGAACGAGAGCCGTACACGTCCATCACGGGCCCCGACCGCACCGGCCCCGATCCAGATCACCTCCCCGGCGGTACACAGTTCGTCGAGCATCACAGGGCGATAGCCCGCCACGCGGGTTGGGAGGATGTCGGCTTCGATCGTCGAAGCGACGAGCGCCGCGCCTGACAGCACTGTCAATGACTCGACCAATGCCTCCGCCCCGCGACGCTGGGCGGGAATCTCGTGCCACGACGGAAGAAACCGGGCTAGGGCCTCCTGCTCGACGGGTTCGACCTCACGTCTCAGCGAGGCGAGTGATCGTCGCCTGAGCTGCCGGAGGACGTCGACGTCGACGAACTCGCGTGAAACGCCGTCGGGACGGAACTCGCCGAGCACGACGCGTTCTTCGTGCTCAAGTGCAGCGAGCACGCCCGCGATGCGTTCAGGGGGTGCTCCGAACCGTGCCGCCACGTCCGCGGTCACGAACGGGCCGTGGGTGCGCGCGTACCGGCCGACAAGCTCTTCGAGCGGGCGAGCGACCGGATCGGTGAACGCCATTGGGAGGCCCATCGGAAGGGCGCACCCGAACGCATCGCGATAGCGGGCGGCGTCCTCTGCTGCCGCGAACCGCACCTCGCCGCCGACGCCGATCTCGATCGCCCGCTTCTCTTCGACCAACCGCTGCACCCACTCCCGCCCATAGCCGTGGCGCGGCATGTCAGCAACGGAGCGCAACGCCAAGTTACGAAGCTGTTCAGGATTGTCGGTACAGCGCAGATCGATCTCGGCTGCCGTGAGTTCCCCGACCTTGCGAAGGACATCGTGGAGCTCGTCGGCCGACCGGGCATGGCGGTGCTCGGCCACACACTGAAGCTCAAGTTCGACATCGGCCAGGACGTCCGGGTCGAGCAAGTCGCGCAGCTCCTCGGCACCCAGCAAGTCCCGTAACAGATCGCGGTCGAGCGCGAGCGCTGCTGCACGCCGCTCCGCCAGCGGTGCGTCACCCTCGTACATGTATGCCGCAATCCAGTTGAACAGCAAACTCGATGCCATCGGGCTTGCCTTGCCGGTGTCGACAGTGACAACACGGATCGCGCGCGACCTGAGCAACCCGAGCACTTCGCGCAGTGCTGGCACGTCGAATACATCCTGCAGGCACTCACGTGACGCCTCCAGCAGAATCGGGAAGGTCGGGAACTTTGATGCGACAGACAGTAAGTCGGCTGCTCGCTGGCGTTGCTGCCACAGCGGCGTGCGGCGGTCGGGTCGACGACGCGGCAACAGGAGCGCCCGCCCTGCGCACTCGCGGAAACGAGCAGAGAAGAGCGCAGTCTGTGGGAGTGTCGACACGACGAGTTCGTCGACATCTTCCGGGTCAATAAGCAATGCGTCGATCGGCAATTCCTCTGCCGACTCGGGCAACCGGATGACGATGCCGTCATCACCCCACATCATCTCGACGGGGATGTCGTAGCGATCCATAAGCTGCCGTTCGATGGCCATCGCCCACGGCGCGTGGACCGGTGTGCCGAAGGGCGTGAGAATGCACACCCGCCAATCTCCGATCTCGTCACGGAAGCGTTCAACCACGATGGTGCGATCGTCGGGTACAGCGCCGGTACTCGCGGCCTGCTCGTCGAGGTACTGGACAAGATTGGTTGCGGCGAACGCATCGAGCGAGTAATGCTCCATGAGCCGTTCGGTCGCCACCTTGCTGACCGGACGTTGGACGGCCTCGATCAACGCCCCCGGATCGTCGTCTGCCGAGCGAAGAGCCGGCTCCGCCAGTTCCGGCGTATCGGTGGCGCTGAGATCGCGGATTTCGCGGACGAACGCGCCGAGCGCGCGACCCAGCTCCAGCGGACGACCAGGGCGGTCGCCGTGCCAGAACGGCATCTTGCCGGGCTGCCCGGGTGCTGGACTGACGGTCACTCGTTCGAAGGTGATGTCCTCGATCCGCCAGGTTGAGGCGCCGAGGACGAACGTTTCGCCTGGGCGCGATTCGTAGACCATCTCCTCATCAAGCTCACCGACACGGGTTCCGTCGGGCAGGAACACACCGAACAGTCCACGGTCGGGAATCGTTCCGCCGGAGGTGACTGCGAGGCGTTTGGATCCGTCGCGGGCGCGGATCGTGTTGTTGACCCGATCCCAGACGATCCGCGGGCGCAGCTCGGAGAACTCCTCGCTCGGGTACCGACCCGACAGCAGGTCAAAAACGTTGTTAAGCAAATCATCAGAGATTTCGGCGAAGTTGGCGCAGCGACGCACGATCGTCTTCACCTCATCGACCGAGCACTCGTCGACCGCTGCCACATGAGCCACGACCTGCTGCGCAAGCACGTCAAGCGGGTTGCGGAGAAACCGACTCGACTCGATCTCGCCGTCGAGCATCCGCCGGGCAACGACAGCGGTCTCGAGAAGGTCGCCACGATGCTTCGGGAAGATCGATCCTCTCGACGGCTCGCCGACCTGATGCCCGGCACGACCGATCCGCTGCATGCCTCGGCTCACTGCGCCGGGCGACTCGACCTGGATCACCAGATCTACCGCTCCCATGTCGATGCCCAGCTCCAACGACGAGGTGGCAACGATGGCACGAAGCTCTCCACGTTTGAGTTGGTCCTCGATGACGACGCGTTGCTCCCGGGCCAGCGAGCCGTGGTGGGCCCTGACGAGTTCCTCGACCATGACGCCGGTTTCCGGGTCAACAATGCCGGGAACTCCCTCACCGACTGCGAGCTCGTTCAGCTTCGCAGCAAGGCGTTCCGCAGCGCGACGGGCGTTGCAGAAGATGATCGTCGTGCGGTTGGCGAGGATGCGCGTCAGAATCTCGGGATAGATGCTCGGCCAGATCGACGTACGCGAATCTCCCAATCCCGAGCCGGCGACCCATGTCGACGGATCGTGCGCCGGACGACCGAGCGTCGACAGGTCCTCGATCGGAATGACGACTTCGATCTCCATCTCCTTGCGGATTCCGGCATCGATGATCTGTACCGGTCGCTTCGCACCAGCGCGACCGTCGGAGCCGGGCGTGGCATACCCGCCAAGGAACTCGGCGATCTCCTCGAGTGGCCGCTGGGTCGCCGACAGGCCGATCCGCTGCGGCGGTCGTGCAGTCACCTCCTCCAAGCGTTCGAGGGTGAGCGCGAGGTGAGCACCACGCTTAGTTGTCGCCATCGCGTGGATCTCATCAATGATCACGGTTTCCACGCCGAAGAGCGTTTCGGCAGCCTTTGAGGTGAGCATCAGGTACAGCGACTCGGGTGTCGTGATCAACAGATCGGGAGGACGGCGGATCAATCTCTGGCGATCGTTCGACGACGTGTCGCCGGTGCGCATGCCGACCTCGGGGGTGACGAACGTGGTGCCCAGTCGCTCGGCCGCTAATTCGATGCCCTTCAACGGCGCGCGCAAATTCTTCTCGATGTCGAACGCCAACGCTCGGAGCGGAGAGATGTAAAGCACGCGCGTTCGGTGCGACCGTTCCTCAGGACATGGCGTAGTGGTCAGTCGATCGATCGATGCGAGGAAGGACGTGAGGGTCTTGCCCGATCCGGTCGGAGCGCAGATGAGCGTGTGCTCGCCGCCGGCAATGTGTGGCCAACCCTTAATCTGCGGCGGCGTCGGAGTCGGAAATGACGACGCGAACCACTCCCGCACGGCCGGCGAGAAGGCGTCGAGCACGGAGTGGTGGGCGATCTCGCGAGGCTATCTAGCAACCCGCGTCAGGGGAACACCCGTTCTCCCGACCGATAGCGTTCGAGTTCACGCTGCCCTCAGCGGACGACAAGGACGGAAACCGAGGGGCGACCTGTCACGAAATCACTCGTCCGCAGGCAATCCGCCCGGTGACCATACTCAACTCGACCCGAAACGCGCGCTCGACCCGCACCGACCGCAACAACGCACGATCGTGGATGACCAGGAGCAGCGTGTCTCCGAACCGGCCGAGTGCGACCTCCAACTACTCGATGGCGTCGAGGTCAAGGCGGTTCGTCAGCTCGTCGAAAACGAGGAGGTTGACGCCGTTAGCTATGGACCCAGCAAGCGCCGCACGAGTTCGTTCTCAAGGCGACACGGTTCCCGCCGGTTCGTTAAAACGGTAGACAGCCTGCCCGAACTAAGCGGGCAACGTGCAAGCCTCCGCCCCGCTCGACATCTCAGGGTGAGGTCGAGATCAACGTCGTAAAAAAAGATCTACGGACTACGGATAAGGCAAGATGACGAGCGATGGGGACGGCGGCATCGGAACCTCTGGTCAGATAGGAACGGGTTCACAAGCGGACGTTGAGCGTCACTGCTGCGTTACCGTCCGCGACAGTAGTCTCACCAGTCCCTTGTTCGCCCCAGCGTTTCGGGAACGCCCGCCTCCACTTGCCTTCGCCTCATTCGAAACCGCCCGCCCGTCTTCCCCACCGTGTCAGCGATCACCCTCCGCCCGTGGCAACGCGCTGCGTTCGACCTATTCAACGCACGTGGAACCCCCGACCCGACCGACGGCTCTGTCCACCGTGACTTCCTCGCCGTGGCAACTCCGGGCGCTGGCAAGACGACGTTCGCGCTCACCTGCGCTCGAGCCACGCTTGCAGCGGAGGCACGGCCGTTGATCGTTGTCGCACCGACAAGCCACCTCAAAACCCAATGGTCGCTGGCCGCCCATCGACTGGGACTCGAGCTCGATCCAAGCTGGGCGCCCGGAGATGGACTGGCCCGCGACGTCCACGGGCTCGTCACGACCTATCAGCAAGTCGCAACCGGAGGCACTGCGGCCAAACTTGCTGGGCTCTCAGCAGGTGGATTCGTGATCCTCGACGAAGTCCACCACGCCGGGCACGAGAGGGCCTGGGGGAACGGCATTCACAAAGCCTTCGTTCACGCCCATCGGCGACTCTCGCTCTCGGGAACACCCTTTCGCAGCGATGCCGCTCCGATCCCATTCGTCCGCTACGACGCGACCGGCGAAGGTGACCTGGCGCACGCCGACTACACCTACGGATATGCCGACGCCCTACGCGACGGCGGTGTCGTCCGACCGGTGTACTTCCCACGCGTCGACGGTGAGATGGAATGGACCACCGCAGCGGGAGACGTGCTGTCGGCTTCTTTCCAGGACGAACTGGCGCACGATCAGAACTCAATGCGGCTCCGAACCGCACTCAGCCTCGAAGGCGAGTGGATGCCATCGGTACTCGCCAGGGCGGTCAATCAGCTACGAACGATCCGATCCGCGTCAAGGGAGGACGGTGGCCAACCGGACGCTGGCGGGCTCGTGATCGCGATGAATCAGGAGCACGCACACGGGATCGCACGCCTACTCCAGGACCGCTTCGGGGTCCCAGCCGACGTAGTCGTGAGTGACAATCCCGAAGCATCGAAGATAATCGAGACATTCTCTCAGAACGACCGTCCATGGATGGTCGCCGTGCGGATGGTGTCGGAGGGCGTCGACATCCCGCGACTGCGAGTCGGGGTCTTCGCCACCACCACATCGACCGAACTGTTCTTCCGTCAAGCAATCGGACGATTCGTCCGCTGGCAAGCCGACTACGCACGCCAGAAGGCCTACGTCTACATTCCCGACGACCCTCAGCTCCGGGGGCACGCATTCGCAATCGCCGAGGCCCGCCGCCACGTTCTGCAGCCTCCCAACGCACGCGACGGCGACGAGTTCCAGCCAGATAACGAACTCGACGACCAGCGCATTGCCGAAGAGGCCGAACAGCTCGCCCTGTTCTCAGAGTTCTCCGTCGTTCGGGCACACGCCACCGAAATCTCGATCCACACTGTCGGGGCCGATGGCGATGTAATCGCCGGCGGACAAGAGTCGATGACCGAGGTCCGATTCGAACCGACATACGACGTCGGCCGGGTTGCCGCATTCGACGACGAGCCCGACCCGCCGGCCCCATTTTTCGCATCCGATCCGACGCTCACCATTGAGCTCCCAGACATCCCGACCGTCGCCGGGCTCATGGCGCCGGGTGCCCTCAGCGTGGCCGAGATGAAAGAGGATCTGCGCACACGCAATGCCCACGTGGCCAAGCGCCTGGTCGACGTCACGGGCTGGAACCATCCGAAGGTACAGGCCGAGATGAATCGGCTTGCCGGTGTCTCGCGCGTCGCAACTGCCACGAGCGAGCAACTTTCTCGCCGCCTGCGATACAGCGAATCCTGGCTTCGCAAGCTGCTTCGCTGAAACCGACTGCCCCCGCAGAGAAAGCGCCGCCGATTCCGAGCACACCAGGAACGTCGAAATCTCAACTGGGTAGGGTGGGGTGATGCCGATCGTAGGAGAGCACCATCCCGCATTCGAGGAGTACTGCGAGTGCATCTTCGAACTGCGTGAGGACGACCTTGAGGTAATTCAGGCTCGGATTGCTGAGCGCCTGCACGTGAGCCGTCCCGCAGTGAGCGAGATGATGAAGCGGCTCGAGGCCGAGGGCCTCATCACGTCCGACGGGGGTATCAAGCTCACCGACGCTGGCCGCACCCTCGGGGAATCAGTCGTGCGCAAGCACCGACTGGCCGAAGTCTTCCTCACCGATGTTCTGAAACTCTCGTGGGCCGAGGCCCACCACGAGGCCGGCAAGTGGGAACACGTCATCAGCGAATCGGTCGAAACCGCAATGATGGATTTACTCGGCGACCCGACGACCTGCCCGCACGGCAACCCGATCCCTGGCTCCGCCTACGTCGCTCCAGCCTCCGAGCCGTTGTCCACCGTTCTAGTCGGTGATGGCTTCACCGTTCGCCGGATCACCGAAGAACTCGAGTTTGAACCCGGCCTGCTGGAATTCCTCGAAGCATCAGCAATCCAGCCGGGCAATGCCGGCACGGTGACCGCTTTGTCGCCCGATGGCACCCTCACCGTCCAGATCGAGGGGCGTCACATCGGCATCGGATCGTTCGCAAGTGACCGTATTCTCGTCTCGCCGTGACCATCGCAGCCGTGCGCCACACGGCAAGATGGCATAATGGGTATAAAGATGTGCGTCAGCACCGCTGCCCTTGCGGCGGTAGCGGTACTCGCCGGATGCGGCACGACCGTCGTTGACAATTCCGACAGCGATGATCCCACTGCTCAGCTGAGCGAAGCCGAGTTAACCGGGGGCGAAGGTCGCGAGCTCGCCGAGAGCGATACATCACCGCTCACCACCGGCGTCATCGGCGACCCTGGCGCACCGACCACCACGATTCCCCTTGAGGGTTCGGCGGCCGAGGTGTTGCTTGAAATCGGGATCGACATGAGCCGACTCAGCGCCGAAGTCGCAGGCGACGGCGACGAGGACGCCACGATCGCGCGAATCGAGACCAGCTGGGCGGCGATCACGGACGAGATCAAAGCCAGCCACCCGGAACTTGTCAACAGCATCCAAGCAACCATCGACATGGCACGAACAGCCGTCGACAAGAATCGTCCCGCCGACGCAGACAAGGCATTCAGCCTGCTGAACGACCTCATTGACAAGTTCACCGGCGATTCCTGACCCCGCCGAACCGAAACAACAACTTCGGCGACGGTGCGCCTCAAGAACGGTTGAGACGACGGTTCGGCTCGCGCCAGCGATGTCGGATCACAAAGAGGCCGCCCTTATCAGCATCACTGTTGGCGAGTGGCAATACTTAGATCCGTGATGGTCGGACTCAAGCAGGCCCGCCAGCAGCATGCGCCTCTACCGACGACATCTTGCTGGTATCCAGCATCGCAATCTCCGGCTAGACGTTTCAGCTACCGACAACGCGCTCACCGTCCGTCCAGAACCGCGCACCAAGGCAACGGAGATGGATGTCGCCAACCACCGCTGTATGACCGACCTCGCCGTGCACTCGCTCGGCACGATCTTTGACCGAGAGCCGGGCGGAATTAACGGGACCAATTACCCCCGGACACTGCAGCTCGCTGACGGGAAAGTGTTGTTGATTTTCCAACTCCCGCTCCCTGGTCGCCGTCGGCCCGACGGCAGGCCTCGTCAATGTATGCGGCCTGAACTTCTGGGGAACTGGATGCTGCTGGCACACGCGGCCATGAAGGCGCACGTAACACCGGTTCACATCACGACCTGGCTGGGATCACCATCGATATCAGACGACATCAGCCGGATCGCTGCGAAGAAGGGCAGAGCGTTCATAATCAGTGCGGGGCAGTTTTGACCCTTGATCATGCCCCCACGACTTCCCCGTACTCAGTCAGATACGCAGGGACAGCGACTGCTTGGCGAGTGGCGGGCCAACGATCGTCGTTCCCGACGCCACGTAGTCATCGCTACCGAGCCGCAGCACAGAGAGATCTTCTACGCAAACCCAAACCTCACAATCGTCTGCGGCGAACGGCAACAGTTCGACCCATCCCGCCTCCACAGCCAATCTAACGTTTACCAGTCGACCGTGGACCCGTCGCGCCGTGGTCCGGCTGATTTCTAGACGATTGACCGAACGCCCGGCTGATCGGAGTCAGCGCATCGATGCAGGCAGCTGATCAGCGTGCACCACGGTGAGTCGCTGGGTCGAGCGCGTCAGGGCAACATAAAGCGCACGCATACCATGCTCAATGTCGCTGACAATCCGACTCGGCTCAACCACGATCACTCCATCGAGTTCGAGACCCTTCACTACGCTCACAGCGACGAGCGTCACGCCCGCATCAAGGCCAGTTCGAGTTGCCGTGCCGTGATTGATCCCGGCAGCGGACAACGCCTCCGACAAATCGGGGAGCAGCGAATCAGGCGCCACCACGCCAAGGGACGCACCCGGGATTGCGGTCTGCATGGTCACCACCTCTGCAGAGACAGTCCGACCAAGATCGGCACCTGCCGCAGCCCGCACGACCGTCGGTCCGGCCTCACCCACCCTCACCGACACCGGAGCGCGTAACCCCGGGGTGGCAGCCTCGGCAACTCGATTGGCGAGGTCCATGATCTGACCGGGGATGCGGTACCCAACCGACAGACCAATCACTCGCGGCTGCTTGCGATCAGGGAGGTGGGCGAGCACATCGTCCCACGAGTCAGGCGCGAGCGGACCCGTTGCCTGAGCAATATCGCCGACGATTGTCATCGATCCGTTCAGCGACCTTCGAGTCGCCATCTTGAGCTGCATCGGCGTGAGATCCTGCACCTCGTCGATCACAATGTGGCCGAAGGTTCGAATCTCGTCCGATTCCTCGAGCTTTCCACCCCTCCCGGGCTTGGGGCCAAGCACATCAAACGCATCGTCGAGGAGCGCTACATCGGACGTGGTCCATCGCACGTCGTCGACCGTCTCGGAACGCGAGCGAAATAGGGCGAGAGCTTCCGACTCGTCCATTACGTCGCGGGCGGCAAGCTTTAACAGCGCCTTCGACCCGAACAGGTCGTGAAGGAGTTGGGCCGGCGTGAGCACCGGCCACATCCAGTCGAGGATCCGACGGCCCTCATCACTTGAGCGCAACGCATCCTTGACCTGGCGCGGACCGACCTCGGGATCGCGGACCGTGGCAGCCATAGCGGCCCACACCTCTTTTTCGACGTAGCGTCGACCGGCGTTGTGACGCTTGAAGCGCCGCTTCGCATGCTTCACGATTCGGGCGGTCTCTTCTGCCCGGAGCCGCACGTAGCCAGCGCCAAATGGGAGCACCACGTCGTCGCGCAACGCACGCTCGCGGTCAGTAACCGCGTTGTCGATCAGGTCCGACATCCGATCCTCGCCTTTCAGGCGAGCAGCCGCAGGTGAATCGTCACCGTCGTCGCCAGGACGCAAGAAGGCCACCCCGCGCACGAGGTCGGCGAGCACCACCTGATCGACTCCGGCCTCACCGAGTGAAGGCAAAACCCGCTCGATGTACCGGAGAAAGACTCGGTTCGGCCCGATAACAAGCACGCCTTGGTCCTCGAGCGGAAACCGGTGCGTGTACAGCAAATAGGCCGCGCGGTGCAACGCAACGACGGTCTTACCGGTGCCCGGACCACCTTGAACAACGAGCACACCGTGCTGCGGTGACCGGATTATCTCGTCCTGTTCGCCTTGGATAGTCGCGACAATGTCGCCGAGCGTGCCGGTACGGCCTCGCTCAATTGACGCAAGCAGAGTCGAATAACCACGCAAGCCGGAATCGTTGGCCACGACCACGCCCGCATCGGCGTCGAGCCCCTCGTCATGGCCGAGCCCGAGGTGCCCATCTCCGAACAACTCATCTTCAATCCCCAGGAGATTGCCTCCCTCGACTACGAAATGCCGCCGCCGCGCAAGGCCCATTGGTTCGCGCCCTGTTGCTCGGTAGAACGGTTCGGCGACGGGAGCCCGCCAGTCGACCACCACTGGCTCGCGATCCTCGTCAGCAACTGCGAGGCGGCCGATGTGAAACGGTTCGGTCTGATCCGGAGCCTCCGCAAGACGATCGATCCGGCCAAAGACGAGTGATGCATCCCCGAGATCGAGATCTTCGAGTCGCTTGACGACAGCTTCGTCGAACGCATTCCGCTCGAAACGAGCCTGAAACGTACCCCCGAGGTCAGCTTCATTCATGTCGCGAATGCGCAGCGCAGCCGTGCGGCTGGCAGCCAGGCACTCATAGGCGTGGTCAATGTAGGCCTGTTCGTCGGCGAGATCGGGATGCTGTTGGCTCATAACGGGGCGCGTAAATGCTATCGGCGCACGGCCTCCGACCCCCTGCACGTTGCGATCGTCGCCACGGCACCTGCTCCGCAGTCACCGATAGCGTCGACTTTCGATGACCGACGACTCCGCTCCATTTCTTGATGCCGCACACGGACGGATAGGTACGCACACACCGGTGTGGTTCATGCGACAGGCGGGCCGGTCGCTGCCCGAATATCGCGGAGTTCGCGGCGAGGGGTCGATCCTGCACGCGATCAAGCAACCCGAGGTCGCAACAGAGATCACGCTGCAGCCTGTTCGTCGATACGGCGTCGATGCCGCTGTGTTGTATAGCGACATCGTCGTTCCCCCCCACGCCGTGGGATTCGGCATCGACGTCACCCCCGGTACCGGACCTGTGGCGGAAACCCCTCTCCGCAGTCGTGATGACCTCACCCGCCTCCGGCCACTCGCTGTCGAGGACGTCAGCTACGTCGTCGACACGGTCGAACTGCTCTCTCAGGAGCTTCCTAATTCGGTTCCGCTGCTGGCCTTTGGCGGGGCCCCGTTCACCGTTGGCAGCTATCTCATCGAGGGGCAGCCAAGCAGGGACTACCGGTTCACGAAGTCAATGATGCATCGTGATCCGTCACTATTCCACGATGTTATGGATCGACTCGCCACGTCAGCGATCACCTTCATCGACGCCCAACTCTGCGCCGGGGCGCAGGCGTTCCAACTTTTCGACTCGTGGGCTGGCTCACTTGACGAGACCACCTATAGGCGCTTCGTTCTACCGCACTCCACCCGAGTATTCGCCGAACTCCGTACGCGTTACCCCGACGCTCCATGCGTGCACTTCGGAATCGGGTGCGATCATCTCCTCGATGCGATGTACGAGGCGATGCCCAGCGCTGGCCCACGGGTCCTCGGCCTCGACTGGCGAACACCGATCAGCAAAGCCCGCCGTCGCCTCGGTGCTGACCTCGTCGTCCAGGGCAACCTCGACCCGGCACTGATTCTCGCTGGAACGGACGTGGCGGTCGCCGGAGCCGAACGTGTGCTCGCCGACAACGCCACCGAGCAGGGTCGGCGCCATCCCGGACATATCTTTAACCTCGGCCATGGCGTCAGCCAGTTCAGCGACCCAAACGTCCTGCAGGCCGTCGTCGATCATGTGCATACGACGACAGCAGCGACCACGGATGTGTGAATCGGTACCGACCGCGCAAGGCTGTCACCGATGAGTGCTGACAATGCAGACCGGACCGGCGTGGTGCTCATGGCTTACGGCACCCCGCGCAGCCCCGACGAAATTGAGCCCTACTACACCGACATCCGGCGTGGACGTCCGCCCACGCCGGAGGCACTGGCCGACTTGGTTGCCCGCTACAACGCAATCGGCGGCATCTCGCCACTCGCCGTGCTTACCGAACACCAGCGCGACGCACTGCAACGGGCGCTTGATGACTGCGAACCCGACCGATTCCACGTCACCCTCGGACTCAAGCACGCTGACCCAAAAGTCGAAGCCGGTGCCGCCGAACTCTCACAGGCCGGATTCGGTCAGATTGTCGGCGTGGTGCTTGCTCCGCACTACTCCTCGTACTCCATTGGCCAGTACCAACAGCGAGCGCGTGACGGTGTCGAGAGAGCGGGCCACACGACACCTGTCGTCGGGATCGACAGCTGGGCGACCGAGCCCGCATTCATCGATTTCCTTGCCGATGATCTCCAGTCACGCCTTGAGGCGATGACCAATACGCTCGCCGAAGCAGGCGACGAACGCACGGTGCGCGTGATCTTCACGGCCCACTCACTGCCGATGAGGATCATTGACTCGGGCGATCCTTATCCCGACCAATTGCGATCGACCGCCGAAGCGGTGGCATCCGAGCTTCGTCTCAACGAAGGCGATGACTGGACGATCGGATGGCAGTCGGCCGGGCGCACCCCCGAGCCGTGGATCGGCCCGGAC
>Ga0055584_100004830_pt1 | contig 13199 bp, 12 predicted proteins | sample OSDHelmetaG_FD_58716 | JGI IMG/M metagenome (GOLD analysis project Ga0055584, IMG submission 58716) | Pelagic marine sediment microbial communities from the LTER site Helgoland, North Sea, for post-phytoplankton bloom and carbon turnover... | ecosystem: Environmental > Aquatic > Marine >... | reverse complement strand
CGTCGAGTTCTGGTACGTCGACCACAACCACACCATGCTCGGCCCGTACGGCGAGATGGGCGTGACGGTCGCCGCAAGCCACAAGGCCGGTGACGGCCGGACGCTGTATGGGGGCTACTACCCCTACATGTACCTCACGCAGGACTCCGCGATCGACGCGGGCCGCGTGCTCGGCTTCCCGAAGAAGGAAGCCTTCATCCGCGTGCTCGAGCACGGCGGTGCGCCTGACGACGGCTACGGCCTCGACACGAAGGCCTACCAGTTCGATTACTTCTCGTTCCTCATGATTCGGAACGGGTACGTGATCCACTCGTCCACCGGCAAGTACGACGACGCCGACCTTCCCGCCAAGCCCGCCTTCTACGGCAACACGGACTATGGCCGGATGAACATGAAGGTCGTCACGGCGCCGGACCTGTCGGAGTCGCGCTGGGAGCTGGTCTACCTGCCGTCCACGGTCACCAAGGACCTTGCGACGCTGATGGGCCGGCCCGACACCGAGGGCTCACACCGGTTCCAGGTGAAGCCGGAGTCGATCCGCACGGCGAGCGCCAGCAACATCAACTGGTTCATGCAGGCCACGCCGTACGACAACCTTGGGCATGAGCTTCCGCCCACCGAGATGCTCGGGCTGATGACGTTCAGCTTCGACCTGATCATCCCGGCCGGCGAGGTCCCGTGGACCGAGACCTACACCCGTGACGCCACCTGGGCGGGCGCTGCCAAGCCGTACCGCTTCGGCCTGCGTCACCGCTTCCCGAAGCCCATCGGGCTCGGGGCGTAAAGGGAACCCGGCAACCTTCGCCCAGCGGGGTCGCGGCGGCCGTCATGGTCATCGCGCCCCCCGGGCACGCATTGTCCTTCCAAGGAGGAAACGCGTAAATGGCGCAGCTCAACGTCACCAGCGTCCCGTGGATCGATTCCGGGGACGCTCCGCCGCTGGCCCTCGACCGCGACAAGCGCGACATCATCTCGCAGGGTGTCGCTGACCCGCTGGTCGACTACGACATCGTCCCGCTGACCTACACCAACTCCCGTTGGTCGGCGTTCTTCTACCGGGTCGACGAGGCTCAGCTCCGGCGGATCCTGCCGAAGTGCCTCGAGCTCGAGGACGACGTTGTCGAGTTCTGGTACGTCGACCACCTTCACACCGGCCTCGGCCCGTACGGCGAGATGGGTGTGACGGTTTCGGCGTCCTGCAAGGGCTCCGACGGCAACACGTACTACGGGGGCTACTACCCCTACATGTACCTCACGCAGGACGCGGCCGTCTTTGCCGGCCGTGAGCCTTTCGGCTTCCCGAAGAAGATCGCCTACATCATCACGCAGGAGCACGGCGGCAAGGAAGACGACGGGTACGGTGGGTTTGGGAACGACTACTTCAACTTCACCATGGAGCGTCGTGGGTACCTGATCCACACCGCGACGGGCCGCTACGACGACGCCGAGCTCCCGGCGAAGCCGAGCTTCTACGGCGACCCGCGCTACGGACGGATGAACCTTCGGCTCATCACCGACCCGAGCCTGAAGACCACCCAGTGGGACCTGACCTACCTGCCGTCCGAGGTGACGAAGGATGTCGCCGCGGCGATGGGCCGGCCGGAGACCGAGGGGCAGCACCGCTTCCAGCTGAAGCCTGAGTCGATTCGCACCGCCTCGGCGGGCGCGATTCGCACCTGGGCGCTGACAGCGACCCCGTTCGACAACCTCGGCGCGATGATGCCGGTCAAGGAGCTCATCGGTCTGATGAGCTTCAATTTCGACCTCATCATCCCGGGTGCCGCGACGATCTGGAACCAGACCGTCGAGCGCACGGACGAGGACCTTGGGGACCTGCTGTTCTCCACGCCGTACCAGTACACGATGCGGCACCGCTTCCCGAAGCCCCCGGGCGTCTGAGAAACACTCACGACGATCACCGGCGGCCCCCCGGGGCCGCCGGTGGGGCGCTTGCTCGTCATAACGGCCGGAGCACCTTTGGGTGTGCTCCGGCCGTTTGTCGTTCGCGCCACTCCCCCGTCGGCTCACCACAGACCGGCGCACCGCTGCGGCGTCGGGCCGCTCAATCCTGAGCGAAGTCCGCCGCCGCCGTTCGCGGAGCGTGTCGACGAAAGCGCCCCAGGCGCGTCTTGAGGCCCTCCGGGGACTCAGGCTCGAGTTCCCAGAGCAGCATCTCAATCAGCTCCACCTTTGACGTGCGCGTCCCCATCCGGCGCAGGTCATCGATCAGGTCTGCCAACCGCTCGTCCAGCGGCCGCCGGACCCGGATCGCGAGATTCGCCCACGGCAGGGTCGGGGCCAGGCGCAGTTTTGGAGCGCGGGATCGCGGCGGGCGTCGTTCCGCGTCCACCGTCTCGGCGGTCTTCTCGGGGGTAGTTGCCAGGTCCTCCTCCGCGCCGGCAAGGGCGGGGGTAGCGCGCTCGCGCTGTGGTGCAGGAGTGCCTGACGGACGGCGTGACGTCGGGGGCCGGCGCCGGCCGCGGCTGATCCGTTCCCGCATCGCGTCGATACCGTCGTCTGGAGCGCTCACGTGCTGTCCTCCACGGTCTGCGCCAGCCCCCTGAACTCGCGTGCGGCGGCGGTGACGCGCTTTCCCGGATTCGGCTGCAATACGAGCGCGCTCCGGCGAAGACGCCGCCGCAACCAGCGATGCTCTGAGACCGGCGGCGCGACGCGATGGCGTCCTGCGGCAAGCTCCTCGAGTCGGTCGACGTAGCGCCTCGGGGGAACGGCTGGGACCATCGTAGGTGCGATCACGACGCGAAACTCTTGGAGGTCGCGGAGCATCGCCTCCAGGGCGGCCATCTCCCGATTCGCGAGCACGGCCGGTACCACCACCACGTCGGCGACCTGCAGCGCCCCGTCGGTAAGAGGGTTGGCGCCGGGGTGCGTGTCGACGACCACATACCGGGTGTCCCACGCACTCGCCCATGCCTGCAGACAGTCCGCGACCAGGTCCGGGTCCACGGTACTCGCTGCGAGATCGGGGTGGGACGGGACGAGCGCCGGCTGATTTGGTCGTCGCTTGGGCCGGGGGGGTTTGCCGTCTGGACCGGCCTCCAGGGCATCCAGTAGCGGGGCGCGGACGACTGCGCCCGGGTCGAAGCCCCACATGCGTGTCGCTCCACCCGCATCCCAATCCAGGTCGACCAGGACACCGCCTAGGGCAGCACTAAGCTCGTAGGAGAGGGTTGTCTTCCCCACCCCACCTTTTGCCGCGGCGACGACGATGACTCTTGCCGACATTGCGGTCAGGCTAGCAGGCGCGCATGCGTGCATGCCTCTGCTGGTGCCAGGGCAGCGGGCGTGTGTGCGTAAGTGCATGCACGCATGCACTTACGGCTACTATCTGTCCTGGCGGGTTACGAGGCAGCCCGCAGCCGCGCCGGCTCCCGCCGGCCCTCCCGCGCACGAGGGCGCCACACCACCAGCTGCTGGCTCCAGCCTCCCTCAACCGCAATGCGCTCGCGCGTGAACTTGTACCCAGTCTTGTGGTGAGCCTCGATCGCCTGGCAGGCTCGCATTACCGCCGCCACGTTGTCGCGCTCCCGCGCGCACGTCGAGCCGATCGAGGCGAACAACGGATCCCCAAGCCAGTACGCCTGCCACTCCGCATTCTCCTCATCACCCTCGAAGCGGTCGTTCTCGAGCAACCCGTAGAGCTTCCGGGCGATGGGGGGGAGCTCTCGAAGGACCTCCCAATCGATGTAAACGCCCGCCTCGTGGCGGAGCTGCTCCAAGAACCAGCTCCCGAGAAAGATGTACCCGAGGCGCTCCACCCGCCCGTCGGTGACCACGGGCCAGAGAATCCGGTCAATGATCCCGAAATGGTCCTCATGGGTCTTTCGCCCAGTCGCGGAGTCGTTGACATCCCCTTCCCAACGAGCCTCTTGAAGGTTCAGGAGTGTGCGCTTGAGGGCCTTGCGCGCATTCTTTCCGGAGCCCGCCCACCCGAAGTCGTGCAACAAGCGGTACTGGGTGAAGGGCACCGCCCCGGCCGCGACTTGCTCAAGCTGGAGCCAGCGAGATCCGAGCCAGACGATCGCCATGTAGCCGTGCCGACCGATCGGCGGTCCTGCGGTCTGCGTGATCGCTCCGAGCCGGTCTGCGATCGCCACGCCTGCGGCGACCTCGAGCCCCTTTCGAGCGGAGGAACGATCCGCGAATCCATATTTCAGAGGCTGCTCAAGCCGCCGGAGGTGATCCGGTGCACAAAGCGCCAGTTGCTCTGCTGCTCGGTTCGCACCGGCATCGTCCGCACCGGTGGAGAGTTCTGGCGCGAGCTTCGGCCGAGGCGAACGCGATGGGCTACGAGATGTCGACATCGAGGACATCCTCGCGGAGGAGGGGTGCTCCCGACAGGGTGCGCGGAGAATCAACCGGGGTAGATGACTCGCGCGGTCAGCGAGCAGCGATGAAAGGCATCTCGGCCGTCCCGCTATCCGCCGGCACGCCGATGCAATCGGCGTGCGTGCCGGCGCTAAAAGACTTCGATTCTTTTCTAAGGAATTCCTGTTAACTGAAGGGGGCTCGAGAACGCTGCGGTTTGCAGCCTTAATGCAGGGTCTGCGCGCGAGTCGGATCCCCCCGTGTCCGCGAGCGAGGTCCCCCCGTCGTCTGCGAGGGAGATCCCCCGGCGCGAGTCGGATCCCCCCGCTGCTTGCCCTGGCTGAAACCGGGGTAGATGACTCGCAGACGACGTAATCCACAGGTCTCGCGAATCGGATCCCCCGGTCGGGCGCCGTGCTCAGGCGGCGTGGACCGGCGCGGGGCCTCGCGCGGCGGCGCTACCGGGGTAGCACGATCGCGCGACCAGGTGTCCTGCGCGAGCTGCATACCCCGGAACGCGAGTTGGATCCCCCGGGCTCTGCGGGACCTAGGTGGTGAGCCGGCGGTACAACTGCGGGAGCTTCTGGGGAAGCGTCCGGACGTCGTCGATGATCACGAAGTTCGCGTCCGAGTACATGTGGGGAAGATAGTCCGCGGCCTCACGATCGACGGTGACGCAGAACAGGTGGATCTTCTCCCGCCGAGCCTCCCGCAGGGCGATCTTCGTGTCCTCTTGGGCGTACTGATTGTCTTGGTACGTGTCCGAGTCGTACGGCTTCCCGTCCGTCAGAAGAATCATGAGCTTGACGGCGGAGTCGGCAGACGCGAGTCGCCTGGTGGCGTGACGGATCGCAGGGCCCATGCGTGTCTTTTGACGGGCGTAGATGCCCCCGATGCGACCCTTGACCCGGTCGTCGTAGCGCTCTCCGAGTTCCTTGACGGTGTAGAACTCGCAGTCGTCACGCCCAGACCCGGAGAAACCGTAGATCGCGTACTCGTCCCGGATCGCCTCGAGGGCTTCGCACATCAGAAGGAGTGCCTCCTTCTCGATGTCGATGATCCGCTTGCGTCCATCGATCTTGCGGTCCGTCGAACTGGACATGTCGACGAGAAAGGCGGTAGTCACGTCCCGCTCGGTCTTGTCGCGCTTGATGTAGACGCGACCACTTGGCGCGACCCGTGCCCGACGATCGACCACGTACTCTACGAGCCCGTCCGTGTCGAGGTCGTCGCCATCGACCTGGTAGCGCATCTTCCGAAGACGCTCGGGGCGCATCAGTTGGAAGTTCCGACGGATCTGGGTCACGATTCCACCGAACTCGTGGAAGGTCGCGGCGACGAAGCCCTCCTGCGTCCTGGTGGCGCGCTGTTCGCGAAGAGTGCACCAGGCTGGACGGTAGTCGTCGATCTTGTAGTCCCACTCGTCGTAGAGGAATAGCTCTTCGCCAAGACCCTCGTCGGGCGTTTCGCCACGGGTGTCCGGAGCGATCTCGACTGCGGCGCCGCTGTCGGCTCCGGGGGTGCCGCCCTCGGCGTCATCACGGCGAGTGTCGGCGGCGGAACCGGCCACCGGAGGAACCTCGGTCTCCGTCTGTGGCCCCGCCTGCACCTGATCGTCCGGTGAGCGCTGTCCGTCGGCTTCGACGGACGTCGTCGACATCGCACCGTCGGGTTCATCGCCGTCCTCACCCGCACCCTGGTCGTCCGTCGCGTCGGTGCCCTGCGCGTCCTGCCCGTCGGGGGGCACGGCCTGGGCCTGCGCCGGTGACTCTTCCTGGCGCACCATCTCTTCGAGCACCGGCGTCATGAACGGGGGGAGCTCAAGCGGCTGGTAGTCGTCTGTGTCCAGCCCCGCAGGCGCTTCATCAGGGTTGGGTTCGGGCTGAGTCATCTGTGGCGGGGGCTCCACGCCGGCCTGTTCGGGCATCGTCGCCTGGCCCGGATCGACCACGCCGTCATCGATCAATCGATAAAGCAGCGACGTCAGTCGCGCAGAGTCGCCGACGCCGGACTCGGGAAGGATCTCGGCGATGAGCACCTCGGCGGCTCGAAGCGCCAACCCCTGCACCGCGGTGGGCACATCAGTGAGGTCGGGGTCCAGTCCGAGCCCGCGTTGGAGTAGAGCCTCCACCACGACCTGGGCGTCCCCCAGCGATGCGAGGCTCGGTCGTCGCTCGCCACTTGCGACACGGATGAGTTCCATGTCTCGGCGGATCCCCGGATACGCCTGGCGAATGAGCAGATCGACCCGGTACCCCTCGATGACGTTGAACAGATCTCGAGCGAGGTCCGGCTGTGGGAACAGCCCGTAGAAACGCGTCAGATCGCTTGGATCGGCGCGGAGCGTGCTCATTTGCGACCTCCGTAGCGATTCTCGAGAGCGCTGACCGTCTCGGGGATGCTCTCGAGGGAGAACGCGTAGGTCCCGAACTCGATCCGGCCGGCCCCCTGCGCGGCGGCGACCTTGTACGCGATGAAGTTCTTGTCATCGTCGTCGAAGAAGCGTATGTCCGGGGGTAGGACGATGTTTTCCAGGTTGCGCGCGCCGGACAACTCGACGTCGGCGGTGCTTCGAATCACAACGTCCCGACCCGAGAGCGCCGTCGCGTAGAGCTTGAGGACCCTTGCGATGGACTTGAGGGCAAGGCCCTCCTTGAGCTCCTCGAGCACCTCGAGCGCGTACTTGGAGCCCAGCCTGAAGTACCCCCGTCCGACCTCCTTGTTGCGCTCGAGCACCTCGAGCCCACGCGAGACCCACTCCGCAGCGCCTTCGGGAGAGACGCGGTCGCCGTTCAAGAGGTCGAGCAGGGTGTCGGCGGCTTCGAGGGAGGCCTCGGGGTCCGCACCAGCGACCTGCTGGACCTGAAGAAGATAGGGCGGGCGGTATCTCGGGCGAAGGCGGGCGAGAATGGGGGGGAGGGCGGACGCGAGCTCAACCGCGTGCTTTCTGCGCTTCTCATCGCGGCGATCACGGGCCGCAAGCTGGGTCCGCAGCTCCTGCGCCCTCTTGACCTTGGGTTCCATCTCGCGCAACTCGCGCTCGAGCCGGTCGAGTTCGTCTGCCAGCTGTGACGTTCCCGTGTCCTCCGACGGCCCGTTGGTCGCGTGGGTGATGATCTCGACGTAGGACTCCGCCAGCGAGTCGTCGGGAGCCCCGTAGAGGTCGGGGAGCTGTTTGGCGACTTCGACGCCGCTCTTCCACCCCACCGACGCAACGCGCTTGACCTGGTCGAGATAGCGCGCGACCAGCTCGGGGTCGTGTTCGGCCAGCAGGCGCGGCAGCTGACGCGCCACCTCGACCCCGAGCTGGTACTTGAGCTCGGAGATCTCCTCGACCATGCGAAGGTACGACTGGCGCTGGTCCTCGGGTACCGCCGCGAGCATCTCGCGCGCGACGTACATGCCGACGTTCCCGACTGCGGGTCCGAAGGTCATGGGAGGCGACCTCCCCGGCCGGCTAGAACTGGGTGGCGATGATCTCGATGATCGATCGCTGCATCTCGATGTCGTCGGTGATCGGCTTGCAGATCGTCGCCTCGCAGGCGGCGATCGGCTCCACGCCGGCCTGGATGAGCTGCCCGGCATAGACCAAGAGCCGAGTGGAGACGCCCTCCTCGAGTCCGTGGGTCCGCAGGTTGCGGACCTTCTCCGCGATCTTGACGAGCTTCGCGGCGACGTCGTCGTCGACCTTGGCCTCCGACTTGAGGATCGTCTCCTCGATGTCGGGCGGCGGGTAGTCGAACTCGATCGCGACGAAACGCTGCTTGGTGGAGTGCTTGAGGTCCTTGAGGACCGACTGATAGCCGGGGTTGTAGGAGATCACCAGCTGGAAGTCATCCGGTGCACTGACGATCTCGCCCTTCTTCTCGAGCGGCAGGATGCGGCGGTCGTCGGTCAAGGGGTGGATCACCACGGTGGTGTCCTTGCGTGCCTCCACGACCTCGTCCAGATACGCGATCCCGCCCGCCTTGACCGCTGTCGTGAGCGGCCCGTCCTGCCAGACGGTCTCGTCGCCGCTCAGGGTGTACTTGCCGACCAGGTCCGAGGCGGTGAGGTCCTCGTGACATGCCACGGTGACGAGGGTGCGCTCAAGCCGCCAGCTCATGTGCTCGACAAAGCGCGTCTTTCCGCACCCGGTCGGACCCTTGAGCATGACCGGAAGCTTTGACTCATAGGCCGCCTCGAAGAGCTCGATCTCGTTGCCGAGCGGCACGTAGTACGGCTCGCGCGTGAGACGGAAATCCTCGACGCGCTGGCTCTCGACCCCCATGCTGATGCTCCTTCGTGGCTGCAGCGGGCTGGCCGTTGAGTGTATCTCAGGCGTCCGTGGCGGGGCGGTCTGCCGCGTCGTCCGGCGGCGGCCACACCGAGGGGAGGGTGATCTCGAAGCTGCCGTCCTCGTCCTGGTGGTTGGCGTACCAGGTACGGAAATCGGGAATCGAGAAGCCCACCACCTGGCCGGATCCGGGCTCGACGCGAACCAGGACCTCGCGCTCTGGATCGTGCACAGCCACAGCCGGCACCGGCGGGCCATACGAGCAGTGGTACGTGTCGGTCTCGGCGTCGTAGTGGGTGAGCGATTCGGCGGCGATGCGCATCGCGTTCTCCTCCGCGAAGGAGGGGCGACCCTGGGGCGGTTCGCTGCTCATGACAGGTGGGCTCCTTGTGAAGGTTCGGCCTGGCGACGGCTTCAGTAGACTGGGAGTTCGCCTGAGATCGCGACTGAGAAGGGGGCCGGAATCGGCATGCGCGCCGTCGACGCAACGCTGGATTGCCTCAAGCGGGCAGGGGTGAGCGCGATCTTCGGTATCCCCGGAGGTCCGGTCATCCCGCTCTTTGACGCGCTCCACGACGACCCGGATATCCGGACCTACCTGGCTCGCCATGAGCAGGGTGCCGGGCACATGGCCGAAGGGTACGCCAAGGTCACGGGCCGGGTGGGGGTGTGCACGGCGACGTCTGGGCCGGGCGCCACCAATCTCGTGACCCCGATCGCCGACGCCTACATGGATTCCGTGCCCCTTCTCGCGCTCACGGGGCAGGTCGGCTCGAACCGTGTCGGGACGGACGCCTTCCAGGAAGCCGACATCGTCGGGATCACGCTTCCGATTGTGAAGCACTCCTACCTGATCAAGGACGCCGACGATCTGCCTGAGGCGATGGCCGAGGCACTCGAGATCGCGCAGACCGGCCGACCGGGCCCTGTCTTGGTCGACGTCTGCGTTGATCAGTGGGCACGCGATGTCGAGACTTTCGAGGGGGCGGTCGACCTGCCGGGCTACCACCCCCCGACGAGCTCAGGCCACCCGCGCCAGATCGAGGTCGCGGCGCGCGTCCTGGCTGGCGCGAAGCGGCCGATGCTCTATGCGGGTGGGGGGATCATCAGCGGCTCGGCCGCCGACGAGCTGACGGCGCTGGCCGAGCTGACAGGCGCTCCTGTGGTGACGACCCTGATGGGTCTCGGTGGTTTTCCGGGCACCCATCCGCAGTTCGTCGGGATGCCCGGCATGCACGGGATCGCCGCCGCCACCTACGCCTTCCAGGCCTCCGACGTGATCCTCGCCGTCGGTGCCCGATTCGACGAACGGGTCCTTTCGACGGTGATGCACGAGTGGGCACCCAACGCCAAGATCATCCACATCGACGTCGACCCGGCGGAGATCTCAAAGAACCGCTCAGCGCACATCGGGATTGCCGGGGAGGCCGCCCCGGCCCTGTCGGCACTCGCGGAGGCCTATCGGCGTCTGCCCCAGCACCACGATGCGTCGGAGCGGGCATCGTGGATCGCTCGGATCAACGATTGGAAGCGGGAACACCCCTACCACGTCGATGAGGCGTCGGGCGTCATCCAGCCACAGCACGTGATCCAGACCCTCTACAAGGTGACGCGCGGCCAGGCGATCGTGTGCACGGACGTCGGCCAGCACCAGATGTGGGCGGCGCAGCACTACCTGTTCGACCGCCCGCGCCGATGGGTCACGTCGGGCGGCCTTGGAACGATGGGGTTTGGGCTGCCGGCGGCCATCGGCGCCCAGGTCGCCCTGCCGGATGAGTTGGTGGTGGACATCGCGGGCGACGGGTCGTTCGAGATGACGCTACAGGAGCTGTCGACCGTCCAGACCTATGGCCTCCCGGTCAAGATCATCGTCATCAACAACGGCTATCTCGGCATGGTCCGCCAATGGCAAGAGCTCTTCTGGCAGGGCCGGTACGCCGGAACCAGCTTCGAGCCCTTCCAGCCCAGTTTCGCGCGGCTCGCGGAGACCTACGGGATCCCGGGCAGCACCGTGAACGAGCCGCACGAGCTCGAGGATGCGATCGCGGAGGCCATGAAATCGGATGGCCCCGCGCTCGTGGACGTGCACGTCAACCCGACCGCGAAGGTGTTCCCGATGGTTCCCCAAGGAAAGGGCCCGGACGCGGTGATCGTCGGCTCCGAGGGGTCGGCCTGAGCCGAGGCTCGGGGTCGCTGACGGGCGGCTAGTAGAACTCCGCGATGCGGACGCCAGACGTGACGGCCTCGGCGTCGAAGTCCATTTCCTCCTGGAGGTTGGACGGAACGCGCGCGGGCAGATCGACGGGGAACTCGCCCTGGTCGTCTGCGTTGGCCTTGTAGTACTCGGAGAACTTCTCGATGGCGAAGCCGAGCACCTCGTGGGAGTCGGGGTCGAAGTAGACCGTGACGCCCTTGGAGTTCGTCACCGCCGAGGCGTTTTCGTGACCCCGGTAGATATGACGCAGCGTGTCGGTGTCGCTGCTGTACTTGGGTTCACCCTCTGACACTGCGCCTCCCTGGGCCGTACGATGCCGCCGAATCGGTCAGATTACGGGGTGGATGGTACCAGTGCCCCCTGATGGCCGACGCCGAGTGTCGGCGCACCGGCATGGTCGCTATTTGCAGGTAAAACGACCCGCCGCATCCACCTTGACGCTCTTGGTTCGGCGCTGGTAGCGTGCCCGCGTCCGGGGCCCGTGTGGCTTCCGGCGGGCCCTGCCGTAGCTTCCTGGACCGCGCGTCGTCTGCGCCCGGTCGCCGATGCCCGGACAGGGCCGAGCGACCCCCACCGACCAGGAGGCAGGATGCGCGAGGCCACGCCCAACGTCGCCGAGGCCCGGCGGATGCTGAATAAGGGCATCGTCATCTCCGGTGTCGGTGAGACGGAGCAGGGGAAGCTGCCGGGGAGGGGTTCGTTCGAGCTTCTCGCCGAGGCGACCAAGATCACGCTTGACGACGCCGGCCTGACCCTCGGGGAAGTCGACGGCCTCGTCACGGCGTTCAGCTTCGTCGAGTCGACCCTGATGCACTCGACCACCTTCGCCGACTACCTGGGCATGGAGCCAGGGTACTTCGCCTCGGTCGCCGTCGGTGGCGCCACCGCGCCGCTGATGGCCGTTCAGGCCGCGATGGCGATCGATGCTGGTCTTGCAGAGGTGGTGCTCTGCGTTCGAGGCGATAACACCCGGTCTGGCATCAGCTCGTCCGGGATGATCGCCATGGCTCGGGAGATGAGCCATGGGGCGTTCGAGGCGCCGTTCGGCCTCACCACGATCGGTGGCTACGGACTGCTGGCGCAGCGCTACATGTACGAGCACAACGTCCCCCAGGAGGCGCTTGCGGCGGTCGTGGCGACCCAGTCCGAGCACGCCCACCTCAAGTGGAACGCGATGCTCCGGGACGTGGTCACCATCGAGGACGTCCTGAACGACCGCTGGATCGCAACGCCGTTCCACGTCATGGACTGCTCGCTCGTGTCGGACGGCGCGGCGGCGTTCATCGTCACCACAGCCGATCGCGCAAAGGCCATGCGTCCCAAGCCGGTCTACATCACCGGCATCGGTGAGGGGTACTCGCACCAGTACATCAGCGAGGCTGAGTCGGTCGACAGCGTGCGCCAGGGGTTGGGCCGCGCGGGTCGCCGGGCGATGGAGGTCGCGGGCATCACACCGAAGGACCTCGACGTCGCGGAGATCTACGACTCCTTCTCGTTCACGCCGCTGATCGCGCTCGAAGGCTTCGGGATCTGCGGCCCCGGCGAGGCGGGAGACTGGGTCCTCGAGGGCAACGGCAAGCTTGGCGGATCGCTGCCCATGAACACCCATGGCGGTCTGATCCGCCAGGCGCACCTCGGCGCGATGCATCACATCGTCGAGGCTGCGCTGCAGCTGCGCGGCGAGGCCGACGACACCGGCCGAGGCGGTGGAAACCACCAGGTCCCTGACGCGAAGCTCGCCATCACGAACGGCTCCGGCGGGATCCTTGCCGCCACGAGCGCGCTGGTTCTGTCGAGCGAGCCGCCGGCGGCGGCCTAACCGAGCTGGAGGAGGATCCCCGTGGCCGAAGAGACCGCAAAGCCGGCATACGCAAAGCCCCTGCCTGATCGCCGCCCCGAGGGCGATCGTTTCTGGGAGGGAATGAGGGAGCACAAGCTGCTGCTCCCGGCAGGGCCAGACGGCACCCCCTTCTGGTATCCCCGGGCCTACACGCCGGGCACGATGGAGCCGGTCCAGTGGGTCGAGGCGACCGGGCTGGGAGAGGTCTACACCTACTCCGTCCACTTCATCGGTCCCAGCAAGGCCTACAAGGGCGACCCGCCGCACATCGTCGCGCTCATCAACCTGGACGAGGGCGTGCGCATGATGTCCAACCTCGTTGCGGATGAGCCGGACTATCCGTCGATTGACCCCGAGAAGGTGTCGATCGGCATGCGGGTCCGGATCGTGTTCCACGACGTGACCGACGAGATCACGCTGCCCAAGTTCGCCCCCGCCTGACGGCGGCGGCGACCCCTCACCGACGAGAACGAGCGAGAGGCCACGAATGTCCGAGTGGAGCGACTGGTACACCAAGCAGGACCCGACCAAGTGGGTGC
>Ga0055584_100004827_pt1 | contig 13203 bp, 12 predicted proteins | sample OSDHelmetaG_FD_58716 | JGI IMG/M metagenome (GOLD analysis project Ga0055584, IMG submission 58716) | Pelagic marine sediment microbial communities from the LTER site Helgoland, North Sea, for post-phytoplankton bloom and carbon turnover... | ecosystem: Environmental > Aquatic > Marine >... | reverse complement strand
AGGACACTGCCCTTTCACGGCGGCAACAGGGGTTCGAATCCCCTTGGGGACGCCATTATTTAAAAACCACCGCAAGGTGGTTTTTTTATGTCAGTCGAGTAAATAGAATTATCAAATGCTTTTGCGGGCTTCTTGTTTATTCTATATCGAGCAATGTTATAATCATTCTCGCTGTAGAAAGTTTGTTTAAGTGGATGATTTTTTTAAAAAAAATAGAGTTAAGAACGAAGCGAAAATGAAAATATTGGTAACAGGAGCAGCGGGCTTTATAGGAGCCGCGTTGTGCAGGCGTCTGCTGTCAAGAGGTGATGACATCATCGGTCTTGATAATCTCAATGATTACTATGACGTACAGCTAAAAAAGGACAGACTGGCTACTATTGAATCTCAAACCAATTTTCAATTTATTAAGCTTGATGTTGCTTACAGGAATGAGATGGCTGAATTATTTCAATCATATAAACCTGAACGCGTGGTGCACCTCGCGGCACAAGCCGGTGTTCGCTATTCCATCGAAAACCCGCACTCTTATGTGGAGTCGAATTTGGTAGGTTTTATCAATATCCTCGAAGGTTGCCGGCACACTGAAGTAAAGCACCTGGTTTATGCTTCTTCCAGTTCAGTCTATGGTGCCAACACAAGGATGCCGTTTTCAGTTAACCATAATGTAGATCACCCCATATCTATGTATGCAGCAACAAAAAAAGCTAACGAATTAATGGCACATAGTTATAGTCATCTTTATACCCTACCTACTACAGGCTTGCGGTTTTTTACGGTTTATGGGCCTTGGGGAAGACCAGACATGTCGCCATTTTTGTTTGTAAGTAAAATAATAAATGGTGAACCCATTCAAATTTTTAATGAAGGGGCTCATAAGCGTGATTTCACTTATATAGATGATGTATTAGACGGGATTGAAATGGCGCTTGATAATATTCCGGCGGTTGATGAAAACTGGGATCCAAAATCAGCCAACCCTTCAACAAGTGCAGCTCCCTATAAAATCTATAATATTGGTAATCAAAAACCAATAAAACTGCTGGACTATATCGAGATTATTGAAAATTGTATCGGGAAGAAATCTATTAAGGAATTCTTACCTCAACAAGCGGGTGATATTATCGCGACGTGTGCCGATATCACAGAGTTGAAGATAGAATCAGGCTATGAGCCAAAAACAGTATTAGAAGATGGAATATTGGAGTTTGTATCCTGGTATAAATCATATTACAAAGTTAACTAATGAAACATAAAAGAAAAATATCTGTTGTAGGAATGGGTTACGTTGGTCTGCCTGTGGCTGTGGCTTTCGGTAAATTAGATAGTGTTATTGGTTTTGATATCAATGAGGAACGCATTCAGGAATTACACTCGGGTATTGATAAAACGAAAGAAATTTCTTCAGCAGAGCTACTCGAAGCGGATATAAAGTTCACGTCAAACTCTGAAGATTTAAAACAAGCAGACTTCCATATCATCGCTGTTCCAACACCAATTACAGATGCGAAAAGCCCGAATATGGGGCCATTACTAAGTGCCTCGCGTACCTTGGGACAGCAATTAAAAAAAGGAGATGTTGTTGTCTATGAATCAACTGTCTATCCCGGTGCTACAGAAGAAGATTGTGTGCCTGTGCTTGAAAGCGAATCTAATTTAGAATGCGGTCGTGATTTCTACATTGGATATTCTCCTGAGAGAATTAACCCGGGAGATAAAGTACATACCTTCACGAATATCATGAAGATTGTTTCCGGGCAAAACAAAGAAATTCTTGAGCTAGTTGCCAATGTATATAGTTCCGTGATTGAGGCTGGTGTGCATAAAGCATCATCAATAAAAGTTGCGGAAGCTGCAAAGGTTATAGAAAACACACAAAGAGATATAAATATAGCACTCATGAATGAACTTGCTTTGATATTTGAGAGGCTGAATATCGATACTAACGATGTTTTGGAAGCAGCCGGAACGAAATGGAATTTTTTGCCATTTACGCCAGGTTTGGTTGGAGGCCATTGTATTGGGATCGATCCATATTATCTTTCATACAAGGCGTCACAATCCGGATATATTCCTGACTTAATATTGGCAGGTCGACATATAAACGACGCAATAGGTAGTCATATCGCGGCCCAGGTAGTTAAGCAGCTGATTAAATCAGGAGTACGTATCGATCTTTCTGTTGTCACCATTCTGGGACTGACGTTTAAAGAAGATGTGCCTGATATCCGAAACACACGGGTTGTGGATATTATCGTTGCACTTAAAGAATTCGGTATCAATGTTCAGGTTCACGATCCGGTCGCTGAAACTAAGGATACAGAAAACACTTATAATATTTCATTGAAAAAAATGGAGGAATTGCAGCCTGCCAATGCGGTAATCATCGCAGTCCCACATAAAGAATATTTAAATGAGGGCTGGGATTTGGTAATGAATTTATTAAAAAATAAACAAGGAGTAGTCTTTGATGTAAAAGGAGTGTTAGATAGAAACTTAGTGCCCGAAAAAATATTTTTAAATAGATTATGATTTCCAGAAGATTTCCATGAACGTTACAATGCTGGGAGGTGGTTATGTCGGTTTAGTCTCCGGCGTATGTTTCGCTGAATTTGGTGCGAATGTCAACTGTATTGATGTCGACGCTATAAAAATTAAACGATTGCAAAACGGCGAAATCCCTATCTATGAGCCGGGCCTGGAAGATCTGACAAAAAAGAACGTCACGGAAGGACGACTTAAGTTTAGTAGTGAATACAGCAATGTTATCAGTGACAGTGATTTGATTTTTATCGCAGTTGGTACGCCGTCGAGACATGGTGATGGACATGCTGATCTGAGTTATGTTTTCCAGGCGGCAAAAGATATAGCGCCGCATCTGTCTGGCTATACTGTCATTGTAGATAAATCTACTGTTCCAGTTGGAACAGCACGTCATGTTAAACGGATAGTTGAAGAAACAAACCCGGATGCAGACTTCGATGTGGCATCGAACCCTGAGTTCCTCAGAGAAGGTGCTGCGATATCAGATTTTATGCGTCCAGATCGTGTAGTCATTGGTGTTGAAAGCGAGCGCGCGGAAGTTCTGTTACGGAATTTATATCGACCATTGAATCTCATCGAATCGCCATTGTTAATAACAGGACTCGAGACTGCTGAATTAATAAAATATGCTGCCAATGCATTCTTGGCAACCAAGATTAGTTTTATTAATGAAATGGCTGCGTTGTGTGAGGAAGTGGGTGCAGATGTACATGACGTATCGAAGGGCATGGGACTGGATGGTAGAATAGGACGAAAATTTTTACACCCTGGCCCGGGTTACGGTGGCTCGTGTTTTCCTAAAGATACGAGAGCTCTGGCTCGTATTGCCCAGGAGCACGGCGTACCAAGCCGGATAGTTGAATCGGTAATAGAAGTGAATGAAGCACAAAAGGCGCGCATGATTAGCAAAATAAGAAAAGCCTTAGGAGGTGATGAGGCAAAAAAAACCGTTGCAGTTCTCGGTTTGACATTTAAGCCTGAGACGGACGATATGCGTGAGGCTCCATCCCTGTCAATATTACCCAAATTAATTGAGCGCGGCATGCAAGTTCGCGCTCACGATCCAAAGGGTATAAAGGAAGCGAAAAGTCTGTTGCCAGCAGAAATTGAATACGTTGAAGACCTGAATGAAGTCTATAAAGGTGTTGATGCTATCATTCTATTTACTGAATGGAATGTCTACAGAGGTATGAATATGCGGCAAGTTTTAAAGAGTATGTCGGGAAATGTATTAATCGATCTCAGAAACGTATATGACGTAGATGAAATGAAAGCCACAGGTTTTGATTATCATTGCGTGGGTAGAAATTAAAATTACGTTGGTCCTAAATTAATTGAGTTGTAATCCTCAACGATCAGATCGTAAGGAAAAGAACGGCTTAAAAATGATAAAATGAGGAAAATTGTTAGTGAATAAAAGCACTCATGGAATAGCGGTAATAGGTTGTGGTTATTGGGGTAAGAACCTGGTTAGAAGTTTTTCTGAACTAGGGCACTTAGTCGCTGTGTGCGATGGTGATGAGTCAGTAGCACGAAAGTATGCTGAACAGTATGGTGTGAACTATAGAACATTTAATGATGTTCTTGCAGATAAGGATATAAAAGGTGTCGTGATTGCAACCCCGGCCAAAACACATGCGTCAATAGTTGAACAGTCCTTACTTGCAAATAAACATGTATTTGTCGAAAAACCTATCGCCCTCGATATTAAAGACGCTGAGAAATTACACGAAATATCTAAAAGTTCAGGTCAGGTATTAATGGTCGGTCATTTATTACAATACCATCCTGTTTTTCTGAAGCTTAAAGAGCTTGTTGGAGCAGGAAAGCTTGGCCGATTGCAACATATTTATTCGCACCGTTTAAATTTTGGTAAAGTCAGATTAGAAGAGAATATTTTATGGAGCTTCGCTCCACATGATATATCAATGATTCTATCTCTTATGGGAAGCGAGCCTGAATCCGTTTCTGCAATTGGAAGCTATTATTTACATTCAAAAATAGCCGATGTCACCACGACGCATTTACAATTTTCTGGTGGCCAGAATGCACATGTTTTTGTCTCCTGGCTGCATCCCTATAAAGAGCAGAAGCTTGTGGTTGTTGGTGATAAAGGAATGGCAGTCTTTGATGATACCTGTGATTGGGAGAACAAACTATTGTTATACCCACACAGTATTTCATGGAAGAATGGTGAACCCATACCTGACAAAGCCGACGCCGAATCAATCAAGATAGAGCAGGAAGAACCGCTAAAGGCAGAAGCCCAGCACTTTCTGGATTGCATTAGTAAAGGCCAGAGCTTTTGTCGAACCGGAAGTGATGAAGCAATTAGAGTATTACGTGTTTTGCAGGCATCAGAAAAAGCCATGCGTGAAAATCGCACAATTTCAATGAGTGAAATGAGAGCATCAGACGATAAGAATAATGGTCTTGATTATTTTATTCATGAATCATCATTAATAGATAAAGATGTGAAGATTGGTAAAGGTACGAAAGTATGGCATTTCAGTCATATTTTGTCTGGCAGTGAAATTGGTAGTGATTGTGTGCTTGGGCAAAATGTAATGGTTGGTCCAAACGTAAGTATTGGTAAAAATTGCAAAATCCAGAATAATGTCAGTGTTTATAAAGGCGTCATTATTGAAGATGGCGTTTTCTGCGGACCATCTTGTGTCTTCACTAATGTGAATAATCCCCGGGCAGAAATAGAAAAGAAAGATGAGTTTGAAACTACTGTCGTGAGACACGGGGTAACAATTGGTGCGAATTCAACCATTGTATGCGGTGTTGAATTGGGTTCATATAGTTTTATCGCCGCGGGTGCGGTTGTAACCAGTAATGTTCCGGCCTTCGGGTTAATGGCAGGCGTGCCGGCTAAACAAATTGGTTGGGTAAGTCATTCCGGTGAAAGATTGGATGCTAAATTGAATTGCCCGAAAACAGGACGTAAATATAAACTAACAGAAGCAGACAGATTAGAAGAAATATAAAGAGTATAAAGAATGAGTAATAAAAAAATAGAATTTATCGATCTGAACGCGCAGCAAGAAATACTAGCCGACAAATTAACAAAAGCGATAGGGAAAGTACTGGCTCACGGTAAATATATTATGGGTCCTGAAGTGCAGGAATTGGAATCAGTTCTATCAAATTTTTGTGGAGCAAAAAATACAATAAGCTGTGCAAGTGGCACTGATGCATTATTATTGGCTTTAATGGCCCTGGACGTCAAACCTGGTGATGCGGTTTTTGTCCCTTCTTTTACTTTTGTTGCAACAGCGGAAGTAGTGGCTCTGCTTGGGGCTAGTCCGGTATTTGTTGATATTGATCCGGATTACTTTCTAATGAGTATAGAAAGTCTGGAAAATGCTGTGGGTGTCGCGAGGAAAGCAGGTTTAAACCCGAAAGTAATAATTCCTGTTGATTTATTTGGACAGCCTGCAAATTATCAGTTAATCAATTCTTTCGCGAATGAACATGGACTTATGGTGATTGCTGATGCGGCACAGAGCTTTGGTGCTGATGACAATGATTCTAAAGCAGGTGCATTGGCGACAATAACAACAACCAGCTTCTTTCCAGCCAAACCACTCGGTTGTTACGGTGATGGTGGCGCCATATTCACAGATGATGAAAAGATAGCAGAAAAATTACGTAGCTTACGTGTACACGGTAAAGGAAACGACAAATACGATAATATAAACGTGGGAATAAATGGCCGGCTAGATACACTACAGGCAGCTATTTTACTTGTTAAAATGGAAGTGTTTGCGAAAGAAATTGAAGTTCGCGATGAGATTGCGAAGCGTTACTCAAATTTACTGGACGATATTGTAAGTGTCCCTTTGGTGCGTAAGGGGTGTAGATCAGCATGGGCACAATATACTTTGAAGGTAAATGCCAGAGAAAAAGTGAGTAAAGATTTAGCCGAGAAAGGTATTCCTACCGCTGTATATTATCCAAAGCCATTGCATCAGCAAAGCGCATACATGCATTTTCCTTCAGTGGATGATTTGTCAAATTCGGAATCATGCTCTAAAAATGTACTAAGTATACCAATGCATCCGTATATGAATGAGGACACACAATCTTATATAGCTGATGCTTTAAAAGACAGCGTCACCGAATAACTCACGCTCTGATCATTTTAAAATAATAAATAGTGAGCAAAAGAATCAGACACAGAATAGCTTTAGTTTTTATTGTATTAATAATCTGTGTTACCGGAGGAATAAAATACAAAAAGACAATCAAGAGCTTTGCGATATCAATATATACCAAATACAGAGACACTGATAAGTATGTGGTAATGGAAGCCTGGGGATCAAGAAAAAAAAATATAGATAGTCTGAAAACTATTTATGATACTGCTGAAGGATTGAATCTCGTGGGCAATATCAGCAATAATCCAAACCGTAATTTCTCCAAATATAATGCTCGTGCCTGGGACAAATCAATAAAAATACTGGCCGGACAGTATGAAAATCCTGAATCAATAAGATTGGCATTACGCCCCTACCACGCAAACTGGATACCTCATTATGTATGGCTGGTTAAATATTTAATGGATAAGGGGTATTCATTTGGAAGTTTTGATGAAATACCAAAAATTGAAAATGCGGGAGATGCTACACAGAGAAAAGTATTTATTCGATATGATGTTCATGTCAGAGATATAGCACCTTTGTATGGAATGCTGGATGTAAACAAAATTTATAACATACCATCAACATCGTTTCTATTGTGGGACTACAGTGAGTATGAGAAGAAAAGGAAAGATGAATACATCTCGCTTTTGAAGTTTTCAAGCAAGCTAAATCAATTTGGTTTGCACCTTAGTCCACTGGTTAGTGTAATGTCCGACAGTAAAGGGGATTTTCAATCTTATAAAAACTGGTTGTTTAATGATGGTTTGAGAGCCTATTTTGATGAAATTTTAAAAAACAATGCATATGCAGAAGAATCTTCATTAATGAAAACCAGAGTATTTTTGAAATTATGGGAGATCTGGCATTCGTATTTAGGATCTATTGACGGTGCAAAGTTTGTGAGTTTTCATGGTAGCGAATTTGATATTGAAATTCGGAGGTTATGTGCGGAAAATGAAAAATATTGTATTTTTAAAGACTGGCAAGTGGAGAATTTTTATATTTCTTTGATGAATAAAGATTTGCCAGACCTCGATGTCGTGGATTTATACGGTATGCAGGCTGCATCAGATACAATGGAGCCCAAACAACTATTGTGTCGTATAAACAAATTGTCGGAGGCGAAAAAAGATTTTATTTTACTGCTACATCCAGCACAGTTTTTTAGAGGAAAAAGAAAATACCGGGATATTGAGCTTGAATCTGCCGCGGAAAATATTTGTGTAATATGAATGAATCGAATACAAAGTTAGAGGTTTTCTATCGAGGAAACAGAGCTTATATACAGGGATCTCTGATTATATCTCTGGTATATGATTATTTAACAGAACGTAATAAAGATAAAGATATCGAAATACGACGTGTAAAGTTCAAGAAAATACTAAATGGACCTTTGATAATATCTTTTTCTCCTGATCAAACTAAGACTCTGGCAATTGGTGAAATTATTACCTCGATAGACGGAGAGAAACAAATCGTGTATTTAGCGGAGGATGACTTAAGCGTAGAAATACCCAAAAGGTGTGATAATGAGCCTTCAAGATTAATTGAGTACGAAAATGAGGGGCACATGCAAAGTCATGCTGTTTTTCGTCCTGTTGAAACGTGTGATGATTTATTCTGTTCTCTGGTAGAAACTGTAAAACGCAGTGTAAGCGAAAGTTTTGAAGCTGCAAAAGACGTGTGGTTTATCGGTTTACAAAAATCCAATATTGCTTTTAATGAAAATATACAGGGAATGGGAGGAGTATTACATGTACGAGAAGGTTCTGAAACGTGGCATGATAATCGTGTGATCACCAGTAGTAATGTAGTATTTGAGTTCGATAATAATGTATCATTTGGCGCAAATATCCTTTTCTCATGCATAACAGACTCTAATACGCGCTAGTTAACTCACTCGTTAAAATGGCATATATAAAAGACCTGTCCTATTCTCAACCTTCAAGCTGGGTTGATTCGAATACTATAGAAAACTGGACAGACAGTAAGCCAGACTTTATATCCGGGAAAATTGGTAATTCCAAAAGAGCATTTCTCGGAGAAAATGAAACCGGGCTTGATTTGTGCGAATCGGCATGTCGGCGTATGTTTGAAAAATACGAGACCCTGCCGAAGTTCGGTTTACTTGTGGTCGTCACACAAAACCCCGATTACAAGCTTCCCCATATGTCTGCATTACTCCAAAACCGATTGGGTTTTTCAGAGAACGTAGCTTGTTTCGATATTGCATTAGGTTGCTCCGGTTTTGTTTATGGGTTGAAGGCTATTGAAGGTTTTATGTATTCGCAAAATATCAGTGATGCCCTGCTTGTGACTTGCGATCCTTATTCCAGAATAATGCAACGCCAGGATCGAGATACTATGACGGTATTCGGTGATGCTGCGGCCTGTACCTGGATTACCTCTACAGATGTAGAGGGTGGAGCAGAAATTAAGGATGCTGTATTGGGCACAGACGGATCAGGAGCTGAGCATTTAATAGTTCGTTCCGGTGGATCTGCCAATCCCTCTGTAAAAACCCTATTCGGACCAGATCCTCAAAATTCAACTGCTGAAGATGCTCGCTTGTATATGAATGGCAGGGCTATTCTCGAATTTATGTTAACTAAGGTACCTCCTATGGTAGACGCGTGCCTTGTAAAGAATGAACTTACACATAATGAAGTGGATTATTATGTATTCCATCAGGCTAGCGGCTACATGATTAAACAGCTTATACGACGTATGGGTTTAAACGCAGACAAGGTTCCAATTCTAATGGATACGACAGCGAATACTGTATCTTCTACTTTGCCAATAGCACTTGATATTCTGAGTTCTAAGGTAGAGTTGCAAGGGAAATGCTTAGTTTTGTGCGGATTTGGAGTAGGGTTGTCATGGGGCTGTATAATTTTACAATATTAGGAGGCAATGATGAGTAGAGATGAGGCACTAATTATTATAAAAAAATGTCTTGAAAGTGTTCTTGAAGAAGAAGTAGTAATTACCGAAGAATCACATTTGATTGACGATGAAATACTGGATTCTCTGGATTCTGCTGTCTTCATATTTGAAGTGGAAAGCGAAACCAGTAAGAAATTACCTGATGGGGATATAGCAGAACATGATTTATATAAAGTTTCAAAACTTATAGATTATTTACTCAAGTAAAACCTATTCTATCTATCTGTGCGCCTTAGCCTGTACTCAATTGTCCTTATTTCTTAAAAATATTCTCCTACTCGTAAGATGGGCAGGTGTCCTGATTGTTGTTTTGCTTGCAATATATTTTCTCATCTTAACTAATGATCCGTCGAGTCGATATCTAGAATATACCGGACAATGTCGTATGATATTTACTCAACAGGGGAAAATTAATCTTGCGACCATTGGCTCATCGCGGAGTATGCGGGCATTTCAAGCTGAAAATTTGCGTGAAAATATTGAATCAGCTTTTGGCTATACGCCTGTAATATTTGACCTTTCAAGAGCCTACCGCGATCCGGGGCATATGTATGTGTTCGCAAAAGATCTTTTTGCGCAGCATGAAGTTGATTTCCTGCTGGTTGAGTACAAGGAAACAGGCCCACAGACAGTTCATCAGTTTTTTGACCGAACCAGCACGTTTAGTCAAATTTTCGAGTCTTACAATTCGCAACCATCGCTTGGCTGGTTGTCGGGAATACAGAATATCGTCTCGTTCCTGGTAGACAGGAGTACACAGCGGTTTACAAAATTGATAATGGGCAGGATGAGTAGATCTTGCGCAATAGCTAAAAAAGAAATTAAGGCAAAGACAACGGATCCTTCTCCACCCTGGTTTATTAATTCTGTTTTATTAAAAAAGCAAAAAGAGCGATATGACGCTAACTGGAAGGAAAAAGAGTCTCATTCAATCGCAATAGAGGACGTTGCGGAAGAGAGAAATAATTATTATATAAACAAACTTGTTAGTCTCGCTCGCGATCATAACAGCGAAATATTTTTTTACTATATTCCTCCTTTATACGGGAAACCACTTTCGCAAGACTTTGTCGATAAATTTGTTTTTAAATTTGATGCGAAGTTGATTCAGTTGTCTGAAAAACAACTGGACCGAATTTATCCGGAAGGCTATACAGATTCCACTCACATGGGTTGGGGTGGTGCGAGAATGTACATGAAGGAACTGGCAAAAGTACTCCCATGGGATACGATTACGCAGGTGAACTTGCCATGATTAAGATCAACTTTATGGAACGTATTCTTGTTTTTAAAGGTGCGTTTTTTGTAGGCGTATGGACACTTATCTGGTTATTACTAATAGATCTTTCAATCGCAACGGGAGGGCTATGGGGATTTATATCGGATCATGTATCGTATAAAAGAGAGTATGCTTTGCAAAATCAACTGTTTGCGAGCGATGTACCTGGCAATATCAATTGGTTGTTTGTCGGCGATGAGATTTTTATTAGTAAAATAAAAACTAGCCAGAATAAGGAAGGAAATTATTTTCTAAGTATCCCGGATTTCAGCCTTGCAGATATTGCTGCGATTAAATCGGCGTTGGGAAGTGTGACTGTAGAGCGTATCGTTATCCAGGCATCTCCTTATATGTGGACAAATTACTGGTTTAAAGCACCTCCCTTGAACGTCAAATTATGGGTCAATTATGATAAATATAGTTTTGTCGATCTGGGACGGGCCAAAATATTTTTTAGTGAATTGAAAAAATGCACAAAGACAAAAAAAGGCCACGGTTCTGCGACTACAATAAGACCTGCATCCTTAATGGCCACGGAACCTTTTGATGATCCAAGAAACAGCCGTAACTATTTAAAAAATATAAAAAAAATGGTAAAAAACAAAGTAGAAAATATATACTGGTTAAGAGATACCGAGGGCTTACCCGAGGATATTCCTGAAGAAGTAATGCAGTCTTTTGATGAAAAATTTGGCATGGAGTCTTTCATTGAAGATTTTGGCAATATCGTTATCGAGATGACAACTCTGGAAAATAGTGCCTAGTGTTTACTAATCCTCAATTACATTTGTATGTCCTGTTTTTATCCGCTAGTCTATATTATCTCTTACCTCCATCGCGGCCAGAATATCGTCGTTCACTACTAATAGCAGTAAGCTCCTTACTAATATTTTACGCAGCACCTTACAGTTTTATCACGGTGGTGATTGTTAGTTTATGTACCTCATTTTTCGCAACATTGATCCAGAAAGAGATTTATACAAGAACCAGTATTACCATTGGTATTATTATTTGCTTGCTTCCAATACTTTCATTTGAATATATAAATCAGAATGAAAATATAATTGCCAAACTTGGTGTTTCTTATTTCGCACTAAAATCAATTAGTATATTAATTGATTGTAGTAGAAAACAGCTACAAGTCAGTTTTAGTCAGGTCTTGATGCTAAATGCATTTTTTCCAATATTTTCTGCGGGACCAATTGAGAGAGCATCAGTATTTGAAGTAGACAGGTTTCAAAATATATTTAACATCAGAGACATTGGTATCGGGATAAGCAGGATTCTTATTGGTTTTTTTAAAAGTATATTTATCGTTAAAGAGTTATTGGGACCACTAATAAAAAATTATTATGGAAGTTTACCAGTGATAATGAACACTGGAGACTCGATGATGTTATATGGTTTTGTTCTCTCAAAGTTCGCCATGCTTTATATAGCCTTTAGTGGTTACACAGATATTGCAATCGGAACAGGTCGTGTTCTGGGTTTTAAATTAAGAGAAAATTTTGATAAACCATTCCTTGCAACCAGTATTCAGAATTTCTGGCAGCGTTGGCACATATCACTAGCGAACACAGTTTCTAATTATCTTTTTCTGCCTTTCGTAAGAATGACAGGTAAACCCGCACTGGCTATTTTCGTGGCGTTTATTCTTGTCGGTATCTGGCATGAAATGACATGGAACTACCTGTTATGGGGGTTTTTCCATGGAATTGCACTTGCTATAAATTATAAATATGGAAAATATGCAGGGAAAAAACCAATACTTAAGAAATTCCATCGTAATTTTATTGTCTTGAATTTTTTCAGAATTCTGACAATTTCCTACGTTGCCTGGCTTTCGTTATTTGCTAACTCAACTGACTTAAAGACTGCTTTTCAAATGTCTAGAATGCTCATAGGCATTTGAACTAACTATATTATTATGAATCAAAAATGATAAGCACAATAAAGAAAACAGCCTGGTACGCAATAATTGCATTTTCATTAGTTTATTTCATATGTAATTTTCCGCTGAATACGATTGTTTATGTCTATCAACAATATTAGGTAATTTGAAAGTCCAAGCTTGAGAATTATTCATTTTTCAAGAGAATCAGCCTCGCTGCCTCCTGAATATAGTATTATCGAGAAGATTAGAAGCCCTCAATGAGCATAAAGAAGAGACATAACTAATGTCTTTTTGACATATTTCGTCTATATTGAAAGGAGGGTTGAATGTATTCTAATATACTGAAACGCTCGTTATTTCGTACAAAGATATTCCTCATAGCTTAAAGT
>Ga0055584_100004826_pt1 | contig 13204 bp, 10 predicted proteins | sample OSDHelmetaG_FD_58716 | JGI IMG/M metagenome (GOLD analysis project Ga0055584, IMG submission 58716) | Pelagic marine sediment microbial communities from the LTER site Helgoland, North Sea, for post-phytoplankton bloom and carbon turnover... | ecosystem: Environmental > Aquatic > Marine >... | reverse complement strand
TGGATGCAGAAAGACTGGCAATGAGTATGGCTATATTGACACAAGTACATGTTGGTATAGCACAGCATGAACACGCTAAACGCGAATATCGGACAGCTGCTGATTATTTCTTTACGCAAAAGAAAATTCTCGATCAAATTATATCGGCCAGAAAAGCTGACTCTGTGAATGAGCAGTCTGTTATCAGAGAACAGATGAATACTCTGGTTGCAGAGGTAAAATATGATATTGCTTTTGCTGATATAGAAAATACTTATGCAGGTTTACTTGGTTCCGTCGGTATTGATCCTGTGCCTTATGATGTTGAAGAAGACTCGATTGAGACTCTCAGTGATTCATTAGAGACACATTTTGAAGCATTAGGTAATCAGGATTTGGATGTATCCATGAAAATAGATTTATCTGAATAAATACACTTAGAGCCTAATAACTGCACAATAGCTGATATTTATAAAATGAATAAAAATATACGAAGAATTCTCGTGCTTTATTTTATAACGGGCTGTTTTTTTGCGCTTCATGCAGCTTCAGTTTCGGATGAATGGGATAGAGATATCAATAATATACGTGGACTAGTAAAACCAGTGACCAGTGCAACCATTTCAAGTGAGTTACCGGCACGTATTATTAAGCTACCCTATAATATGGGAGATTCCTTTAGTAAAGGCAAAACTCTGGTCCAGTTTGATTGTTCTTTGCACAATGCTGAATTATCTGCTGCTAAGGCGGAACTCGAGGCTGAGCAGAAAAAACATGAAAACAATCTTCAGTTACTGGATCTTAATGCAATTAGTAAAATTGAAGTTGATATTTCGGCAGCTAATGTGAAAAAGGCTGACGCTGAAAAACAAATTGCTAATGTCAGAGTTAAACGCTGTTTGATTAGAGCGCCTTACGACGGACGAGTGATTGAAGCACTTGTGAATGAGCATGAAAGTGTTAGTCCGGATCAACCACTAATCTCTATTCTTAGTGATAAGAAACTTGAGATTGAGCTCATTGTACCGTCTGCCTGGTTAACATGGTTGAAGAAGGATATCGAATTTCAGTTTTTGATTGACGAAACAGGCAGAAGCCATAATGCAAAGGTTGCTCAACTCGGAGCCAGTGTCGACCCAGTAAGTCAAACAATCAGAGTAAAAGGCATTTTTGAATCGAACTCTGGTGAAGTACTGTCCGGTATGAGCGGAACAGCAAAATTTGGAGCTCCCAGATAAAAATTATGCCTGAGGATAAAAATCCTGATATGGCTCGACTGTCACTGCTAATGCAGTTAGAGGCAATGGCAAGGGAAGCTGACACACTAAAAGCGCTGCAATTTATGATGACGAATGAAACCCGTCTTTTGATTGCATATAGACAGGCATTTCTTTTTTCAACTGATGTTGTTAACGAAAATAAATTTCTATTGAAGGCGGCATCCAGTATTGCGGTAATAGATAGAACTGCACCCTTTGTGAATTGGCTTGAATCTACTCTGAATCAACTTCATAAAGATTCGAATATGGAATCAGTTCAAGTTCTGGATGAAACTCGTTGTCCTGATGCCATGAAAGAGGAATGGAAAGAGTATTCCTTACCTTTCGTATTGTGGTGCCCATTAAAGTTATCTGATGGTAAAAGTATTGGTGGGGTTTGGCTGACCCGCGAAACTCCCTGGACGGATAGTGATGCAACATTGGTAAAGCGGCTTGCAGATACCTATGCGCACGCATGGTACGCTTTGTTGGGTAGACAAAAGCTTCAGAAAACACCGCATTACGAACGTATAATATTAGGTTCGGTTGCATTCATTATTATAAGTTTTTTTGTTATCCCTGTGCGCATATCAGCACTTGCCCCGGTTGAAGTGGTTGCTCGGGAGCCGGCGATCGTCAGTGCACCAATGGATGGGGTTATTGCCGATGTTGTGCAAGCGCCAAATGTTTTGGTCTCAAAAGATATGCTTTTGCTTAAGTATGAAGATACCGGACTACGCAATAAATATGCAGTTGCTGAAAAAGCTCTTGCAGTCGCAGTTGCAGAGTTTCATAAGGCTTCGCAGGAAGCATTTAAGGATCCACAAAGTAGTGCGAAAGTAGCTTTGCTAAAAGCGCAGGTTGAATTAAGTCGTGCAGAAAGTAAATATGCAATGGACTTACTGAATCAGGTTGAAGTTAAAGCAGAGAGAGAAGGTCTGCTTATTTATTCAGATAAATCAGATTGGGTAGGGCGACCGGTTCAAGTTGGCGAGCAAATTATGCAAATTGCTAACCCGGAAAAGGTAAAGTTGCGTATTAACCTGCCCGTCGATGATGCGATTTTTCTTGTTAAAGGTGGAGAAATAAAAGTTTTTCTCGATCTCGATCCGTTAAATTCAATTGAAGGACTTATAACGCATGCAAGCTATGAGGCTGAGTTAACACCGGAAGGTGTTTTAGCATATAGTATAGATGCTGAGTTTAAAGACCCTGACATTAAACGTCGTATAGGTCTGCAGGGAACTGCTAAATTATATGAAAAGCGTGTCAGTCTTTTTTACTATTTGTTTAGACGTCCTATTTCCGCAATGCGCCAATTTATGGGCGTATGAGCCAAGCCCCTGAAGAGTCACTTCCTCTTCCGAAACTACGTGAAGATTTGCAATTATTAGAGGGGGGGACGTCGATTGATGGCTCTCCAAGCTGGAAAATTTATGATCCGATACGAAATAAGTTCTTTCGTATCGGTTGGTCGGTCTTCCAGTTAATTTCTCGCTGGGATATAGGTAATTCGAGTGAATTAATTAATCGGGTAACAAATGATACAACTTCTCGTGTGGACAAAAGTGATGTCGAGAAACTAATTACTTTTCTCCATGCAAATAATCTCACAAGAGATTCCGCGAGTGGCAGTAGTAATAATTTTGTCGAGCAGTATCTGGCGACGAAATCCAAATGGTATGTTTGGTTAGTAAAAAATTATCTTTTTTTGAAGATACCCATCTGTAGACCACGACGTTTTCTAAAGAAAACAATGTATATAGTGGAGCCTTTATACTCGAAACCTTTTATTGTCAGTATGATCGTAATGGCCTTTATTGGTTTGTACCTGGTTGCGAGGCAATGGGAAAGTTTTCTCGGTACCTTTTCATATTTTTTTAATCTAGAGGGAGCGGTGTTTTATTTTTTAGCTCTTGTTTTTATTAAAATAATTCACGAGCTGGGACATGCTTATACTGCTACGCGTTATGGCAGTAAAGTCGCCTCAATGGGGGTGGCGATGCTGGTCATGATGCCGATGCTTTATACCGATACAACAGATGCCTGGCGATTAAATTCAAAAAAACAACGACTGTTGGTTGGTGCTGCCGGCATGTTAGCGGAACTATATTTAGCCGTCATTTTTACATTTCTATGGAGTTTCTTGCCTGATGGTTTGTTGCGTAGTGCTGCATTTGTTATGGCAACAACAAGCTGGGTTTTGTCTCTGGCGATAAACCTGAATATCCTAATGCGTTTCGATGGATATTATATTCTATCTGATTTACTTGAAGTTGAAAATTTACAAGGACGTTCGTTTGCCTTGGGTAAATGGAAGTTAAGAGAAGTATTGTTTGATTTACGTCACCCCGCGCCAGGCGGATTTACTTTGCTTAAAAGAAGAAAGTTGATAATTTATGCATGGTCGGTGTGGATATATCGTTTTTTTCTGTTCCTTGGTATAGCGCTACTTGTTTTTAACTTTTTCTTCAAAGCATTAGGGCTTCTACTTTTAGTGGTTGAAATTATATGGTTTATCGTAAAACCTATAATCCAGGAAATTAGGGTATGGAATGATATGAAAATTCAAATTCGAGAATCACAAAGATATCGGTATGTAACAGTCATTTGTTTTCTAATCTTGTCATTATTTTTCATCCCATGGAACACACAGATTGCAACTTCCGCGATTATGCAGGCGACACACAAGGCGTCAATTCACAGCGTATCGGGGGGTGTGATTACAGCGATTTATGTCAATGAAGGAGATAAAGTGAAGAGTGGTCAACCACTACTAGCACTTAAATCCCCCAGTCTTGACCATGATATCGCAAGAGCAGAAAGAAAATATGAGGTGACCGAGTTACGTTCAAGACGTCGGGCAAGTAATATTGATGATCTAGCTAATACGCAAGTGGTTTTTCAAGAACTACAAGAATTAGCCTCTCTTTTAAACGGTTTAAAAGAAGTGAAGGCTCAATTAGTTGTACGAGCCCCTATCGATGGCACCGTTGTTGATATGCAAAGTAATTTACATCCAGGGCGTTGGGTTGATAATAATCTTCGACTTGTGCAGATAGCAGGACTAGACTCAATTGTGTTAGAGGGCGTCATTGAAGGCAATAAACTTTCGCAAATAAAAGTAGGCCAAAAAGCTAAATTCATACCGGATGAACCGGAACTCAATATTCTCAAAGCTAAAGTAACTGAAATTGAAAATGCTAATGTCCAAGTGTTAGAAACCCTATATTTTGCATCTATTTATGGTGGTGATATTGCCGTTCGTGAAGATAACGAATTGGGTTTGGTACCAGAAGAGTCTTTATATCGAATCAGATTTGAAGCAACAGATGTCGAAACGATTGTGCCGCGTGTTGTACGAGGGCAAGTACATATCAAAGGTGAGCCAAGAAGTTTTGCTTTTCGCACCTATGATCTAATTGCCGCGGTGTTAATAAGAGAGTCAGGTTTCTAAAAAGCAGGTAGAATCCATTTCTTTTTAAGTGAGTTTATTCATAGTGTCTGTACCTAAAGTTGGTTTTATAAGCCTTGGTTGTCCCAAGGCATTGGTCGATTCAGAGAGAATTCTTACCCAATTACGCATTGATGGCTATGAAATCACCTCTAGTTATGAAGATGCGAGTATCGTTGTGGTTAATACCTGTGGTTTTATCGACAGTGCTAAACAAGAATCGCTGGAAACAATTGGCGAAGCTCTAGATGAAAACGGGAAGGTCATAGTCACAGGTTGTCTCGGTATTCACGAAGAACAGATCAGAAAAGCACACCCAAATGTCTTGAGTGTGAGCGGGCCTCAGCAATATGAGCAGGTCGTTGGTGCTGTTCATGAATATGCCCCACATTCGAAAGAACATGATCCTTTCCTGGATCTTGTACCTGAGCAAGGCGTCAAGTTAACCCCCCGACATTATGCTTACCTAAAAATATCAGAAGGCTGTAATCATAAATGTAGTTTTTGCATCATACCCTCAATGCGCGGAAAACTGGTTAGTCGAAGTATTGATGATGTGATGCGTGAAGCAGAAGCGTTGGTTAAGTCAGGGGTAAAAGAACTGCTTATTATTTCCCAAGATACCAGTGCTTATGGTTCAGATATTAAGTATCGCACCGGTTTTTGGAACGGACGTCCTCTGAAGTCAGATTTACAAAGTCTATGCGAAGCGTTGGGTACCTTGGGTGTATGGGTACGTCTGCATTATGTTTACCCCTATCCACACGTGGACAAAATTATTCCCGTTATGGCTGAAGGGAAAATTCTGCCCTATCTGGATATCCCATTTCAACACGGTAGCCCGCAGGTATTAAAGAGAATGCGACGTCCTGCCGCGGCGGAAAACAACCTGGAAAGAATCCGAGCCTGGCGTGAAATTTGTCCTGAAATAACAATACGCTCTACGTTTATTGTTGGTTTTCCCGGAGAGACAGATGCTGAGTTCGAAGAATTATTACAGTTCTTGCAGGATGCGCAGCTTGATCGCGTGGGCTGTTTTCAATATTCAGCCGTTGATGGCGCAAGTGCTAATGATCTTGATTTAGCCGTTGATGCTGAAGTCAAACAAGAGCGATGGGAAAGATTTATGCAAACCCAGGCTGAAATAAGTGAAAAAAAATTGCTTGAGAAAGTCGGCCGAACCATGGAAGTGTTGATCGACGAATTAGAAGGGGAGGATATTATTGCGCGTAGTTTTGCTGACGCACCGGATATTGATGGTAATGTTTTCGTAGAAAGCAATAAAACGCTGGCAATAGGAGACATAATCAAGGTAAAGATCGACAGTGCAGGTGAATACGATCTTTGGGGTACGCATGTCGAGACATAGAGGCTATGAATCTACTCTAAACTGAATACCAGTACTTCATCTCCGGTTTTATAATCATATAATTTGTTTCCACCTGCTGCGACAGCAATGTATTGTTTGTTATTGATCATAAATGAAATTGGTGGCGCATTTACACCGAATTCGCTTTTATGTTGCCAGAGCTTGTTACCATTAATTGCGTTGTAAGCATTGAAATTACCATTACCCTCACCTGTGAAAACAAGGTTGCCTGCAGTCACTAAACTGCCGCCAACCATCGGATCAGCAATTTTCTGTTGCCACTTTATTTTGCCGTTTGTTATATCAATAGCCGTAAAAACACCCCAATCTGCTTCGTTGCTTTGTCTGAAAAAGGTATAGCTTTCCCAGGGCATACCGGGTGAGGGTGTCAGTTTGCGAGAAAAGAAAAGCGAAGGTTGATAGATGCCAGCGATATAAACCATATTTAGCTTAGGGTGTAAGGCAACAGGTGACCAGGATGCAGCGCCTAATGTGCCAGGCACTATTCGTACGCCTTCTGCAGTAGGGCGTGCAAATAAGTTCTCTTGTTTAATGAAGGCTTCAGACTTGCGAATCAATTCGCCTGTTTCACGATTATGTATGAAAAACCAGCCCAACTTACTTGCCTGACCGACCGCCTTGATAGTCTTACCATCCTGGTTTAATTCAAATAGCACTGGAGGGCTGGCTACATCATAGCCCCAACGGTCATGGGGCACTTGCTGATAGTACCATTGCAATTTGCCCGTATCGATATCGAGAGCAACAAGACTGACGGTATATAAATTGTCACCTGGGCGTGTGGAATCATCCATTTGTGGCGAAGGATTACCGGTGCCAATGTAAATTAAACCTAACTCGGCATCTATTGCCGGTGTGGTCCAGACGGAGCCACCACCGTAGCGCCAGGTGTCACTGTATTTATTGTTCGTTAATTTCTCAGCCGCAATGTCGCGATTCAAAGGGACACCATAAGCTGTTTTCTCTGACCATTCTCCTTGCCAATTTTTTTCTGGCACACTGTACCAACGCCAAACCTCTTCGCCACTGTTCGCATCATAGGCGATTAAATAACCACGTAAGCCATGACCTCCGCCAGAGAGACCACCGACAGATAAAATTTGTTGGCCATCTTCTTCCAGGTTTAAGTGCAAACCGTAACCTGCACCGGTAATACCAACGAAAACCTTGTCGCCAATGACCTGAGGAGCAAGATTTGCGGTATAACCAGATTGACCTGTTTGTATCGCACCTTTTAATTCTTCAACACCGAGTAAGGGAGCGAGTACTTCGCCTTCTCCTGCGTGTGTGTCAGAAATTTCTTTATCCCAGAGCACTTCTCCAGTGTGCTGATCAAGAGCAATGAGACGAGCATCGATTGTGACTGTGTAAACTTTACCATTAGAGACAGCGGGTCCGCGATTAGCCGGGCCGCAGCAGAAGTTTTTATCTTTCAACTTATGTTTGTAACGCCAGACTTGTTCGCCTGAAACGGCATCCAAAGCAATGACATCATTAAAAGGTGTAGTCAAATACATGATGCCATCAACCACTAGAGGGGAAGTTTGAAAGGAGCCAAATTTACCCGTTTTGTATCGCCATGCCAGCTTGAGCTTATCTATGTTATCCGTATGAATTTGCGTTAGCGGACTAAAGCGTTGGTTGTCATGCGTTCTACCATAAAGTGGCCAATCAGCATTTTCTTCACTGGTAAGCAATACTTCTGAGCTACAAATGCTGCTGAAAAGTAAGGCTAAAACGAAGAGAGAACGTTGCAGGGAGGGAATTAACATAAATTATAATTTATTGATTTTTAAATAAAAAAATATAACATACCTCGATGCCTGCGACATTATTTTTTCCTTTAGGTGCGATTCTTATTGCACTTCTGTCTATTTCTTACCCGGAGATATTATCTCCCTATAAAGGTGCAATTGTACCTTTGCTGGGCATCGTTATGCTCGGTATGGGCATGACTTTGCGACCTGAAAATTTTCTGGAAATTTTGAAACGCCCGAAATTAATTGCGATTGGTGTCGGACTGCAATTTCTCTTGATGCCACTGATCGCCTTTGTGGTGAGTCGATTGTTTGGCCTGTCGGAAGCATTGGTGGTGGGAATGGTGTTAGTGGGATCCTGTCCTGGTGGAACAGCGTCCAATGTTATTTGCTATCTTGCGCGTGGAGATGTGGCCTTATCTATTTCACTGACGACGGTTTCAACAATATCAGCAGTTTTATTTACGCCAATTTTAACGTGGGTTTATGTCGGACAAAGCGTGCCAGTACCGATATTCGATATGATGTTGAATATTTTTAAGATTATTCTCTTACCTGTCAGCGCGGGCGTGTTAACAAATTATTACCTGGGTAGGTATCTTCATTTTGTTAAACACGCTTTTCCTTTTATTTCTGTTGCTTCAATCATACTTATTATTGGCATAATAGTTTCGCTTAATCATGAGCACATATTCCTGCTCGGCATACCGCTTATTACCGCCATCGTTTGGCACAATGCTTTAGGCCTGGCCGGTGGATATTATTTCGCAAAATGGATGGGCTTAAATGAGCGACAACGACGCACTATTGCGATAGAAGTGGGCATGCAAAATTCAGGGCTTGCTGCGGCACTGGCACACGCGTATTTCCCAGCTATTGCGGCATTACCAGGTGCGTTGTTTAGTATTTGGCATAACATTACCGGTTCGATTCTCGCGGGTAACTGGACACGCAGAGACAGGGAGAAAGAGAAGGAGTCGATGCTATAGAATGTTTGGTTCTTGTGAACGGCTAACACGAAAGTGGTTTGCAGTGCTTTCTCTGGTTTTCTTTCTTACGGCTTGTACCGAGAAAACTCAATCATACTATCCCTTTGATGTTGGTTATCGATGGAAATACAAAGCTATCTTGACTACTATGGATAGCACTGCAAATCAAAAGTATATCTTTCAGAATTACCCTGAAAAAATAATTAATGAACAAAAAGTATTTGTGCAGAAAAGTCTGACCGGCAGCGAGTATATTTATAGGGATGACGAGTCAGGTGTTTATCAATTAGGTTTTATAGCTGGTCATGATGTGGATCAGACTTTTATATCTGATAAACATTACCTGTTTCAAAAACCTCTCCATGTCGGTAAGGAATGGCGTGACATAATCACGACCCGGGCGCTCGCAAATGGAGGCCCTCGCGGAGTTGTCATCGTCGAGGATGTTCCTGTGAAGGTCGTGCTGGAAGCTGTTGACGACAAGGTGAAAGTTGCAGCGGGGAGCTTTAAGAATTGTTTGCGGATTGTGCAAAGTGGAGAAATCACCATTCCAGTTGGTAAGTATCAATATATTCAAAAGACAAAAATCACGGTTAAAAATACCGCCTGGTATGCGCCCGGTGTTGGTTTGGTAAAATCTATCAGAATCGAAGATACAGAATCCAGATTGCTTGATCACGGTGAATATCAGGTAGAATTAGCTTCATTTTCCAGTAAATAAAAGATTACTTATTGATGAAGCAAAGAAAGCTCTTATTGTGTCTTAGTTTTCTTACTCTGCTAAGTGCCTGTTCTAAACCGAACACAAGTTATTTCCCTCTGGCAGATGGATATAGTTGGAAATATCACGTAACAACTAAAACGATGGGGGGAGAAGCGCAACAGAAATTTATTGCTACCATAATCGAGACACAGTCAATTGAAGGTAAAGAAACTTCTGTAAAGCAAACGCTTACCGGGCTGCAGATTTTGTTTCAAAATAACGACGCTGGCACAAAACGCATTGGCTACCGTATTCCGGAAGGAGCGCTATATAAAAATGTTGAGGATGAATTTTTAATATTACCAGCAAAAAATGTGCTTGATGCTGAATGGGATAGTTTTATCACAACTCAGACTTTAAGTTTGAGCAAGCCTGAAAATAAAAATAATCAACTAAATGCTAAAATACCGGTGAAGAATAAAATCGAGTCTCTCACTGATGTGGTGAAAGTAAGAGCGGGTGAATTTAGGAATTGCCTGCGATTACACACAAAAGGTTTTGCATTTACCACATTAGATAATTATATAGGCCGTACTCTGGTCGAAATTGAGCAAACAAACTGGTATGCACCGGGCGTTGGTTTGGTTAAATCGGTATTGATCGAGACAACGACCAGTGATGCATTAAACCGAGGTGAATTGATTATGGAATTAGAATCATATGCTGGTTTGTAACTTAATGATTTTTCTTAATATTTAGTCTTAAACAAAGCAGTATTGACGAATCTGACGGTTACCTACACCATAGCGCCCCCATGACAGACATAAAATCTATTCTTACGACTCGTTTTGCTACCGCAATTGAGCTTGCCTACGGCGATGAGCATCGTGCAGTTGATCCCTTAATTAATGTTACCAATAACCCCGAGTTCGGCGATTATCAGGCAAATCTTGCGATGAGTCTGGCAAAAAAACTGGGCGATAATCCTCGAAATATAGCCAACACGATTATATCGAAGTTATCCGTCGACGATATTTGTGAGCAAGTGGAAATTGCCGGCCCCGGCTTTATCAATTTGTATCTGAGTAAATCCTTTCTCAACGAGCAGTTACAAACGCTAGCAGATGACAAAAAACTGGGGATTAAACCAGCGCAAAATCCACAAACAGTTGTTGTCGATTATTCTGCGCCTAATGTAGCCAAAGAAATGCACGTCGGGCATTTACGTTCGACGGTAATTGGCGATGCGATGGTGCGTATTTTGATGGCTCAAGGGCATCAGGTCGTCCGTCAGAATCATATGGGTGACTGGGGAACCCAGTTCGGCATGTTGATCGAATATTTGATTGACTCTGGTTGGAGCGAGCAAAATTCAGATAATTCAATTGCTGATCTTGAATTATTATATCGACAAGCAAAACAAAAGTTTGACGCCGATGATGATTTTTCTGAGCGCGCCAGAGAACGAGTAGTTTCATTGCAAAACGGCGATGAATATACACTTAAGTTGTGGGCTTATCTGGTGAATGAATCCATCGCGCATTTTAGTCAGGTCTATTCCAAACTCGGCGTATTATTGAAGGAAAGCGATAACTGTCCTGAAAGCTTTTACAACCCGCGCTTAGCCGGGATCGTTACAGCTTTGGAAGAAAGCAAGTTGCTCGAAATCAGCCAGGGTGCCGGAGTGATATTTCTCGATGGGTTTAAGGACCGCGATGATAAACCTCTGCCGATGATTGTGCGTAAAAGTGATGGTGCTTATTTGTATGCGACAACTGATTTGGCGGCTGTCAGGTATCGACTGGATGAATTAAAGGCGGATCGTATTATTTATATTACCGATGCACGTCAGTCACAGCATTTTGCGATGTTATTCGCCGCGGTCAAGCGTGCGGGGTGGGCAGGGGATGAAATTAAGTTAAATCATATGCCTTTTGGCACCGTACTTGGGGCCAATCGAAAGCCCTTTAAAACCAGAGATGGCGGGACTATCAAACTCATCGACTTAATTGATGAGGCAGAAGTAAGAACCCTGGCTGTGATTAATGAAAAGAACCCTGAGCTGACAGAGAGTCAACGCAAAGAGATCGCCCAAAAAATAAGTATTGCTGCGCTTAAATATGCAGATCTTTCTAACGATAGAATTAAGGATTATGTATTTGATTGGGACCGTATGCTGGCGCTTGATGGTAATACCGCCCCTTATCTTCAAAATGCTTATGTACGCATATTATCAATATTTCGCAAAGGCGATATCGATCGCACTACGCTCGACAACTCCTCTCTGAAAATAGAGGAGGCAGCAGAAAAGGCACTGGCATTAAAATTGTTTCAATATGCGTCGGCGGTTGACGCTGTTACGGAAAGGCTCGAGCCTCATCGTTTATGTACATTTCTTTATGAATTGGCCTCCTGTTTTCACTCTTTCTATGAAGCCTGTCCCATCCTTAAAGATGACGTAGAAAATGAGGTGCGTAACAGCAGGTTGGCATTATGTGACCTGACAGCGCGCATCATTAATGATGGTCTTTCCTTATTAGGAATCGAAGCTGTTGAGCAAATGTAAATAATTAAGTCTGATTTGTTATCTCGATTGTTCTTGTTTCGCTTATGATAATATCTACGTTTTTATCGTTCTCATCAGTGGGCAAATCATCAATAATTTGACATTCGTAAGCGAGCGCAACCTTTAGCCCAAAATCGTTATCCTGAAACCACTTGTCGTAATAGCCGCGACCAAAACCTAGTCGTTTCCCCTTTTCTGTAAAGCCCAGTCCCGGAGTGATAACGACATCATACTTGTGCTGTGCCGCTTCATTTTCCGGTGGGGTCAGAATGCCGAGTTGTCCTGGTTCAAGCTCGTCCCAATTATTGAATTTTAACGCGATCATTTGACCGGATTCGATAATCCTGGGTACTGAAATTAGTTTTCCCTGGGCGAGTAATTCGTCGATAATGGCGTGTGTGTGGACTTCCGTTCCGTAAGAAATAAAACAAAATACCGATTTTGCGGTTTGAATGGCCTCTAATGAGAAAAGTCTTTGCTGAATAACTTCATTATTTTTAGCGCGCGAAGAGTCTGGGATTTCTCGACGCGAGCACTTTAATTGACTTCGAAGGCTTTCTTTTTGGCTTTGAATAGAGCTCATGTTTTACTTTAATAACCACTATTAATAATAATAAAAACAATAAATTAGAGTTTTAAACTATTGTATTAGATTAATACTGAATTAGCTGAAATCATAGCATGCTTGTCGTCATCTGCTGAGACTGAAAAAAAGTCTGGCTCACTCGAGGCACGACGAATAAGCATTGATTAGCAACTAAGTGACTGTTTGCCCTTTCTTTTTGCTTAATATCCCTTACAATACCGTCCTTTTTCCGAGCAGGGCGTCTGGGCGCCTTTGTAAACTAATGAGGTTAAGTACTGAATGGTAACAATTCGATTATCACGTAAGGGTGCTAAAAAGCGACCCTTCTATCACATCGTTGTCACTGACTCACGTAACAAGCGTGATGGACGTTATATTGAACGTGTCGGTTTTTATAATCCAATGGCTTCTGGTAAAGAGGAAGAATTGCGGGTTGATCATGAGCGTGCAAAATATTGGATGTCTCAGGGTGCACAGGCATCTGAACGGGTTGCAAAATTGTTCAAATTGAGTGAAGAAAA
>Ga0055584_100004823_pt1 | contig 13205 bp, 14 predicted proteins | sample OSDHelmetaG_FD_58716 | JGI IMG/M metagenome (GOLD analysis project Ga0055584, IMG submission 58716) | Pelagic marine sediment microbial communities from the LTER site Helgoland, North Sea, for post-phytoplankton bloom and carbon turnover... | ecosystem: Environmental > Aquatic > Marine >... | reverse complement strand
ATCATTGCTGTTGAACCACCGACATGCACGCAAGGTTCTTGTGTCGGGGCGACGTCCCGCACCAAACCGAACCGGAGGACCTCATGAAGAACGCACTGATCACCGGAGCCAGCCAGGGCCTGGGCCGCGCCCTCGCCGAACACCTCGCCGCCCAGGGCGTCGCTGTCGCCCTCGTGGCCCGCCACCCCGGCCCCCTCGACGCCGTCGTGCAGGGCATCCGCGACCGCGGCGGTCGTGCCGTCGCCCTCGTCGCCGATGTCGCCACCGCCGACGCCGCCCGAGTCGTCGGCGAGGCCGTCGCCGCCCACGGCCCCCTGGACCTCGTCGTCCACAACGCCAGCACCCTCGGCCCCACGCCCCTGCGCCCGCTCCTGGATACAGATTCCGCCGAGTTCCAGCGCGTGCTCGACGTGAACCTGCTCGGCCCCTTCAACCTGACGCGCGCGGCGGCCGGCTCCATGGCGCTGCGGGGCAACGGGACGGTGCTGTTCATCAGCAGCGACGCCGCCATCGAGGCCTACCCCACCTGGGGCGCCTACGCCGTCAGCAAGGCGGCCGCCGACCACCTCGCGGCGGTCTGGGGGGCCGAACTGCCGCAGCTCCGCTTCCTCGCCGTCGACCCCGGCGAGATGGACACGGCGATGCATGCCGCGGCGATCCCCGACGCGGACCCCTCGACCCTGCGCCCGCCCGCCGAGTCCGCGCGGCGCATCGTCGACGGTCTCGGGGCCGCCGCGGGCCGGTGGGTGGCATGAGCCCCGCGACGGTCGCGAGCCCCGGTCGCCAGAACCGGCTGCTCGTCATCGACCCCGCCGCCCGACGGTGGCGGGACGACGCCATCCACTCGCTGCCCGACCTGCTCAACCCCGGCGACCTGCTGGTCGTGAACGACGCGGCCACCCTGCCCGCGTCGCTGCACGGCACAGCCCATGGCCAGCCGATCGAGCTTCGCCTCGCGGGGCCCCCGGACTCCGGGTGGAGCGTGCTCTTCGGCGCCGGCGACTGGCGGGACGCGACCGAGGATCGGCCGGCCCCCCCCCCAGCTGCATCCCGGGGACGTCCTCGACCTCGGCACGCCGGTGCCGATCCTGGAGGTGTCGCCCATCAGCCCCCGGCTGGTCCGCGTCGAGCTCGACCTCGCCCACGTCTACCGCCACGGTCGCCCCGTCCAGTACAGCTACATGGAGCGCGACCTGCGCCTGCAGGAGGTGCAGACCCCCTACGCGACCCGGCCGTTGGCGGTCGAGATGCCGTCGGCGGGGCGACCGCTGGACCAGGCCATGCGGGACCGGCTGGCGGCCCGCGGCGTGGAGGTGGCGAGGCTCACGGAAGCCGCGGGCTTGTCGGCGACCGGGGATCCGACCCTCGACGCGGCGCTGCCGCTGCCCGAACACTACGAGGTGCCGGCGGAGACCTGGGACGCGGTGCAGCGGGCCGACCGGGTGATCGCGGTGGGCACCAGCGTCGTGCGGGCGCTGGAGTCGGCGGCGCGAGGGCCCCTGGTGGGCGTGACGGAGCTTCGGCTCGGCGGCGACACGACGCTGAGGGTGGTCGACGGCCTGCTCAGCGGCATGCACGAGCCCGGCGAGTCGCACTTCCAGTTGATGGCCGCGTTCGCGGACCTCGGCTTGCTGCGGGCCGCCCACGATCACGCCGAGGGCAGCGGCTACCGGAACCACGAGTTCGGGGACAGCACGCTGGTGCTGGCGGCGTGAACGCGAAGCCGGGGCTCCCGCAAGAACGCGGGGCCCCGGCTTCGGGGCTCAGTCCCGCAGGAAGGGGTAGCCGTCCGGCTTGACCGCGAAGACGGCGCACGAGGCCCGCTCCACGACGCGCTCGGTGGTCGAACCCACGAAGAAGTCCTTCATGGTCGTGCGCCCGTGAGTGCCCATGACGATCAGGTCCGCGCGGGCCTCCTCGGCGGCGCGCAGCACCTCTTCGGCGGGGGCCCCGGTGCAGATGCGGATCTTCACCCGGCTGTTGCCCACGCACTTCAGTCCGGTGGCCGACGCCATCTCGACGTTGGCCCGCTCGAACTCCGAGTACACCGCGCGTTCGGCGGTCTCCATCTCGGAGAGCTCGGCGGCGGTGGCTTCGCTGGAGTAGTAGGTGCTGTCCTTCGGGGAGCCGCCTTCGATGTGCAGCAGCAGCACGTCGGCGTCGAAGCGGGAGGCCAGGGACAAGCCCAGGCCGATGGCCTTGCGGCTGCAGTCCGAGAAGTCGGTGGGGATCAGGATTCGTTCGAAGGCGTACATGGTGTCTCCAGGTCGTGGTGAAACCAGTTGCAGGCGCCGTGCCGGATCCCCCCGGCGGGCGCCCAAGCCTGGCTCGCCGCGCGCAGAGCCCCACACCTGCGGCCCCCGGGTCCCCGGCGCCTGCGTGAATTGACCCGACTGTCTCCCTCTTGTGTGGCATAAGACACAACTCCGCTGGCGACTGTGGCGCCCCGCTGTCGTCGGTGGATGATGGCTGCCCGTCGGAGGTCCCATGCGCGTCGTCTTGCTCGTCCCCCTCGTCCTGCTCGGCTGCGGCCGGGCCACCCCGCCGGCTGATGCGCCCGCCGACACGCCCGCGGCCGCTACCCCGGCCCCGAAGCCCGTCGGCCATCAGTTCGAACCCGAGGCCGCCGGGATGCAGACGGCCGCCCGCGCCGCCGCGCAGCTGGGCACCACGCTCAAGGAGCGCCTCGTCTCGACGATGCAGGCCGAGGGTCCGGCCGCCGCCTTTGAGGTCTGCGCCGGCAACGCCCAGGGCCTCACCGCGGCCGTCAGCAAGGACACGGGCGTGGACCTGGGGCGCAGCTCGCTCCGCCTCCGCAACCCGAAGAACGAGGCCCCACCCTGGGTCCAGGCCTGGCTCGACGAGCAGGGGGAGCGCCCCGCCGCCGACGCCGTGGGCTTCGAGCGGGTCGATCGGGTCGACGGCCGGCGATTCGCCCGCGTGCTGCGGCCGCTGCCCGTCGCGCCGCCCTGCCTCGTCTGCCACGGGCCGGCCGAGTCGCTGGCCCCCGACGTCCGCGCGGGGCTCGCGACCCACTACCCCGAGGACCGAGCGGTGGGCTACGCCGCCGGGGCGCTGCGCGGCGCGCTGTACGGCGAGCTCGCCCTCGACGCACCACCCGCGACGCCGTGACCGACCCCGACCCCGACACGACGAGCGCGCCCGCCCCGAACCCCGCCTCTCGGCTCCTGGTCCCGGCCGCCGCCGCCGCGACGCTGGGCCTGGCTCCGTTCCGCCCCCAGCCCCACGTCGTGGAGAAGCTGCGTTGGATCGCCAGCGGCGCCGACGGGATGGCGGCCCTCGACTGGTTCGACCTCGCGATGCACGGCGCACCTTGGGTGTGGCTGGCCGTCGAAGTCGTCCTGTGGCTGCGCCGCCGCTGACCGCCCCTACAGCGGCACCACCCCGCCGTACTTGACCCCGGTGAGGTAGGCGATGTCCCGCTTCCAGGTGGAGAGGTCGTCCAGGTTGAAGCCCGACAGGTGGTCGTGGCCGCAAGCCCGCGCCATGACCTGCATCAGCTCCACCGTCGACTCCAGGTAGTTGGCCAGGCGTCGCGCCGACGCGCCGATCTTCAGCCGCGCCCGCAGGTGGTCCTTCTGCGTCGCGATGCCCACGGGGCAGTTGTTCGTGTGGCACGCCCGCATGCCCAGGCAGCCGACCGCCTGCAGCGCCGAGTTCGACACGGCCACCGCGTCGGCGCCCAGCGCCATGGCCTTGATGAAGTCCGACTCCGTCCGCAGGCCGCCCGTCGCGATGAGCGTCACGCCGCCCGCGCCCACCAGGTCGAGGTGCCGCCGGGCCCGGGGCAACGCGGCCAGCGTCGGCACCGAGATGTTGTCCTTGAACAGCTTCGGCGCCGCCCCGGTGCCGCCCCCGCGGCCGTCCAGGATGATGTAGTCGGCGCCCGCCGCCAGCGCGAAGTCGATGTCGAGCTCGATGTGCTGGGCGCTGAGCTTGAAGCCGATGGGGATGCCGCCGCTGGCCTCGCGGACCTCGTCGGCCACGCGCCGGTAGTCGGCCACGGACGTCAGGTCCGGGAACCGCGACGGCGAGATGGCCGGCTGTCCTTCCTGGAGCCCCCGCACCTCCGCGATCTTCCCCTTCACCTTCTCGCCCGGCAGGTGCCCGCCGGTGCCCGTCTTCGCGCCCTGGCCGGCCTTGAAGTGGAAGGCCTGGACCTGCGCCACCTTGTCCAGCGACCACCCGAACCGGCCCGAGGCGAGCTCGTAGAAGTACCGGCTGTTGGCGGCCTGCTCTTCGGGGAGCATCCCGCCTTCACCCGAGCAGATGCCCGTGCCCGCCATCTCCGCGCCGCGGCTCAGGGCCTCCTTGGCCTCGGCCGACAGGGCGCCGTAGCTCATGTCGCTGACGAAGATGGGGATCTCCAGCTTCAGCGGCTTCTTCGCCCCGGGCCCGATCACGATCCCGGTGCCCACGGCCTCGTCGTCGAGCAGCGGCAGGCGGTGCAGCTGGGCGGTCACGATCTGCAGGTCGTCCCAGCTGGGCAGGAGCCCGCGCTCGACGCCCATGGCCGACACCGGGCCGTGGTGCCCGACCTTGCTGAGGCCGTCGCGGGCCAGGGCCTGGATGTGGCCGTTGTGGGGCTCGTCGGGCGTGCCATGGATGTCCTGGTAGAGGCCCAGGTACTCGTCGCGCTGGAAGGGCTGGGGGTGGGCCACGGCCCAGGCGGCGATGGCGTCGGCGTCCACGCGGACTTCGCCGTCCTCGACCCAGCAGTCGAACCGGTGCAGCGCCTCGTCGTTGGCGTACTCCGACACGCCGGTGTCGAGCCGGTAGTCCCAGCCGTGCACGCCGCAGATCAAGTTGTCGCCATCGACGTGGCCATCGGCCATCAGCGCCCCGCGGTGCAGGCAACGACCGAACAGAACGGACACGTCCTCGCCGCGGCGGACCACGACCAGGTCGACCTCTCCGACGAGGGCGTACTGGGGGGTGCGGTCGGGCAACGAGTCCCACTGGGCAACGGCGACGGGATTCATAACGACTCCTTCTCGGGGTCCGCTACGCGAAGAGAACGCGCGCGGCCCACAGGTTCTTGACCGCCATCACGGCGAGCACGGCCACGACGGCCTTGCGGAATGCTGCTTCGTCCATTCGGTTGAAGACTTGTTTCCCCAACCACAGACCCAGCCCGACGACCGGCGCAAGCCCGAGCGCTGCGGTGGCCGTGGCTCGGTCCACGTAGCCGGCGTTGCCCCACGAGGCGAACTGCAGCAGCGCCGCGAACCCCATGTAGACCTGCAGCGTTGCGACCCGCCGCCGCCGCTCCTGCCGGCCGGCCTCGATCCAGACCACCGCCGGGGGCCCGCCGGCGCTCGCGGCGACGCCCAGGATGCCGCCGAAGCCGCCCGCCAACAGGCCGGTCCCGCGCGTCGCCGGCAACCGACCGCCAAGGCCCAGCTCGACGCCGATGGCCGCGGCGAGGCCGACCCCCAGCACTCCTTGCAGCAGCCCCGGCTGCGCGACCTTCATCACGAGCAGCCCCAGCGGCGCACCGACGACGAATCCGACGAGCAGCGGCAGCGAGTCCGTCCAGACGGCGTGGCGGCGGAGCGTCCACAGCAACGCGAAGGGGAGCCAGCTGGTCGCCAGCCCCGTCAGCACGACCGCCGACTGCACCGGCAGCAGGAACGAGGCCAGAGACACACACAACAGGCCCGCGCCGAAGCCGCACGTGCCCACCACCAACCCGCCGAGCAGGTAGATGAGGGCGAGCATCGCGAGGGTGGCGGTGGTCAACGGGGGCAGTGTGCGCTCGGCTGCCCGTCGGCAAAAGGCCCCCCGTCCACACGCCCAGGGTGTCGTTGAGCCCCGCGCCTCGTGCCGTCGGAGCCCCCTCGCCCCGGACGGCCCGCCCTGCGCCTATGCTCCCCGACCGTGCCCAGCCTGCTCCCCGTCCGGGTCACCCGGTCCCGCCCGTCTCGCCTCGCCGACCTGGCGTTTGATCTCGCCCGCCAGGCCGGCGCCGAGCCCCTGGCCGCGGCGTCGACCGAGCCGAGCTTCCTCCTCGTGCACGCGCCCGTCGATCCGGCGGTCCGCGCGTCGCTGCTGGCGGCGCTGCACAAGCGGCTCCCCGCCCCGGTCCGCGCGTTCACCCCGCACGAGGCGGCGATCTGGCGGCGACAGCAGCCGGCGACCCCCATCCGCGGGAACCTGCCTACCCCCGAGCCCGACCCCGACGCCGAGCTCCGGCGGGCCGCGGCGCTGCAGCTCGACGCCCTCCCAATCGCGCTGGCCGCCCGGGACCACGCCGCCGTCGCGCAGATCGCGGCCGCCCACCGAGCACTGCTCGAGCGCCACGCCCCCCCGACCCGGTTCCCGCTGATCCCCCCCGCGGACGCCGGCTTGCGCGCCCGGGACGCCGCGGCCTTGGGGGTGTTCCACACGGCCCTGTCCCCGCGCATGGGTTCGGTGCCGGGCGACCCGCCGCCCGCCTCGGCCCCCGCGAACCCGCCGACCGCCGCGCTGTCTCCGCTGCTCGCGGACCTCCCGGCCCAGACCGCGGGCTTCGACGCGCTCTACCTGCACCCGGGCCCCGCCGGCCGCCGCCACGCGTGGCGCCTCCTGGGCGTGGTGGCCGACGACGCGCCGCTGCACGTGGCCGCGGCCTTGCGCGAGCGCCTGACCCAGCACGTGGGGATCCTGCGGGGCGTCGATCACCTGCCGCGCCTCCGCCACCCGGTCGTGCTCACGCGCGCGGCCCTCGGTGCGCTGCTCCGGGGCCGGCTGTTCGGCCACCCCACCGAGCGCCTCGCGTTCCAGCAGCACCGAGTCCTCCTGCGAGGCGAAGACGTCGCCGTCGAGCACCTCCTGGGCGCGGCCCACACCCGCGACGATCTGCGAGCCGAGGCCGCCGCGCTGCTGGACGAGACGGCGGCGCTGTGGGGCTCCGGGGCCACGGCCCAGGACGCCGACGAGCTGTGCTTCGGCTCCTGGCCCACGCTGCTGGCCCTGGTCCGGGGCACGCCGCCGGTCGATGGCTCCGCGGCGCGGCAGGCCCTGGCGGCCAGCGCCGACCCCGCGCTGGCTCGCGTCGGGGCGGCCGACGTCGGGGGTTGGGGAAGCGAGGCCCACACAGATCGCACCCGGCCGACGGCGTTCCTGCGAGACTGGGGCCCGACGCTGCTGCGGCTGCAGGAAGCGACGCTGGAGGCCCTGGCATGAGCCGCCCCATGCTGGAGAACCTGCACGTGCAGCTGGTCCCTCTGGACCACGAGAGCCTGTTCGGCACGGTCCTGTACGCCTACGACAAGGTCGCCCGCAGCGGCGCCCACGCCAGCCTCCTGCACCGGGCGGTGCTGTCGCTGGAGTACAAGCCCGACCCCGACGAGATCAACCGGCTCCGGGCTCTGCAGCGCCAGGTCCGCGAGCAGGAGGCCTCCGACGCCGACGAGGTCGTGGCCGAGCTCGAGGCGCGCATCCTGGGCGAGTACGCGCGGGACCGGCGGCCGTCGGCGATGGCGAGCTGGGAGGCGGTGCAGATCCGCGACGCGGGCGTGCGCTGGGCGGTGGCCGGCAAGCGGGGGCCGGTGATCCGCATCAGCCCCGAGCTCCTCGGCCTGCTCGACCACCTCTACGGCCGCGACTCCCAGGCCTACGTCGAAGGCACGACCTCCCCCGCGGGTCCCCTGGACGAGCCGGTGTTCCCGCCGGACCCCCACGGGGTCGAACACAACTACCGCGCGCCGGCCGACGTCCTCGACGCCTACAAGGCGCTGTCCTTCGTGGACCGCCCGACGCTCGACGCGGCGCTGGACGCGGTCATCGGCGACGGGCCCGAGGCCGAGGAGACGGCGACCTGGCTGGAGGCCGACTTCGAGGCGCTCACCCGGCGCTACGAGATTGCGGCCGCCGGCAAGTTCGGGCTCTGGCTGCGCTACTCGTAACGCGCCCGCCCCGCTCTGGTCCAAACGGCACCACGCCGCCTGCCCGGAGCCCCCATGAAGCCCTACCTGCTGCCCCTCGCCCTGCTGTCCCTTGCCGCGTGTACGCCCGTCGCCGACGACGACGACGCCGGCCACCACGACCCCGTCGACCTGGAGTTCACCAACTCCGGCGACGCGTCCCTCGAGGGCCACACGCCCCGCGGGTTCCAGGGGCAGGGGACCGGGATCTTCGCCGGCGACAACATCAACCCCAACTTCCCCCAGGGCGACGGGGTGCAGATCTTCCTGACGCTGGACTTCGCCGAAGCCGAGGACGGAGTTCCATTCGTGGACGAGGCGCACGCGTGGGACAGCATCGACTCGGCGTGGCTCGGCTCCGACAACGCCAGCACGTCGGGCACACCGTTCGAAGACCTGGGTGACCTGATCCTCGACGAGGTGGAGTTCGATGCGTTCTCCTCGGCGCTGTTCGACATCGAGCCCGTCGCCGGCGGCCACTCCTGCGTGTTCGCCACGAGCGCCGACGGCCCGTTCGGCTGCGACATCGAGCCCATCGTCACCGCCGCCTTGGAAGACGGCCGCACAACCGCCCAGATCCGCCTCCGCACCGAGATCGCCGGCGACTCCGACGGCGCCCAGGACATGATCCTGTTCCACCTCGGCAACTCCAACGAGACCGCCCGCGGCATCTTCCACATCGACGTGTCGGCGGTCCCCGCGCACGTCGACGCCGACTGAGTCGCGGCTTCCGCGGGGACCCTCCGGCCGCCCCGCCGCCGCCTTCGGCGACGTCCGGGCGGCCTCCAGGGCTCCCGGAGCCTCCTCGGCTGCGCTCCGCCTACGGCTCCACTGCGCCTGCGGGGTCTCCGTCCGCGCCGTCGAGCCCTTCGGTCTCGCCGGCTGCCGTTCCCTGGCGAGCCGTCGGCCACCCCCGGCACCGCGCTCCCATCCGGCCAGCACTCGACGCCGGCGGCCGCGCGGCCGATCCGCGGCACCGAGGTCCCCCCCAGGATGATGACGGGCTCCCCCACCGGCCATTGGCGCAGCCCAGCGCCGACTCGGCCCCCAGCGCTTCGGCGAGCAGCGGACCCAGGTCGTCGGCGTGCCCCGCCGCGCTCCCGCCGCCGGAGCGCGCGCTGAGCGCCAGCATTCCGCCCGGCGACAACCGCGCGGTCACGTGGCGGCTTCCCGGCGGTTGGCTGGGGAGGGTGAGGGCGTCGGCGTCCGCCAGCAGGAACCGGAACTCCGCGAACTGGGCCTGGCCCGCGGTGCAGAACAAGGCGGTGACGGTCTCGAACGCCGCGCGCTGATCGACGGCGAAGAGCAGCTGGCCGCGGAAGCCGCAGCCGGCTCCCTTGGCGGCGTCGGCCAGCTCCTTCAGCGCATTGAAGATCGGGGTGATGATCGCGCCCCGGAGGACCTCGGGGGAGAAGCGGCCGTCCTCGATGACCGCGTCGGTCCGGCCGTCGGCCCCGGCCATCTGAGTCCCCGCCACGCGCGCGAAATCAAGCCCTGCTTCATGCTCCGACCCTACGCGCGGCGCTGCGACGGGTCGGAGGCGGCCTCCGTCCTGACCCCTCGCGGCGGCCATGGCGGGTCGGTCCCGCCACCGCCCCTCATCGCATCCCCCACATCCGCGCTCACCCGGAAGGTGGACGCCCGCACGCCGGTGCTCGCGGTGCCGACGACCCGCGGGGGGGGGGCGGGGCAGAGGAGCGAGCCCAGGCGGGAGGGGCGTCCGCGGTTGGGGATCCCGTCGCCGTCGCCGCCTGCGCGGCCGCCGGGCCCAAGGCCAGCGACGCGAGCAAGAAGAAGAGGGGAGTGGTCCAGGGCACGACGCCCACCCCAGACTGCAAGGGGCGGTCCAGTCGCTCGGCGTGTCTCCGGCCCGACGGGGTCTCCGTCGCCGCCCTCGAGCCGTTCGAGCCACGGCCGCCGGGCGCTCCGCCATGGGCCAGGACCCCTCCGCCATGGGCCAGGACCCCTCCGCCGTCGGATGCTTCGGATCGACGTGTCCCTCTCTTCCGCCATCGCCGCCAGCCTCAGCGTCTACCTGGTCGCGGCGCTGCGGTTGGGGTGGTTCGAGCGTCGTGGGGCACGCGCGTTGGTGGGTTCGGCTCTGCTCCTTGCGGCCTGGATCCTGTTCGCGGTGGGGGTCGTGGTGGAGAGGGCGTTGGACCCGGCGGACCCGTCGGCCCTGGTGATCGGGCTGCTGTTTGCACTGACCGTCGTTCTGAGCGGAGCGATGTCCTGGTGGCAGCTCGGCGCCCGGCTCGTGGAGCTCCCGCTCGAACTCGTGCTGGCGCGCCGCCACGGCCCCGTCTTTCGCGGGCGCCGCGGGGTGCTCTACCGCCCGGGGGAGGACATTGGCGAGGGCGAGCGGGGGGACAGCCGGGTGCTTGCGGCGACCGTGCTCACGGCGGGTCCAGGGCTCGTCCCCGGCAGCGAGGTTGCCGTCAAGCTCGCTCGCCTTGACGCAGCCCCCCGTGGGTGGGCCCAGCGGCGGGGTCCTGCACGCGGACCTCAAGCCCAGCAACTTCCTCGTCGGAGGGCAAGGGAGCCAGGCCGTGCGTCTGACGGACTTTGGAGCCGCCTGGCAGGTGCGGCCCGGGGGACGGCAGGGCGCCATCGGCGGGACCTTCGGCTACTGCCCGCCAGAGCAGTTTGCCGAGCCGCCCCAGGGGGCAGCGCCGACGCTGGACGTCTACGCGCTGGCGGTCTGCGTCTTCGAGGGCATCGCCGGGCGGAAGCCGTCGGAACCGAGCGGCGTCGGGGGACCCGGGCTCTCGGAGCGCGACCGGCGCACGGTGCGGGATGAGCTCAGCGATCTCGCGGGGCCCGGCTCCGGCGGGTGCTGGCGGCCGCCGTCGGCCTTCGCCCGGGGCGTCCTGGTCGGTTCCCGGGTCGAGAGACCCGCAGGGGCTCGCGACCCCGCGGAGGGAGACCCGCAGGGGCTCCCGCAGCCGGCGGAGGCCCAACGGGCCGAAGCCGCCCCGACGCTTCCTACGACCTCGTCCGCCATCGAGCCCACCCCCGCATTCCGGTCGCCGTGGGGCCCGCGCAGGCGGCCCGGGGCGCCGCTGCTACCGTCCGACCGTCGCCCCCGAGCCCCTCGGCCCGCACCTCGCCGCGGCCCAACCGAAAGACCCGCATGCGCCTCTTCCTGCTCAGCCTCCTCTTGCTCACCACCGGCCTGCTGACGGCTTGCTCCACGGGCGACGACGACGACAGCTCGACGCCCCCGGCCAACGACGACGACGCCAGCGACGACGACGACGCGGCCCCCGCGGCGCCGACGGTCGACTCGAACATCGCCAACGACGACAACGGGGTGCTCGCGACGACTCCGCTGGTGCTGACCTTCAGCGAGCCCATGTCGACGGCGTCGGTGGAGGCCGCCTGGGTCTCGGACTCGCTCCCGGCCAACGAGCTGACCTTCAACTGGAACGCCACGGGGACCATCCTGACCGTCGACATGTCGGGGCACATCCAGTACCCCAACGGCGGCATCGACGTGGACTACATGGGCTACGGCTTCGAGATCGAGGCGAGCGCATCGAGCGAAGCCGGCGAAGCCCTCGAAGCGCCGTTCTCCCTGAACTTCAACTCGGCCCGCGACATCACGATGGCCCTGGCCCGCTTCGACGACGGGACCGGCAGCTACAACGGCTCGGCCACGGGCGTGGACATCCGGGTCGGCGACTCGCCGGACAACGGCACCTGGCGGGGCTTCCTGACCATCGACCTCGCGGAGCTCCCCGCCATCGTGGAGCTGACCTCGGCGAGCCTGTTCATCCGGCAGTCGGACGTGACGGGCCACCCCTACGTGGACCTGGGCGACCTGCTCATCGACCACATGGCGCCCATCGAAGAGATCAGCCTGTCGCACTACAACGGCACCGCGGAGGCCGAGCTGGGCGTGTTCAGCGACAGCGACGCCCAGGCCAACCCCGGCGGCGACCGCTCCATCGACGTGACCGCGTCGCTGCAGACGGACCTGGACGCCGGCAACGTGCTGTCCAGCTACCGGTTCGGCTTCGAGACCGCCCAGGACGGCGAGAGCGACGACGACTACTCGATCCTCGACCGGACCTCGTCCCGTCTGGACGTCCGGGTCCTCGCCGAATAGCGCCGGGGTCGAACCCGGCCGCGACCTTGCGCGCGACCCGGAGGCCGCTCCAGGATGGTCCTGGGAGTTGAGATGCGCTGGTTCTTCGTTGCCCTCTTGCTGGCCGCCGGGTCGCTGCCAACCGCGGCTGTCGCCCGCGACGTGACGGTCGGCGATGCGACCGTGACGCTGCCTGTGTCCGCGAACGCGCGGCCCAAGGTCAGCGACGCTGTCTGGGAGGCCACCGACCCCGAGAGCGGTTGGAAGTGGCGCCTGGACCGCATCGGCGACGGACTGCGGGCCTACCCCAGCTCCGCCGAGACCCAGGCCATCGTGCTCGACCAGTTCAAGCTGGGCGGGCAGACCGAGGTCGTGGAGACCGCCGTCGGCGACAAGTCCGGGTTCCTGTTCGGGGCCGCCAGCGCCTCGCAGTCCACGCGGTTCTGCTTCCGCGGCCACAACGGCTCCATCTACCTGCTCGGCGTGTGGGTGCCCAGGGACGCGATCGCCGAGGGCGAAGCGGCGCTCGTGGCGGCCTGCAGCGGCGCCCGGTTCGCAGCCGGGGCGGTCAGCGGCATGGACCCGGTGGCGGTGGCCGGGTTCCGGTTTGGCTCCGGCGAGTTCGACTACGCGCTGCCCCGGGGTTGGTCCGCCGAGCAGGGCGCGGTCACCTTCACCGACGCCTCGGGCCTGCTCGCCGGCGTGGCCATGCGTCAGCCGCGGCCCGGCAACCCCCTGGGTTCCTCGGACGGCTTGGAGTTGCAGCGCAACGTCGCCCAGACGGGCTTCACCATCTCGCAGCGCGAGCTGCTCGAGGCGGGCGGCCGCAGCGGGTGGCTCTTCACCGCGTCGCGCGCCAGCCGAACCGGCAGGGACCAGGAGTTCCTGCTGGCGGTGCTGCGCAGCGAAGCCAGCATCTGGTACCTGCAGGTCCCCCGTGGGTCCATCGACCCCGCAGCGCTGGGCACCTTGCTCCGCGCCGCGCTCAAGGGCGCCGTCACCCAGGACTGAGGCCGCCGCGGGGCATCGCGAGGTCCTCCCGCCAGGCTGGGGCAACCGCCCCGCCGATCCAGTCCCCGCCTCGCTCTGCGGGCCCGACCGGGCCCCCTGGGCTCGTCCCCCCGGGCCGTTCGCGCGGCGGCGCCCCCGTGCGAACCTTCGCGTCCGCGGGGACCGCCCGCGCTGGA
>Ga0055584_100004822_pt1 | contig 13206 bp, 14 predicted proteins | sample OSDHelmetaG_FD_58716 | JGI IMG/M metagenome (GOLD analysis project Ga0055584, IMG submission 58716) | Pelagic marine sediment microbial communities from the LTER site Helgoland, North Sea, for post-phytoplankton bloom and carbon turnover... | ecosystem: Environmental > Aquatic > Marine >... | reverse complement strand
CGCCAATATTGTGTTCGGTCATGGCGTCGGCGTGTTTGTCGCGCAGGCCCAGCAAACCACCATGCACTTTGGGGTGCAGGGTTTTTACCCGGCCATCCATCATTTCAGGAAAGCCTGTGTAGTCTGCCACTTCCATGACGGGAACGCCTGCATCGGCAAGCATTTTGGCGGAACCACCTGTGGAAAGAATTTCCACACCCTGGCTGGCCAGAAATTGGCCAAATTCAACAAGACCGGTTTTGTCGGAAACGGAAAGAAGCGCGCGTTTGATAGGTTGGGAACTCATAAGACCTCACAGGGGTTTGCTGTAGAACAGATTAGCGATGCGAAAGGCGAGACAATAGCCACCGGATTGTGGTGTTTGCCTCGGTGACGGGACCGTGGATGACAATTTGTTTGCTGCGTTGCGGGTTGCCCCGTTCGCCCAGATAGATGCTCTCTTCTATCATCAGACCATGGACACATTCCAGTTGCCAAATGGCCCCATCGGGTAAAAGTAGTTCGGCTGCGCCACCGTCGACGCTCAAGCTAACTTGAACGGTGGGGTGCAGGTGGAAGCGAATATCATAGACAGTGGGCTGTTTCGATTTTGTTTTGGCAATCCGCGTTAGCGTATCTGTACCCGCAATTTGGGTGCCGTCTCGGCGGACGCGTAATTTGCGATTGTGCTCTAGCCCCAAGGGGCCTTCATAGCCATCGTGGCCAACATCAAGGGTGATGTTGTCGTCGCTTTCGTCGCGCAGCACTTTGACGGCGGAAGGTCGTCGGTCGACGCGCTGATTTTCCAAAATCGATACCGAATTGCGGTTATCCAGCGCCAAGGTTGAATGAGCTGCGGTTGTCCGCGAGGCGCGTTGCCAGTCGCCGGTATCCTTTTGTTCGATAGAGCCGCAATTGGTAATCAGCCGTTGTGTGCCAATGGTTACCTCAAAGCTGTTTAGCCCGGCATGGGCCTGGATGCTCATTTCCGCAGGCGGCGGTGCACCGGTATCCATCAACATCACAAGATCACCGGCCTGAACGCGCTGGAAGCCAGAATAAATGGCACCATTAACCGGCTGGCCCGGCGCGCGCGACAGGTCCAAGGCCATGTCGATAGCGTGTTCGTCTTCCTCGAAACCCCCGTTAAAGAGTGCGAACTTGCCGTCGCCCAAGCGGAAAAAGCGTACCATGGGGGCAACGCGGTCGATGGCTTGCAACAATGCAGGCGGCATCTCGACGCTGGCATCCTTAAGGGCGGAATAAAGCGCAACCAATGCACACAGGGCTTCATATTGGTCTGTAGGGCTGCGGGTTGCGATGCCGCCGTCGGGCAATATCTGGCGTTCTAATTCTCGGTCGAGGCTGGCGAGCCCTTTGCGCAATCGGCGATCGCCCTGGGGTAGGCAAAAGCCACTATAGACCAAGCCAATGGCGGCAATCAGCCGTGGCAAGCCATCGCGGGCCGTGTCGGCGGTGCGGGCCAGATGCCGGGCCTGGCGGGCCATGCTGTTCATGGCGGCGCTATGGTACAGCAAGTCTTGCGTGCTGATGGCCATGGGGGAATGGGTCAACCAGGCAATTAGTCGTTGAGCAATGGTTTCGGGTTGCCAGGCGGCGGGGTGCCAGTCGTTAAAGTCTTCCAACCAGCTTTTGATCAGTGCTTCAACGTGGCGCTTGGCTGCATCGCCGCCTGCTGCGCGGAAATGGCGCAACCAGCCAAAGCTGTGAAGTTCATCTGCCCAGGCCTGGCTGGGGGCAGGCAGCCGCCATGGGTTGCCATTAGGGGCAGAAACCAGTCGCCCGGCAAAATTAAAGTGGCCACGGAACAGCCTGTCTGCTTCGTCGGCGTTGCCGGGCCATAGTTCACGAGGGACAAAGTCTATCTGTACGGGGTGGGTACCCCGCAGGATGCGGCCATAAAGGCGCGTCGCAAAAAAGGCGTGTTCGGTGCGTTGGCGGAAGGTGCGGGCGCGGCCCCGTGTTGGGTCTATATAAGCGGGGCTTTGTGCGCGACTAGCCATCGCTATACCGGCCTAAAGGCCGTTGCCTCGTAGACCGGCAATGTTTTGGGCGTATTTTTCCGCCCCACCGGTAAAGGTTGCGGTACCTGCGACCAACAAGTCTGCCCCAGCCTCAATAGCCAGCGGGGCTGTTCTTTGGTCTATGCCGCCATCAACTTCCAGATCAATCGTGCGTCCGGTGGCATCGATCATGCGGCGCAATTGACGAATTTTGTCCAATTGTCCTTCAATGAAGCTTTGGCCACCAAAACCGGGGTTCACGCTCATCACCAGGACCAGGTCGATATCGTCCATCATATGTTTGATCGTATCAGCAGGCGTCGATGGGTTCAGAGAAATGCCGGCTTTGATCCCATTGGCCTTTATGGCCTGAATCGAACGGTGCAGATGGGGCCCTGCTTCCTGATGAACCGTAATAATGTCGGCACCGGCATCAACAAAGCCATCGATGAAGGGGTCAACAGGGGCAATCATCAGGTGGACATCGAACACCTTTTCAGTGTGAGGCCGCAAAGATTTTACAACCCCCGCACCAATCGTCAAATTGGGCACGAAATGCCCATCCATAACATCGATATGGATATAGTCTGCACCAGCTGCATCAATGGCGCGGACTTCCTCCCCAAGTTTGGAGAAATCTGCGGACAAAATCGACGGTGATATACGGACAGGCTGTTGCATAGAGCGTCATTAGCAACTTGCATGCAGCCCTGCAAGGGCAACTTACATGTTGCTGTCAAAGCGCCAAATCAATCAGGCCTTTTTCTGTAGCCGCGCGATGAAGAAACCGTCTATCCCGCCTTGGTCTGAAAGGTGGCAGGGCAGTGTCTGCACATCGCCGTCTTCCGTAATGAAGTCGGTGCTCATGCCGGGTTCATCTGCAGTTACAGGTGCGCGCTCAAAGTCGGCATTGTCAGCGAGGAACCGCTCTATCTGCGTGGCGCCTTCTTCGGGTTGCAACGAGCACACGCAATAGACAAGCGTGCCACCGGGCTTCACCATCTTGGCGCAATTATCCAGAATGGCGGCTTGCAGGGGCACCATGGTGGCAACGTCTTCATCGCTTTTCAGCCACGCCACGTCGGGGTGGCGGCGCATGGTGCCAGTGGTGGAACAGGGTGCATCAAGCAATAGCGCGTCAACCTTTTCGCCTTTGACCTGCCAACTTTTACCATCGGCTTCAATGACATCGGCTCTCAGGTTCAGTCGTTTCAGGTTTTCGCGCAGGCGCTTCAGGCGCGGGCCAGAGCGGTCGACAGCGATAACGGTGGCACCGGCAGCAACCAGCTGGGCTGTCTTGCCGCCGGGCGCTGCGCACATGTCGATAATTTCCTGTCCCGCAACATCACCCAGCAATTTTGCTGGTAGGGTGGCGGCCATGTCTTGTACCCACCAGCTGCCTTCTTCATAGCCGGGCAGGTCGTAAATGCGCCCACCACCGGTGCGGCGCAGGCTGCCTGATGGCAATATCGTGGCCTCCAGCTTTTCAGCCCATTCGGCCTTGTCTTCGTCGGGCATCAGGGTGATGTCTAGTGGCGGTTCCACCAAATGTGCATCGTTAATGGCCTGGGCGATATCTTTGCCGTGGGTTGCAACCCAGGCATTCCACAACCAGTCTGGTGTAGTGTCGCTGGGGTCCAGCTTGGCCAGCATCTCGGGCCCTTCACGGGTAATGCGGCGCAAAATGGCGTTCACCAGACCCTTAAAGCCTGCAGTGCGTTTGTCTTTTTGGCGTTCCAGCAAGTCAACAGAGGTGTTGATGGCCGCATGGTCGGGCACATCCATATAAAGCAATTGTGCAATGCCGCCGCGCAGTACATTGCGCACAACTGTCATTGCAGGCGGCAGAGGCTTTTTCAGGCTGGCATCAATCAGGCCATCAATATGGCCCAGCCGCCGCAACACGGTGGTGACGAGCTGGCGCACGAAGGCCCGGTCTCGTACCTGCATGCTGTCGGGCACGGCGTTAAAGGCATCATCAAGGGGCATATGGCTGTCGATGACAGCGCCCAGAATGGTTGTGGCAACTTGGCGAGGTATATCCATGGCGATTGCCTAAACCCTACGCACTGGTTTATCAAGGCGTGTGATCAATCTAATTGCTGAGAACCGACCATGAGTGACAGTGAAACCAAGAAGGCCAAGGCTAAAAGCCACGCCGCCAATGCCCTGAAAGAGGCCGAGGCGCGACGCGCCATTGAACGTGAAAAGCAGGCTGAAGAGTTTGGCGGCCGCGATGGACCCGAAGCCACGCGCTATGGCGATTGGGAAAAGAACGGCATCACCAGTGATTTTTAAGTAGAGGCCAACAGGCCTAAAACGGGGGAAGATATGGAAGCGTTTCCACTCACATCACTAGGCACAGTTCTAATTGTGGCCTTTACATTTTACGCCAGCATGGGCGCTGGCAAAATGCGGGGTAAGGTTAAAGCCCCCGCCGTTACCGGCGATGAAGAATTCGAAAAGGCCTTTCGCATTCACTACAACACCATCGAACAATTGGTGCTGTTCATGCCTGTTCTGTGGCTATCGGCCTTTTATTGGGGCGACCAGATCAGTGGTGGCCTGGCGGGTCTTTGGGTCGTGGGGCGCATCATCTATGCCCGCGCCTATCAAAAAGACCCCTCCACCCGCACCATCGGTTTTGTGCTGACTCTGCTGGCAACGCTGATTGCCTTTGTCGGGGCCTGCATCCCACTGGTGATGCTGCTGCTTTAAGGCTGACTAGCCGCAGCCAGGCGCTTTTTACGGCGGGCAGAGAATGACAGGTTCAACACTTCAACAAGCGCTGAAAACGCGATGGCGAAGTAGAAGTAACCGCGCGGCATGTGCACCGCAAAGCCGTCGGCAATCAGCGCCACACCGATTAGCAGCAGGAATGAAAGCGCCAGCATCTTGGTGGTGGGGTGCTTTTGGATGAAACTGGCAATAGGCCCAGACATCCACAGCATCACGCCAATGGCGATAACAACGGCTGCAATCATCACTTCAATATGTTCGGCCATGCCCACGGCTGTCAGCACAGAATCCAGCGAGAACACCACGTCAAGCAGCATCACTTGCACGATAACGCGCCAAAACTGGCCCGCCCCGCTGCTTTTGCGGCGTTCTTCAACGCCCGCGCCCTCAATGGTGTGGTGAATTTCCGTGGTGGCCTTGGCCAGCAGGAAACCACCACCGACAATGAGGATGATGTCTCGCCAGGAAAAACTGAACTCAAACGCATCAAATACCGGGGCGGTTAGCTTGGTTAACCAGACAATGCCAAACAACAGCACCACCCGCATGGCCAGCGCCCCAACAAGCCCCAATGTCCGTCCCCGCGCCTGCTGTTCTTCGGGTAAGCGGCTGACTAACACCGAAATAAACACAACATTATCGATGCCGAGCACAATTTCGAGGAGTGTGAGCGTGGCCAATGAGGCCCAAATCGCGGGGTCGGCGAAAAGTTCCATGGGGATACCTGTAGGTTACCTGTTCATGCGATTTTCTATCAAATCATCAACCACGCTTGGGTCGGCAAGCGTTGATGTGTCGCCTAAATTCGAGAAATCGTCTTCGGCGATTTTGCGGAGGATGCGGCGCATGATTTTGCCGGATCTGGTTTTTGGCAGGCCGGGGGCCCATTGCAGCAGGTCTGGGCTGGCGATGGGGCCAATTTCTTTGCGGACCCATTTTACCAGTTCGGCGCGTAGGTCATCTGTGGCTTCAACGCCTGCGTTGAGGGTCACATAGGCGTATATGCCCTGGCCCTTAATGTCGTGCGGATAACCAACGACGGCAGATTCAGCGACATCGTGGTGGGCGACAAGGGCGCTTTCCACTTCGGCGGTGCCCATGCGGTGACCTGATACGTTGATCACGTCATCTACCCGGCCGGTAATCCAGTAATAGCCGTCTTCGTCGCGGCGGCAGCCATCGCCGGTGAAGTAATTGCCTTTATAGGTGGCAAAATAGGCCTCCTTGAAGCGGTCGTGGTCGCCATAAAGCGTGCGCATCTGGCCGGGCCAGCTGTCGGTCAAAATCAGATTGCCCGATGTGGCCCCTTCCAGAGTTTCGCCTTCAGCATCAACCAGCGCAGGCTGAATGCCAAAGAATGGCTTGGTGGCAGACCCAGGCTTTTGGCCGATGGCCCCAGGCAGCGGTGTAATCATGATGCCGCCTGTTTCGGTTTGCCACCATGTATCAACAATGGGGCAGCGGCTGTCGCCAACAACGCGGTGATACCACAGCCAGGCTTCGGGATTAATCGGCTCACCCACCGAACCCAACAGGCGCAGGCTTTCCCGCGATGTTTTGGTGACGGGCTCATCGCCCTCGCGCATCAAAGCGCGCAGGGCGGTGGGGGCTGTGTAGAAAATGTTCACCTGGTGCTTGTCGACCACTTGCCACAGGCGCGAAGCATCCGGGTAGGTTGGTAGGCCTTCAAACACCAGCGTGGTCGCGCCATTGGCCAGCGGGCCATAGACAATATAGGAATGGCCGGTCACCCAGCCCACATCAGCGGTGCACCAGTAGATGTCGCCATCGTGATAGTCGAAGACATATTGGTGCGTCATCGACGCATAGACCATATAGCCACCGGTTGTGTGCAACACGCCCTTGGGTTTGCCGGTAGAGCCCGATGTATAGAGGATGAACATGGGGTCTTCGGCACCCATTTCTTCAACCGGGCAATCGGCAGAAACGGCAGCGGCAGCTTCTTCATAGACCACGTCGCGGCCTTCAACCATGTTCACACCTGTGCCCGTGCGGGTAACCACGACAACCGTGTCGACCTCTGGGCATTGTTCCAGCGCGGCATCTGTATTGGCTTTTAGCGGGATGGCCCGGCCACCGCGCACGCCTTCATCGGCGGTGATTATGCACGTTGATGAACAATCAAGAATGCGGCCCGCCAAGGCATCCGGAGAAAAGCCGCCAAAGACAACCGAGTGCACTGCGCCGATGCGGGCACAGGCCAGCATGGCATAGGTGGCTTCCGGGATCATGGGCATGTAGATGGTGACACGGTCACCTTTTTTTACGCCGCGTGCCTTCAGCACATTGGCAAAGCGCGATACATGGTCCAGCAATTCTGAATAGGTGATGTGGGCACTGTCTGCCGGGTCGTCACCTTCAAAGATAATGGCGGTTTGGTCGCCGCGTGTTTTAACATGGCGGTCAACGCAATTATAACAGGCATTCAGGGTGCCATCTTCATACCAGCGGATCGAAACATCACCATTGTAATCGGTGTTTTTGACCTTGGTGTAGGGCTTCATCCAGTCAATGCGTTTACCGTGCTTGCCCCAAAAAGCATCGGGGTCCGCGACAGACTGGGCATACATTTCGTCATAGCCAGCGCTGTCGACAAGCGCGCGCTCAGACCAATCGGGAGAGACCGGGAAAAATTGTTCTGAAGACATGAAGTGCTTCCTGCAAAAAATAGGAGTGTAACAAGGAGAGTGATAATACGAAGCCAGAGGACCTTCTGACAAGGTGCCTTCTGGCAGGGCGCAAGCTAGGCCACCAGAATATTGCCATCCTGTAGCTCAATAGCGATGGGGATGAGCCACCGGCCCTTGCACGGGCCTTTGAAACACAAGCCATCTTCAATATTGAAATAGGCTGCGTGGTTAACGCACAGCAGCGCCTCGCCATCCATATCAAGGAATTTGTTGGGCCGCAGGTTCAGCGGCAGGCCCACATGGGGGCAGGTGTTTTCATAGGCATAGACGTTGTCGCCCTTGCGTTGGAGAAAAACCTCGAACCGCCATGTTCCCTTTTTATAGGTAAAGGTTTGCGAGCCGCCGTCGTCGATGTCGTCGAGGCGACAAAGCACCTTGCCCTTGGTTGGCCCGTTGTCGAGCTCGGTCAGGGACAGTGCCGGTGGCGGGGTGGGCGGTGTTTTGGGGAGCCGTCTGTCTCGCATGTGATTAGTCGTCTTTGGGGGCCAGTTTCCCCAGGAACATGTTCGTGGCCGTTACTTCCAGGCTGCCAAACACGCCTTCTTTGTAATAAGGGTCGCCTTCTGCCAGGGCGCGGGCGGCGTCCATGTTGTCGGCCTCCAAAATCAGCGTGCTGCCACAAGGTTTTTCATCAGCATCCAGCAATGGGCCTGCCAGAACGACGCAGTCACCTTTTTCTGCCCAATAGTCTAGGTGGGTTGGTCGCACTTCCATGCGATGGGCCAGGCCGTTTGGCTTGTCTTTGGCGTAGATAACAAATTGCATCAGAATCTCCGGTTGTGTTGGTATTGTGTTGGTTAGGCTGTTTCCACAACGAATGGTCGTGACAGCAGCGCTTCTATTTCATCATTAACCGATGCGCCATGGTGCAGCACACGGTCCATTGCCCTGCAGATGGGCATATCAATGTCTTGTTCTTGCGACAGACGGGCCACTGCCTTGGCCGTGTGCACCCCTTCGGCCACGGAATTACGGGTGGCCATAATTTGTTCCAGCGTTTGGCCTTCTCCCAGGGCTTTGCCAAGCGACATATTGCGCGATTGAGTTGACCCACAGGTTAAGAGCAAGTCGCCCAGGCCAGACAGGCCCATCAAAGTCTCGCGCTTGCCGCCCTTGACGTCGCCAAGGCGCATGATCTCTGCCAGCCCGCGGGTTATAAGGGCTGCAGCAGCGTTGTCGCCCATTTTGGCACCAGCAACAATACCAGCCGCAATGGCCAGCACGTTCTTGACGGCCCCCCCAATTTGAGAACCAATCACATCGTCACTGAGATAGGGGCGAAACCGGCTGTGCCCCAGGGCGTCTACCAAGGCAGCGCCCAGAACGGGGTCAGCGCTGGCCAAGGTTACAGCGCTGGGCATGTTGCCCGCCACTTCAGCCGCAAAGGTTGGGCCGGATAGCACCGTGATGGGATTGTTGGAGGCGACTTCTGCGAGAATTTCGCTCATTAATTCCAACGTGGTGACTTCAATGCCTTTGGAGCAAATCACCAAGGGGGCGCCAGCGGTAGTAACGCCTGCGACTTGTGCGCCAAGGCTGCGCATGTGTTGCGCCGGGCACACCAGCAAAATGGCCTCGCGGTCTGCCATCGTCTGCATGTCGGCGCTGGCGGTAATGGCAGGGTCTAGTGCAATGCCGGGCAGGTAGGTGGTGTTTTCATGGGTGGTGTTGATGGCGTCTGCCACTTCGGGCTCTAGTGCCCAAAGGCTAACATCCCGGCCGGCACGGGCAGCGCTGGCAGCCAGGGCAGTGCCCCACGCGCCGCCGCCAATCACGCCGATTTTCTGCAGGCCCATATTTGCTCTTCCCCATGAAGTGGTTCACGAATTTGACGCGATCATGACAGTTTAATAGGGAATTGGAAACCATTGATGCGGGAATGAAAACCCTTGCTTACCGCGTGGTTCACGGCAGAAAGCTGAATTGTGAGTTGAATATTCATCTTTTACTAACTATTCTTGTTCTATGGCACTGAACACCGAAAAACTCGACGAAATCCGCACGAAAATTATTGAATCCGCTGCTCAGCGGTTCCAACGATTTGGCTATGGCAAAACCAATGTTGCTGAAATTGCCCGCGATTGCGGCATGTCGGCGGGCAATTTGTACCGTTATTTCAAGAACAAGTCGCAAATCGCCGAAGCCATTATGCGGATGTCGATCAGCAGTACGCTTGATGAATTGCAGTCGGTGCTGGATATGCCAAACCTATCTGCGCGCAAGCGGCTGGAAGAATTTATCCTGCAGGAACTGTACTTTACCTATCATCAGCTAGGCACATACCCAACATTGTTGGAACAGGTTCGCAACCCCGAAGGCAGCGGGCCTATGCTATCCCACGACTATCTGGAGGCCTCTGGCAAGCTGCTGGGCGAAATATTGTCCATCGGTGTGGCCAGTGGCGAATTTGTCGTGCCGGATATTGAAGAAACCACCCGTGTTATTCAGGCTGCGACCCTCAAGTTCCGCTATCCGCAATTGCACACCAGCGATACGCTGGAGCATCTGGAGCAGTCAGCCCAGGGTGTTATTCAGCTGATTTTGCGGGCTTTAAGCGTTTCTGGCGCGGTTACCAACACCGAAGCGGCTTAAAAGCACTCTTTTTCTAATATTTTTTGTACTCCTAACGCCGTGTTAGTAAAGGGCTTAAGGGGTTATTTGTGCTGCTTTAGTAAAAAATATTGAATAAAATGATAAAAATTCATTGTTTTTTTTGGCCTACCCATATGAACATCTGTAGGGACGAGACGACAACCACATGTCCCCCAGAGTTTGAAAATGGAGTTTAAAATGACCAGCACTGTACAGAACACCGCCACTGAATCGCACAAAGGCTTCGCCATGGCCGATCTTACCGGTGGTATCCTGGCTGCTCTTCTCATCGTAATTTTGGTCTAGCCCCGGTGTGGGGCCACAATTGGCCCCGCTAGGCTTTGACACCCGCGCCGATAGCAGCCGGGGCATCAGGGTCTAGAGGCCACCGGGCACGGGCAGGCGTATCAAGCGTATCTGTCAGGCCAAGGGCCAAGCGTTCAACCCCGGCCCAGGCAACCATGGCCGCATTGTCCGTACACAGGGCGATCGGTGGGCACGCAAGGGTAAAACCCTTTTCAGCGCAAATGGCGCTAAGGCGTGTCCGTAAATATTGATTGGCGGCAACCCCCCCGGCAATCACCAGAGACGGGCTCTCTCCTTCCCAAGAGGTAGAGCCCTTAACGGATGCGGTGTTTTCCCAGCCCGCATCCCCAGCATCCCTCCCAGGGTGTCGGGGCCGATCATCACCAGCACCCCCCTGTTGGTCGTGGTCGGCCCCCATTTTATTGGGACCGTCTATTGCCTCGAAGAACCAATCCATCGCGCGGGCAGTGCGGTTGCACAGTACATCGCCGACGGCTGCCTGGAATGAAGCACAAATGTCGGCTTCATCTTGCTCGTTAGGCGTTGCGGGCAGGGCATCAACAGCGCGAGACACGGCGGTTTTTAACCCGGAAAAAGAAAAGTGGCAGTCTGCCCGGCGGATAAGGGGCCGCGGCAGGTCGAACCGCGTGGGGTCGCCAGTTTTTGCGGCAGCCTCAACGGCTGGGCCGCCGGGATAACCCAGCCCCAGCTTCTTGGCGGTTTTGTCGTAAGCTTCGCCAACAGCATCATCGATGGTGGTGCCCAAGCGCTGGTATTTGCCAACACCCTTAACGATAAGCAATTGGCAGTGGCCGCCTGATACCAGCAGAAGTAAGTATGGAAACGAAACATCCCCTGTAAGCCGGGCGGTCAGGGCGTGGCCTTCAAGGTGGTTAATCGCCATGAAGGGCTTGTTGTGGACGCTGGCAATTGCCTTGGCCGACATCAGCCCCACCATCACGCCGCCAATTAGCCCCGGCCCAGAGGTCGTCGCAACACCAGCCAACTCGCCGAAGGACAAGCCGGCTTCATCCATGGCTCGGCTGATCAGGTCATTGAGGTGGTGGATATGGGCGCGAGCCGCAATTTCTGGCACGACCCCGCCATAGGGGCGGTGTTCATCCAATTGGCTGAACACAACGTTGGACAAAATGCTCCCGTCAGCTGCCACGACAGCAGCTGCGGTTTCATCGCAGCTGGTCTCAATTCCTAAAACTGGTCCTAGTATGCGTTCTGGCATCGTGGGTTTTTCCGCTTGTCGGCTTTTCATCCGGGGCTGCACTTGTTATAGCGGGGCTTATGACGAATAACACCACCACAAACACCAAATTACGTAATGGCACCTCCCTACGCATTGGGACGAGGGCCAGCCCCTTGGCGTTGGCCCAGGCCCATCAGGTGCGAGACGCGCTGATCGCAGCCCATGCCCACCTCAATGATGACAGTGTCGAGATTGTGACTCTGTCAACCAAGGGCGACCGTATCCAAAACCAGGCCCTCAGCGAATTGGGCGGCAAGGGCCTGTTTACGGAAGAAATTGAAGATGGCTTGCTGAGTGGTGACCTCGACCTCGCGGTGCATTCCATGAAGGATATGCCGACCCAATTGCCTGAAGGCTTAGGCATTGTATGCATGTTGGAACGTGAGGATGTGCGCGACGCATTTCTGTCTGATAAAGCAGCATCACTGGCTGAATTGCCCGCTGGCTCGGTCGTTGGCTCAGCATCCCTGCGACGGCAGGCACAAATACTGCATCATTGGCCGCATCTGAAAGTTGTGACTTTTCGGGGTAATGTGCAGTCGCGCCTGCGCAAGCTGGAAGCTGGCGATGTGGATGCCACTATGTTGGCGCAAGCTGGGCTCAACAGACTGGGCCTGTCTGATGTTGCAACGCATATCGTGGCAACCAACACTATGCTGCCCGCCATTGCCCAGGGGGCCATTGGCATCGAAACCCGGCTTGATGACGACGCTACTCGCGGGTTGTTGGCGCCTTTGAGCCATACTGAAACAGAACAACGAGTAATTGCGGAGCGTGCTTGCCTGGCCGTCCTTGATGGCTCGTGTAGGACGCCCATTGCGGGGTTGGCAGAAATTGCCGATGGCCAGCTGACCTTGCAGGCGCAGATATTATTGCCAGACGGCAGCGAGGTTCATGAGACGACAAGCAGTGGACAGGTCGCGGAGGCCGAACAGATAGGCCGCGACGCCGGGGCAAAATTGCTGCAAATGGCAGGGCCAGACTTTCTGGCCAAAATCTAGCCGCCATGCGCATCTTGGTCACCCGCCCTGAACCTGATGCCAGCCAACTGGCTGGTGTTTTGGTGGCGGCAGGCCACGAGGCTGTGCTGGAACCTCTGATGACTATTGAGTATGAGGCGGACGCTGCCCTGAACCTGAGTGGCGTGCAAGGTGTGCTGCTGACGAGCGCCAATGGAACACGGGCTTTGTCCAAAGCGACGGATCGGCGCGACGTCGCCCTCTATTGTGTTGGTGCTGCCAGTGCACAACAAGCCGCCGATGATGGCTTCACCAATATCGCCAATGCGCAAGGCGACGTGTCTGACTTGGCCACACTGGTGCGCCATACTTGTGACCCTAATGCGGGCCCCTTGGTTCATGTTGCAGGCAGTGTTGTTGCTGGTGATCTGGCGGGGCAATTGGCGAAGGCGGGCTTTGAAACGCAGCGGGTGGTGTTGTATCACGCCGAAACAGCCCACTGGCTATCAAACGCTACACAGCAATTGATGCGCGACGCATCCCTTGATGTGGTGATGCTATTTTCGCCCCGAACTGCAAAAACCTTTGTAACGCTGGTTGGTAATGCCCATTTGGAGGGTGCATGCGCGGCCCTT
>Ga0055584_100004821_pt1 | contig 13208 bp, 8 predicted proteins | sample OSDHelmetaG_FD_58716 | JGI IMG/M metagenome (GOLD analysis project Ga0055584, IMG submission 58716) | Pelagic marine sediment microbial communities from the LTER site Helgoland, North Sea, for post-phytoplankton bloom and carbon turnover... | ecosystem: Environmental > Aquatic > Marine >... | reverse complement strand
GTCAATGACATCAAACAGTTGATTGACCAAGTTAGGGTACTACCGCAAGTTGGACAATATAAGGTATACATCATTGATGAGGTCCATATGTTATCAGCTTCTGCATTCAATGCTTTTTTGAAGACATTGGAAGAACCGCCAGCTCATGCAGTCTTTATCTTGGCTACTACTGAAAAACATAAATTGCTCCCTACGATTCTCTCTCGTTGCCAAATCTATGATTTTAGCCGCATTACGGTGGAGGATATTGTCGAACATCTTGCTCATGTGGCTGATAAAGAAAAGATTAGAGTAGAGCCTGAGGCTTTGCATGTGATTGCCTTGAAAGCCGATGGTGGGATGCGTGATGCCTTATCTATATTTGACCAAGTAGTGAGTTTTTGTAGTGGTGATGTGACTTATGAGAAGACGATTGCCAATTTGCATGTTTTGGATTATGAATACTATTTCAAATTGGTCCGTTTTCTATTGGCTGGAGAGATTCCTCCTGGACTTCTTCTTCTTGATGAGGTGATGAATAATGGTTTTGATGCTCGACAATTTATCAATGGTTTAGCATCACATCTTCGTAATTTGATGGTCGGGGCAAGTAAAACGACACTTGGCTTGTTGGAAGTCGGTGCAAGTATTCGCAAAAAGTATCTCGACCAAGCATCGGCTGTATCATTGCCTTTTATTTACCAAGCACTCGAAATATGCAATCAGTGCGATCTGCATTATAGAGAAAGTAATAATAAACGTTTGTTAGTTGAATTGGCTTTGATTCAAATCGGGCAGATTCAACATCCTATTAAGCGGAACGATGGTGATGCTTTAGGGACTATAAAGAAACCTTTTACCTCGGGGGGGGGGAAGGCTGAACAACGGAAGCCTGTTGCAACTGTTCAGCCATCTAGTGAGGCAACACATCGGACTTCTGCTTCGACTGAACCTGCTGCTTCAGTAGCATCATCTTCTGTTTTAAAGACTAATGTAACTACAGCAGGTAATGAGTCGACGGAGCAATCTGCAGAATCAACTACAACAGCAAATGAGAGTTCTACTAGTTATGAATCTAGTGGCCGTCGCCTTCAGAGTATTTCTATTCGTAGAAAGCGACCTAAAAGAGGAGAGTCTTCAGACCTTCCTCGGGGTAATGCTGAAGGTTCTGAACCCAAGAATCAGCAAATAGAACCCCAGAAAAATAGAACACCTTTCAATAATGAGAAATTACGCTCGGCTTGGTTTGCTTATATTCAATCTCTTCCTAAAGAGTACAATGCTTTAGCTGGACGATTACAAAATGCACCTATTTATGTCAAAGAGGAAAATCAAGTGGAATTTTTACTTGGAAATGATATCGCTGCAGAAAATGTAAAGCCTTTACTTTCACAGATTACTTTATTCCTGAGAAATGAGCTTAGAAATGATTTTATTGAGCTCAATTATAGCGTGAATATAGATGAAATACCAGTTATAAATATCAGTGGTACGGCATTGTATAAGAAAATGAATAAAGACAATCCAGCACTTGGAAAATTGAAAAAAAAGTTCTTTTTAGATTTAGATTAATTAGAGGTATGTACGCTGTACTCCTTTTAATGTAATAACTTTATAAGTTTATTTGTTTAAGTTTGGTTTCTTTATGTCCAAATACATAAAGTATTCTTAAAATTAGGGCTCTTTTATAAAAAGAGCATGCTATTCTTCCTTTTTTTGTAATATATTTGTTCTAATATAATAATTATACTTATATTTGCAGTATAGATGCGTTATTTTAAATGGTAAGATTCAATAAAAGAGGAGCTCAAGCCATTTTAAATAACCTTTGGCTGTTAAGACAGTTTGTACAGATTTGGTATTAAATTAAATGATTGTGAATATGAAAAAAATTTTACTCGTTGCTGCTTTATTCCTTGGTTCTACTTTGGGAGTTTATGCACAACAAACAGAAAACAAGGATGCAAAGTATAAAGTAGAAACTAACAAGTTTTGGAGTAATTGGTTTATCTCTGTTGGTGGTGGCGTACAAGTCTACACTGGCGATAGTGATACTCAACAAGATTTCACTGACCGTTTAGCTCCAGCTCTTGATATTTCAGTTGGTAAATGGTTTACTCCTGTCTTGGGATTACGTGCTAGCTACAACGGACTAGAAGCTAATGGCTATACTTTTAACGGAAATAATGCTTATGTTTCTGGTGGTATGAATTCTGATGGATATTATGACCAAGATTTCAAATTAGCCAATTTCCATGGTGATGTTTTGTTCAACTTAACAAATGCACTTTGTGGTTATAAGGCTGATCGTTTGTACAATATCATTCCTTTTGTTGGAGCTGGTGTTTTGCATGATTGGGATGTAAACGAAGATGAGGTTTCTTTAAACGCTGGTTTTATTAACCGTTTTCGATTGAATAGTAATTGGGATCTTAATGTTGAAGCTCGTATTGCTTATGTAAACGAACGATTTGACCATGAGACTATCAGTAAACGTCTTGAGACATTATCAGGTGTGACTGTTGGATTTACTTATAACTTCCCTAAAAGCAATTGGGACCGTGCTACAGTAGTTACTACTGGTATCACTGAAGATGAGATGCAAGCTGTACGTGATCAATTGGCTAACTGCCGTGATAACAGCAAAAAACTAAACAACGAACTTACTTATCTTAAGAATCATCCTAAGACTATTGTAAAAGAAGTTGGTGTAGACGTATTGTCTCCTACATTGTTTGTTTTCTCTATCAATTCAGCAAAGGTTTCTAAAGCTACTCGTGTAAACGTAGGTTACTTGGCTAAAATCATCAACGCTGATAACTCTGACAAGACTTATATCGTTACTGGTTATGCTGACAAAGAAACAGGTTCTGCTAGCTGGAATCAAACTCTTTCAGAGAAACGTGCTAATGCTATCTATGATGTATTGGTTAATGAATACAACGTACCTTCAGAAAGAATCCAAAAGGCTTTCAAAGGTGGTGTAGATAATATGTTCTACAATGACCGTCGTTTGAATCGTTGTGTAATCGTAGAATGATTTATTCTTAACTTGAAATAAAATTTAAAGTGTGCTGACTTCTTTTAGTTAGCACACTTTTTTTTGCTTTTTTTATTTTAGCTTGATTACATATCTTATCTTTGTCATGAGTTTAAATATCTAACTATATTCTAAAAATGAAACATTTCTTCAGAATTGCTTTTTCGAGTCTTTTTTTGCTTAGTTTTATCGTTTTCAACATTGATGCGAATACTAATGAGTCTGATAATCCATTGTGGATGCGAAACCCTCGCATTTCTCCTGATGGTTTAACTGTTGCATTTCAATACAAAGGGGATATATTTACGGTTCCTATCGATGGAGGTAGAGCTCGTCAATTGACCTCGAATTCAGCTTACGATACTAGGCCTATATGGAATCCTGATGGTACGTCTATAGCTTTTGCTTCTGATAGACTTGGTAGTTTGGATATCTTTGTGATTGATTCTCGTGGGGGTAATCCTATCAGACAGACGACACATAGTGTAAACGAGTTACCAAATGCTTGGTTAGATAATCAGACTATTTTATTTACTGCTAACATTATGCCTGATGCTAAAAGTAGTCAGTTTCCATCTTCGATATTTTCTCAAGTTTACAGCGTAAAGGTTACTAAAAAGGCTCCTAATCGTCCTGTCCTATATTCTTCTCTACCTATGGAATATATATCAATCAACAAGGAAGGTACCATCTTATATCAGGATAAGAAAGGATATGAAGATCCCATGAGAAAGCATGAACGGTCTTCTGTTACTCGCGACATATGGTCTGTTGACTCTTCATTCAAAACTTATGAGAAACTGACTACATATAATGGTGAAGATAGGAATCCTGTCTGGGATTCAGATGGTATCCATTATTATTTTCTAAGTGAGCGTAAAGGCAATTTCAATGTGTTTAGTTCTAAAATAAACACTAAAGACTTTAAACAGGTTACTTTTTTACCTGAGCATCCAATCCGTTCTCTCTCGATATCGCGTACTGGAATACTCTGTTTTAGTTACAATGGAGAATTGTATCGCATGAAAAAAGGAGAGAGTCCTATGAAACTGAAGATTTCAATTAGAAGAGACTCTAGTGACCGTGATGTCATCACTTCGATTAAAAGAAGTGGTGCCTCTGACATTGCAGTATCTCCTTCTGAAAAAGAAGTCGCATTTATTCTCGGTGGAGATGTGTATGTTACTTCCGTAAAATACAAGACAACAAAGCAAATCACTGATACACCTACCCAAGAACGAGACCTCTCCTTTTCTCCTGATGGCCGTTCTTTGGCTTATTCTGCTGAACGAAATGGATTGTGGCAAGTATATCAATCTTCAATAAAATCAGCACAAGAAAAATTGTTTACATATGCTTCTGATTTAGTTGAAAAAAGAATTACTCATAACAAAGAAGCTAGCTTTCAGCCTCAATATAGTCCTAATGGAAAAGAACTTGCTTTCCTTAAAGATAGGACGGCTGTTTGTGTAGTTAATCTAGAGACTAGTACTGAACGCCTAGTCAAGCCAGCTAAATACTCTTATTCATACACTGATGGGGATCAATGGTTCAAATGGAGTCCTGATAATAGATGGATAATGACCAATTTTATAGGTGTAGGAGGATGGAATAATCCTGATATTGCTGTATTCAAAGCCGATGGTAGTGGAGAATATCACAATTTGACTAACAGCGGCTATAGCGATACTAATGCTAAGTGGGTCTTGGAAGGAAAGGCTATCATTTGGCAGAGTGACCGTGCAGGATATCGAAGTCATGGTAGCTGGGGGGCCGAACGAGATGTCTATATCATGTTTTTAGACAGAGAAGCTTTCGAGTCTTTTAATCGAACAAAAGAAGAGATAGCTCTTTCTGAAGAAATCTCAAAGGGAAAAGAAAACGAAGTTTCCAAAACCGGAACTAAATCAGATAATGCCAAGTCGGTAAAAGTTAAAAAGCAGAAAATAGAACCGTTGAACTTTGATTTTACAAATGCAAAATATCGTATACAACGTCTTACTGTCAACTCTTCTCTTATGGGGGATGCAATGTTGACACCTAAAGGAGATAAGCTATACTATATTACTCATTTTGAAAATAAGACAGGTGACCTTTGGGTAAACGATTTGAAGGAGCATAACACCAAGCGCTTGATGCAGAAAGTTGGCTCCGGCGAATTATGTATGAGTAAGAAAGGAGACAAATTGTTTATGTGTACTGCAGGTAAATTGTGCTCAATAGATACGCAGAAAAATAAAACCACGACTATTCCTTTTGAGGCTTTTTATAATTATCGACCTTATGCAGAGAGGACATATATTTTCAATCATGCATGGCAGCAAGTTGATGATAAGTTTTATAATCCTAATATGCATGGTGTTGATTGGGGTAAACTGAAGAAAGAATATGCACGTTTTCTTCCTGAAATCAATAATGGATACGATTTTGCAGAAATGCTTAGTGAATTGCTTGGAGAGCTCAATGCTTCTCATACTGGATGTCGTTTTTATCCTTCTGGACCTTCTCTAAGTACGGCTTCACTAGGCTTTTTCGTTGATTCTAGTTTCGATGGAGACGGCTTGAAAATATTGGAGATCGTCAAACGAAGTCCTCTCGATATAACCGAACAAATAATATCTAAAGGGGATATCGTATTAGCAATTGATGGTAGGATTATCAAGAAAAATAAAGATTATTACCCACTTCTTAATGGAAAAGCAGGGCGAAGGGTGCGGTTGACCATTCAACAAGGAAAATCAGGTAAGAAATTTGATGTGCTTTGTAAACCTATCTCGATGAACCAGTTATCAAGTTTACTATACCAGAGATGGGTAGACCGAAGAATTGATTTGACTGAACAACTCTCGAACGGAAGACTAGGATATGTTCATATCAAAGCTATGGATAGTAACAGCTTTAGGACACTGTATAGCGACGCTCTAGGTCGATGCAGACAAAAGGAAGCATTGATTGTGGATACTCGTCACAATGGGGGTGGGTGGCTTCATGATGATGTGTGCACGTTCCTGAGTGGTAAACAGTATGAACGGTTTATGCCTCGTGGACATTATATTGGTAGTGATCCTTATAACAAATGGCTAAAACCTAGCTGTATGCTTATTTGTGAGGATAACTATTCCAATGCACATGGTACTCCATGGGTTTATAAAACGCTTAAGATAGGTCCTTTAGTAGGGTCACCTGTTCCAGGAACTATGACAGCTGTATGGTGGGAGACACAAATCAATCCTCAGTTTGTTTTTGGAATCCCACAAGTAGGTTGTATGGATAATCAAGGACATTATCTCGAGAATCATGAATTGGAACCTGATATATTGGTTTACAACGACCCTTTTGCCGTGTTGCAAGGACGTGATCAACAGTTAGAATCTGCTGTAAAAGAGATGCTTAAGTAACATAGCAAAATTTTATTTCCTCTTAATAAATGCTTATTAATTGCAGTTTGTGTTGCAATTAATAAGCATTTATTTTGATAATATAAGTCTTTTTTTTAATTTTACGATTGCTAAAGATACATATGGTGATTATTCTAATAAATAGTTTTCAAGGCTGTTTATTCTAATTGGTAAGGAGAATTCAGTATACATAAAAAAATATTTAAAGATGAAAAAGAAATTGTTTTTCACCTTCTGTGTATTGTTATTATCTATACAATCATGCACGAAGGGAGTTGTGGTTGACGAGTCAACTGTGGATGTGAAATTAAACAAAGGTCAAATCCAAATGAATTTCAAAGCATTAGCTTCGGGAAATGTCGAATCGTCGGAATCGGGAACTAATGCTTTCAATTTTTTAAGTCATGATAGTATCGGATTGTTTTTATTAAAATCACCATCTACGTTGAGTGATTCCAGATACTGTGATAACGATTTGTTTCTTTGTGGAGAAGAAGGAACTATTACATCTGAACCTGCTTTGTATTATCCAACAACTGGAGACGTCTGCTCCATCTTAGCCTATTATCCTTATCAAGAAGACATGCTTTCTAACAAGATGGTAAAGCATCATTTTAAATTGCCAACTGATCAATCGAATCTCAAATTGCATGATATTGATTTTATGGTTTGCCGTAAAGAAGGGGTTAGCCCTTCGGATGAGCCTGTATCATTGACTTTCCAGCATCAATTAGCAAGAGTGTCTATTGTTTTACAACCGAGCGAACATTACAATGCGACTCAATTGCTGGAATACAATCCACAGATTAGTTTTCACAATATCTTCTCAGAAGCAGACTATGATTTCAAATTTGAGCATTTTAGTAACCAGATACAAGCTGGTACAATTATTCCCAATGGGCAATGGGAAATCGATGAACAAGGTAATTTGGCTGGTAAGACATGTCTTTTACTTCCCGAGTCTTTTATACCTGACAAGTCTTATTTTGAGCTTCTTTTTAATGGAAATAAATATCGAATGACTGTCAGTGGTGATGATTTATCTTCATTGCCAGATGCACAATTAACTTCCGGGGCTAACATAAAATGTGTTTTCAGTACCAAGAGCTCTGATCTTGTGGGAAGTGTCCTGGAAGCAACTTTTAAAATTGATGTAGCAGATTGGCCTATCCCAACTGAAAAGCAGTATCAATTAGAAGATGCTTCAGCGGAATACTACTACATAAATATTGCTGATATTGATTTTTCTGAAACTCAAATATATCATATTTACAATCAAGAGAAGGAGTTATATGAAATATCTAGGCAAGTAGTGATTGTTGATGGTAAACCACAAGTGGATATTGTTTTGATACCTCTTGATGATACTGGTGAGGTAATCTATGAAAAAAGAGTGAACCTTTGGGAAGGAGATAACCACAAAACAGAGTATCTTTTCTTTGACCATTCAGGAAATTACAATTTTGTCGAAACCAGCGATTGTAGTAAAGTCGGGTTACAAAAAGTAGACTTCTTTGATGTACGTATGGGCAATACGATTCCTTTAGTTCGGATCGCTGATAAGATTTGGTTTGGTGATGATTACAAAGTCGATTACTTGGTCAATTCGGTTCCTTTGAAGTTAACCAATGACTTTTCTAAGTGTCAGACAGTACCAGCATATCATAAAGTTAATACAAGCGATGAAGTGCATTATGTGTATAACAAGATTGCAATCACAAATCCCTATTTTATACCTCAGGGTTATCATATACCAACTGTTGCAGAATGCAATAGTTTATATTCTATCTATCGTGATAACTTGTCAACTTTGGTTTCTCCTGTCGGCTGGCAACCAGGAACTGATGTGGCTGACTCTTCTATCTTATTGTTCCAGCCTAATACCTCATATGCTTCGGGTCGTAATGTAAATAGTAGTTTCATTGCTTCTTTTTGGTCACTAAATTTGAATGAAGTTTCCTATTGTACTTTTGACTATTATGTTGATAACAAATGGGCCGTTCGTGACTATAAAGAAGGAGATAAGAATAAAAAGGATAATTTTTTGATTGCTGATACAGGTTTTGCTGTACGCCTAGTTAAAAATTGATTATTTTTCATTGAAACCTCATTATTATAGCTAGTCTATTTACTTTTATCTTGGGTAGTTCCGAACTTTGTTTTATCTTTGCCTATCGATAGTATGTTTTTAATACTATCAATAATCAGATTACTTATTAGAAAATAAATATATGATCAAAATTACATTTCCTGATGGATCTCAACGTGAATATGAGGCTGGTATCACTGGCTTTGATATTGCGATGAGCATCAGTAACAGACTAGCTAAAGAGGTTCTGGCTTGTAGTATCAATGGTGAATTGGTGGACCTCAAGACACCTATAACCACCGATGCTACTGTCATCCTCCACAAGTGGGAAGATGAAGAAGGAAAGCATGCTTTCTGGCATACCAGCTCTCACGTATTAGCTGAAGCATTACAGGAGTTGTACCCTGGAGTGCAGTTTGGAATTGGTCCAGCTATTGAACAAGGATTCTATTATGATGTAGATCCTGGTGAAGCTGTAATTAAAGAAAGTGATCTTCCAGCGATTGAGAAGAAGATGAAAGAACTTATTGCACAAAAGAATGAGTTAGTTCGTCAATCAATTACCAAAGAAGATGCGCTCAAAATGTTCTCAGAACGAGGTGAAACCTATAAATGTGAGTTAATCTCAGATTTGGAAGATGGGACAATCACGACATATACGCAGGGTAATTTTACAGACCTTTGTAGAGGCCCTCATTTAGCTTCAACAGCTCCTATCAAAGCTATCAAGTTGACTAGTATTGCAGGTGCTTATTGGAGAGGTCACGAAGACCGCAAAATGCTTACTCGTATTTACGGTATCTCTTTCCCTAAGAAAAAGATGCTTGATGAATACCTTGTATTTATGGAGGAAGCAAAGAAGAGAGACCATCGTAAGATAGGTAAAGAAATGGAATTGTTTACTTTTTCTGAGATGGTTGGTAAGGGATTACCTCTTTGGTTACCAAAAGGAACAGCATTAAGATTACGTTTGGAAGATTTTCTAAAGCGTATTCAGAAACGTTTTGGATACGACCAAGTTATGACACCTCATATTGGTGGTAAACAATTATATGTAACTTCTGGACACTATGCTAAATACGGAAAAGATTCATTTCAACCTATTCATACTCCTGTAGAGGGCGAAGAATATTTGTTGAAACCAATGAATTGCCCTCATCATTGTGAAATTTACAAATTTAAACCACGTTCTTACAAAGACCTACCTGTTCGTATTGCTGAATTTGGTACAGTATATCGTTATGAACAAAGTGGTGAATTGCATGGGTTAACTCGTGTAAGATCTTTCACTCAAGATGATGCACATATCTTCTGTACACCTGATCAAGTAAAAGAAGAATTCTTAGCAGTTATGGATATCATTATGATAATCTTTAAGGCTTTAGAATTTGAGAATTTTGAAGCTCAAATTTCTTTAAGAGACCCTAAAGACCATACTAAATATATCGGAAGTGACGAAAATTGGGAAAAAGCAGAAAATGCCATTATTGATGCTTGTCAATCAAAAGGACTTAATGCTAAAGTAGAATATGGTGAAGCTGCATTTTATGGTCCTAAATTAGACTTTATGGTCAAAGATGCTCTTGGAAGACGTTGGCAACTTGGAACTATTCAGGTTGATTATAACTTGCCAGAGCGATTTGGTTTGGAATATGTAGGTGCTGATAATGAGAAGCATCGTCCTGTGATGATTCACCGTGCGCCTTTTGGCTCTATGGAACGATTTATAGCAGTTCTTATCGAACATACAATGGGTAAGTTCCCACTATGGTTGACTCCTGATCAGATAGTCGTATTGCCTATCTCAGATAAGTATAATGAGTATGCTCAAAGTGTAGCAAAAGAATTGGAGGACCAATATGATTTGCGTGCTATTGTCGATGACCGTAATGAAAAGATAGGTCGTAAAATCCGTGACAATGAATTGCAACATATTCCTTATATGCTCATCGTCGGTGAGAAAGAAGCTGAGAATGGTGAGGTTTCTGTCAGAAAACAAGGTGAGGGAGACCAAGGAACATTAAAAATAGCTGATTTTGGAAAAAAACTTTCAGAAGAAGTTCGCAATATGATAAATAAATGGTAAATTTGCACCCGACTTAGTGCTGTACAGTATTTATATTGTAGTTCACAAGTCGGGTGATTTTAAATATTGATGTATAATTAATCGAATAGCAATTTGGCAGACTTTAGAAAATCAAGAGGTAGACGTCCATATGGTCAGAGAGATCAAATGAAGGACCAGTACAGAACAAATGAACGTATCCGCGTGCATGAAGTGCGTGTTGTATTTGAAAATGAAGAGCCTAGAGTAATGGACACAAGGGATGCCTTGCGTTTAGCTCAAGATAAGGGTCTTGATTTAGTTGAGATCTCTCCTAAAGCAGTTCCCCCTGTTGCAAAGATTATTGATTATTCAAAATTTTTATATCAACAAAAAAAACGTCAGAAGGAACAGAAGCAGAATCAAGTTAAAGTAGTTTTAAAAGAAATTCGATTCGGACCTCAAACAGACGAGCATGATTACAATTTCAAACTTAGACATGCTGAAGGATTCTTAAAAGAAGGGGACAAAGTGAAAGCTTACGTATTCTTCAAGGGTCGTTCAATTCTCTTCAAAGAGCAAGGTGAACTCTTGTTATTACGTTTTGCTAATGACCTAGAGGAAATAGCAAAAGTAGATAAGTTACCTGTTCTAGAAGGTAAGAGGATGTCTATATTCTTATCACCAAAGAAGAAGAAAGCTGAAGTGAAAAAGAAATCAGGTACTCCTTCGAATGATTCTCAACAAACTCGTGAACAACGAAGAGCGGAAAGGCAAGCTGCTAAAGCTGCTAAAGGAGGAGTTTCAGCTGATAAAAATGGAGAAGATAATTCAGAAAACAAAAAATCTGAAGATTAATCGATAGTTGTGTGTAACGCCGTTGGCTAGTGCGTTGCCATCTCTATATAAGTGTAACATTTTAATATAAACAAGATGCCAAAGATGAAAACGAATTCCGGTTCAAAGAAGCGTTTTACGCTCACCGGAACGGGTAAGATCAAGAGAAAGCATGCTTTTCATAGTCATATTTTGACTAAGAAATCTAAGAAGCGTAAACGAGTATTAGCTTCAACAGGTACTATTGCAAAAGTGAACGTGAAGCAAATTAAACAACTTCTCTGCTTGAGATAGTTCGTGCTTAAGATCAAAAACAATTATTAATCGAGTGTGCAGCAAATTTTTTATAAAGACTTGCGTAAAGTGATGAGTCTTCACTTAACAAAAGCGCTGCCAATCAAAAACAAACAAAACTATGCCAAGATCAGTAAATCATGTAGCTTCTAAAGCTCGCAGAAAGAAAATTTTGAAGCAGACCAAGGGCTATTTTGGAGCACGTAAAAACGTGTGGACAGTAGCAAAAAACACTTGGGAGAAGGGTCTAACTTATGCTTACCGCGATCGTAAGAATAAAAAGCGTACATTCCGTGCTCTTTGGATTCAACGTATCAATGCAGCAGCACGTCTAGAGGGAATGTCTTATTCTCGTCTTATGGGTGCGCTTCATAAAGCAGGTATCGAAATCAACCGTAAGGTTCTAGCTGACCTAGCTGTAAACCATCCTGAAGCTTTCAAAGCTATTGTACAAAAAGTTAAGTAGTTAAAAGGCTGGAAGTTAAAATACAAAGTTTATTAGGAAGTATAGATTACTTTCCATAGCTTTGTAATAAGAAAAAAGTTCAGCTGGTTTAGATTGGGGAACTCGACAATGAATTAATGAACCGAGTTAAGCTTACTTTTACAATGGCGGGCCGTGATCTCCGGATGGGCGGATTACAAAGTAAAAGGGCACTCAAATCCTGAAATACGGAGTTCTATCATATCGCCAGCTGAATTCTTTTTTTCTTCTAAAAGAAATAAATTCAAGTCCGAGTACATCGAAAGATGTTCTCGGACTTTTTTTTGTTCATTATTTATAAGATTCCCATTTATTTGTTGTGAAATTGTATCTCTTTATGATTCTGGCAGGATTTCCTACTGCAATGCAGTAATCGGGTACATCTTTAGTAACGATAGAACCAGCCCCGATAAAACAGTGTTTACCTATATGAGTTCCATTAAGAAGCACACTATTGGCACCTATGATTGTGTTATCATCAATAACTATTGTTTTCTTTTCCTCTCCTTGTTCCGTGATTGGTTTGTCAGGGTTGTCAATGATGTGTTCGAATCCTACGACGACTACATTCTGAGCTAGTTGGCAGTCATTTCCTATACTACAAGGTCCCATGATTGTATTTCTTAATCCGACCCTACTTCCATGACCAATAATGACCGAACCATTTTGATTATTAATTACACTCCAGCTCTCTATCACTGATTTTTTACCTAAACTAAATGAGTTGAAAGGGACGATATCTAGTCTAGTTGATCCATACACATATCCTTTTCGTTTCGTGAAGAAATAGAGATAGTTGAGCACTCTGATGTACCATCTTGGTCTAGCTTTCATTGGACTTACAATCAAATTATAAACCGTTCTTTTTAACCGAGGGTTGCTTAGTATATATTCTTTAATAGCCATAACTGATATCTTATTTAGTTCGTTTAGTCTTATATTCTAATAATAGTCTGAGTAATGCGTAGTCAAAGTGTTTAGTCACTAATCTATTGGGTATACAAAGCATAATAAAGAATGTCAGTAACAAGAGAAGGATAATC
>Ga0055584_100004820_pt1 | contig 13208 bp, 4 predicted proteins | sample OSDHelmetaG_FD_58716 | JGI IMG/M metagenome (GOLD analysis project Ga0055584, IMG submission 58716) | Pelagic marine sediment microbial communities from the LTER site Helgoland, North Sea, for post-phytoplankton bloom and carbon turnover... | ecosystem: Environmental > Aquatic > Marine >... | reverse complement strand
ACATACCCGTACAAAAAATAGATAAACTAGGGCAAATTAAAAAACACAATAAGGAATAAGACATGAAACTAGAAGAAAAAAGATTTACGTACAAGGGTAAAGAATACTTGCTACTGCCAATGACATCACAGGATCTATCTGAGGGTCGAAAACTGTATGCAAGAACGTTTAGAAAATCTGTTGAGAACGGGGTTATTCTAAAGAAAAGTCTAGATGATCATATGCGCCGACAAGGCCTCTGGGATGATCACAAGCAAGAGGAGTATACTAACCTCATTAAGAAAAGTGCGGATCTTGAATACCGAATTAAAAGTGGGCAGTTCAAAAAAGCTAGTGAGTTAAAAGATAAAGCTTTAGAGCTAAAATCTGTTCGAGACGACATTAGTAATCTTATGGCCGTTCGTAACTCAATGGATTCAGTAACGGCTGAAGGTCAAGCGGATCAAGAGCAGTTTGGTTTCTTTATCCATTGCTCAGTGCATTTTTTTGACACACGCAAAAGGGTGTTTCCATCTTATGACTCTTATCTAGACAAGTCCGACACGGACTTTGGTCGGGATATGGCTGGTAAATTTGCCGAATACTACTACGGCGTCGATGAGGATTTTGAGTCAAAACTTCTAGAAAATAAAATACTAAAGAAGCTAAACTTGTTAGATGGTGACGGGTTCTTAGTAAACTCTGACGGCCAACGTGTTGATGGAAATGGTAATTTAGTTGATAAAGACGGCGCACGTATAAATCCTGAAGGTGAACGCATCGACATCAATAACAACCCGCTGATAGATGATGATATCATTGATTCACTGGAGTTTGAAGATGACTTACCAAAGTCGAAAAAAATTGAAAAGCCCGAAGTAAAAAAAGCAAAACGAAAAAGCTCATCAAAAACCGTCGCTTAATAAAGGTTTAATTTAATGGCTGCTGCTGATTTAAATTTGATGCTGAATATTCAGCTATCACAACAAAACTTAAGAAATGTTAATAGTGACATTTCTAAGGGTGTTGGCCCTATTAATTTACAGGTTAATACTAAATCCAGCGACCTTGCAAAGGTAAAGGCTGATATCAAATCAGTATCTAACGCTGCTGATAAAGGAAGGGTTAAAGCTGAAACATTTGCTGATGTTGTGACTCTTAAGGGTAGAGGTTTTGCAGCATATGCTATTGCGAGCGCAGCCATTGTTAAGATAACCGGAGCAATTGCCGGGGCAACACGCGAAGCTTTTAAGTTAGAAGTCGAGTTGATAAAAATATCTCAGGTCACAAACAGGTCAACAGCAGACATAAAGGCGAGCACAAATGCTGTATTAGAGATATCAAAAACATACGGAGTTGCTGCAACTAAAGTTGCTGGACTAATTAGAATCCTCACACAAACAGGGCTATCTTTTAAAGAGGCATCCAAGGCTGCTGAAACATTGGCTAGAACTAGTTTGCTTGCTAGTTTTGATAATCTTCAAAGCACAACTGAGGGTTTGGTTGCGATAATGAACTCCTTTAAGTTATCTACCGACGAGGCTGCTAAAGGTTTGGAAGTCATTAACGTTTTGGCTAAAAACTTTGCGGTTGAGTCTGGGGATATTGTAGAGGCTGTAAAAAGAACTGGTGGAGCGTTCAAAGCTGCTGGTGGAAGCTTAAGTGAGCTGGCTGTTTTATTAACGACGGTCAGGTCTACAACTCGTGAAACCTCCGAGACGATTGCAACAGCGTTTAGAACCATCTTTGGTCGTCTACAAAGACCCAAGACTATTGAGTATTTTAAAGAATTAAATATTGAGTTATCAGACGCCGCCGGTAACTTTATTGGGCCAGTTGCAGCAATTAAAGAGATAACCCAAGGTCTAGATAGGCTTGGAATTTCTGCTGGTAGTATTAGGTTTGCAGAGGTTGTTGAGCAAATTGGTGGTATTCGACAGTTGTCTAAGGTTGTCCCTCTTTTAACAGAAGGTAAAAAAATACAAGAGGCGTTAGCTGTCGCAAATAAGGCGGAGGCAGAAAGCACAAAAGACGTAGAGAAGGCTAAAGAGTCTCTATCTCAACGGTTGGCTGAACTTACTACAAACTTTAGAGCTTTATTTATAGAGATCGCTGACAACGCTCTTTTTCAACAGTTTGCTAGGTTGTTTATAACACTTGGTGATGCGGCTGTTAATTTAGCAAGGTCGTTAAAGCCAGTAATTCCTTTACTTGCAACTCTAGCGGCTTTTAAGATTGGAAAATCTGCTCTTTCAGCATTTCAGTTTGTTAAAAGTGGCGGACTAAAAACACTACCTTCAGGTGCTGATCAACTAGGTTTTAAAAGGGGAGGTCCAGTTCCCGGTAGTGGAAGTGGAGACACTGTTCCAGCCATGCTTGAGCCGGGCGAGTTTGTTATTAGAAAAAGCGCAGTACAAGCTTATGGCGCTCAGAATTTAGCAAATATAAACAAGTATGCTTCGGGTGGAGTAGTCAAAGCATCTAGGTACTCGGCTGAAATTCAAGATAGAATTGAGAATATACCAAAAGGATTTACGGTTGGGAAAGCTTTTAATCGCGGAGATGAGTTTAAAGCCAACATAAGAGAGCGCAATGTTTCAGTTACTCGTGGATCAAGGGCAGCAAAAGACCCCAAGGCATTTGAAAATGAAGCAATAAAGCGGCAAAAAGGCGTTACGCAAACAGGGAACAATGATTTTGTAGACGGTGTGGGTTCGGCTGGTGGTCTTTATGAGGCCAAAACTGGTCGTTTTAATAAGAGTGAAATTTTAGCTAAGTTAGCTTCTTATCAATTAACTACTGGCAAGAAGAGAGTACAAGGAACAACCACTAATCGCGATGACGAAGGAACAAAGGCAATTGATTTAGGTAATATAACTGTTTTAAAAAGAGTGGTAAAAAAAGCATCAGGAGGTGCAATCTCTGGAGCTGGAACCGATACTGTTCCAGCCTTATTAACTCCCGGAGAGTTTGTAGTAAATCAAAAATCAGCTCAAGCTTTTGGTTACGGAAATCTTGGAAAGATAAACAAGTACGCCAAGGGTGGCGTAGTTAAAGGATTTGAAGATGGTGGATTAGTGTCATCATCCGGAGCTGGCGATAGAACCTCTAAAGAGCAAGCTGGTTTAACCAAGGCTGTTGAGGTTCTTACAAAGGCAATACTTGAAGACAATAAGCAGATTGAATTATTGGATTTTGAAGCTGATGAGTTAGCCCAGACGCTTGAAAAATTAGAGCAACAATCACAAGCGCTGTTTCAAAGCAGAGCGGAGGGTGGAAAAGCTTCTAAAGCACTAACAAGGATTGATAACATCAGAGCCGAAAAAGAGCAGAGGTTAAACTCGATTCTTGAAAAAAGAGCAAAAACTCAAGCTAGTGTTGTCGCTAAAGAAGGCCAGAAATCAAAAGCAATAACTCAAGCAAAGTCTGCAAAAGAGATAAACACTCTTACTAACAAGGCTGGGTCGCCTGACGGGTCTGTTAGGGAGGCGGAAAACAGAGCAGTAGCAGAAGGCGTTAAAATAAAGTCCCGTTCAAATAAAGAAGAGGTTAAAGCCGTTAAGGAGGCTAGTAATCTTTCTAAGGCGTTTAATGCTGTTATCGATAATGCTTTGGCTCTAACAGCTGCTGCTGCTGGTTTAAAGGCAGGGTTTGAAGCCTTTGGTGGTGAGCTGTCAAACTCTAAAGCGTTTGATAGAGGCGTTTCGAGGTCTGCCACTTTGGGTTCTGCTGGAGAGGGGATTGGTCAAGCAACAGAGGGTGCTGGAGCGCAGTTAGAGAGCTTGGGCGACACGCTCGGTAAATCAAAGGGTAAATTCGCCAAGTTTGGTAAAGGTATAGCTAAAAGCGGTAAGTTCTTAGCCAAGTACGGTAAGTTTGCCGCTAAAGGTCTTAAGCTAGCTGGTTTATTTGAGCTTGCCGGTGGCGTTTTAGCTGGGTTCCTTACGACGAATTATGACAAGATTAAACAAGAGGCTATAGAGAGGGGAAACGCCGACGCCGCTGGTGCTGCTGCTTCAAGAGCGTACTCTCAAGCTCAGCTGGCTGGTATACCTATTATTGGCAGCTTCTTAAGTATAATTGATGAATTTTCTCCGGGTCTTTTCAGTAATATGTTTGGACAGGATCAAGATAGTCAAGGACGGAGAAACGCCGTGGCAACAGCTAAGCTTGCAGCCTCTAACGTTAAACTAGTCGAGATCAACGAAAAACTAAATAAAGAGCTACCAGACGCACTTCGTCAGGCCGGTAAGACTGGCGATTTTTCATCAGTCGGCAGGGCTATAGCCCCTAAATTAGCTGAATTGTCTAAGCGTGACGCTCTTGCTGGCGGTATCACAGACAATACAGAAGAAATATTGGGAGGTAATGATATAGGAAAGCAGGCTCTAGCAGGCGCTGCTTCAGGGGCTGCTGTTGGCGCTTTCGCGACTCCTGTTGGGGCTCTTATAGGTGGTGCGCTAGGAGCTGCTGGGGGTGCTATTAGCGGCTGGTTTACACAGTCTTCAAAACTTGCTAAAAATATTGATAATTTAAAAGCAAGAAACGAAGCATTATCTAAAAGTTATGAGGAGTATTCTTCAGTTGTGGAAAAACTTGGCCCGACTTTTGATTCCCTTTCCATGATAACCGCCCAAGCTGGAGGTGATATTGAAGACTTCTATAGACGGCTTGATTCATCTGGTTTGGGTGGCGTAGCAAAAATTCGAACTAAGAAAGATTTAGTTGCAAGTGAAAATGAATCTACTAAAATATCAACGAAAATCAATTCGCTAGAGGAAGATCTCGCGAGTGAAACAAATGCTAAGGCGAGGGAGAAGATAAGTATAGAAATTGAGAGACTTAAAATGTCCGATAAAGTATTGGAGGCTGACCGCAGGCTGTACGCGCAGAATGAGGCTAGGTTTACACAATATAGCGAGAACATAAAACTTGTACAAGCTTTAAATCAGGCTTACTTTGCTCAATCTGAGCAGCTAAGGATTTTGAGCAAGGAGGCTACTGCTTTAACGATAGGTGAAAAAAGATTGTCTGCCGCTAGGAGTCAATTTGATTTTGCTGTAAGTGGAGAGCAGAATGAAGGCACAATTAGGAAAAGCTTGGGAGCTGATATAATTGGCGACAACATTACAGAGATTGTTCAATCTGGCGATCAAGATAAGTTACTAAAAGGTGCTGATCTAGCTGGTGATGCAACTTCTATCGGAGTTAGAGAGTCTATAAGAAGAGTAAAAGCGTCGGATACTTTTAACACGGCTGGAATTGGTACAGGCAGATTCGCAAAAGACGGAGCTTCAGACGAATCTAAGAAGATAGTTGAGAAATTATTTCCGGGTTTTGAAAATGGAGACCCAGTAACTAAAGCGTTAGCCGAAGGTTATCAATCAGAGATTAAAGCTGCTTTAGAGGGGGATGTCTCACAAAGGGCCACTAAACTAGAGTCTATTAAAAAGAAGTATTTAGAAGAAAATCAAAAAGCCGTTGAGAACGCAAAAAAAGCTGCTGACTTACAGGTTGATGCGGAGATTCAACTTCAGTCCGTAACTAAAAAACTAAACGAAGTAAAACTACAAATAGCGCAAAATGAATTCAACACAACTCAGAAACTAGCGAAGTCTAAGGCGGCATTGGCTGATGAGGAGCTAAACGCCCTTTCACGAGCAGGTCTTAATGATAAAGAGGTTCTGAAAAGACGAAAAAAGAATAATGCAGAAGAGCAAAAGCGGATAGAAAAATCACTGAGTGATCTCAAAACTGGCTCTACACCCACAACTGCGGCAGGGGCCGAGATTGATAAATCTAAGTCTATTATTGCAGGGTCTGGAAATAAAGAGGTTCGTGATCGAACCGAGCAACAAGCTATAAAAGCGGCTGAGCAGGCTCAAGACAAAAACAATATCACTTTATTGCAAGACCAAAATCAAGCAATAAAAAAGGGTATTGACATAATACAGCTAGAGAATGAAGCTAGGATGGAGAATGCCAAGGCTATGCAGGCTGCTAGTGGCGCTCTTGCGGAAGACTTAGCTTTTGGATCAGATGAGGCTAGAGAAAGTCTATTACAAGATGCGAATTTGGCGGCAACAGCTCTTTCTAGAGGTAGCATGTCTGGGTTCTCAGGAGAACAAAGAGGTCAAGTTCAGGGGTTCTTAGATAGGTTTACTGGACTTGGAGGTGATTTAGGTAAAAACGCTAGAGCTGCCAAGGGTCGACTAGGCGCTCAAGAGTTGTATGAGCAAGGCGTTATAACTAAAGATCAGATACAGAAAACGGCTGACGACATAGCAAACGCAGACCTTCCAATCAACCAAGCGGTCCAAAAAGGTATTGAGGATGGTTATGCGAAGATTTCAGCTAACGAACAACAAATCATTGCTTTAGAAGGTAAAGCAAATCAGGATCTTATTAACAGCCAGACACAGCTAAATCAATCATTAATTTCGTTAACTCAAGAAATCAAAAACGCTGGAAGCATTAAGTCGGACGCCTCGTCAAGACAAACTTTTACAACAAACCAATCACAAATCGTTGAGCAAAATCTGAAACAGCAAAAAATCACTCAATCTCAACAAGCGATCAAGGCAGAAGAAGCAGCAATGTTAAAAAGAACTAGGGAAAATGATGAATACCAAAAAACACAAGAACAACTTATAGCGGAATCACAAAGAAAGAATGAAAATCAAAACGATCCAATGGCCGATAATGACGAAGGTGCAAAATTACGAAACGCAGCCCGCGATAATGCGGCAGCAGCCAATAAAGAGCTTGAACGACAAAATCAAAAATCAAATGAGATAATATTAAGTGAAAAAAATAAAATAAGCTCACTAAATTCTGGGCCGCCAAAAGTTCCTCAAGCGTCAGGTGGTGGTGGAATTACAGCCACATCGTCATCTTCCGGTGGAGTAGTGGCAACAGCAGAACACACGGGCGATTTCCAAATAAAGATGAATGTTGGTCCGGAGTTTGCAGGGATGCTTGCTAAACAAGGGGAGTCCGTTGCGGTTGCCGTAATGAAGGAAGGCCTTTCTAATCTAGCAAGTCAGATTACTCCGACGATGCAACCAAGTGAACTAAAGGCTGCTATTGAAACTGTAGTAAACCTAAAAACACAGGAAGGGGAAGTTTAACAATGCCCGTTATTATAACAAAGGATGGAACGGATTATTACTTAGTGCCAGCACCATTAGTGGCATTTTCTAGACAAACCTACAATAATGTTGGTCGCCCACAGTTTGGTGCTGATTATAACATTACTTTACAAGGAACTCTAGTCCCAGAAAAAGGTAATCCGTTCTTTGCTATGACTGGCACTCAGCCAGTAGACGCGGAGTTTAGCACTGACACTTGGACCAAACCGTCCGGCGTTTCCTTAGCCGGAGCAGCAAATGAGCCAAATTACGGTTATGACGAAGATTATCTATTAGCATCAACGTTAAGAAAGCAGGAAAAGATAAGATCTTTGTTTTCTAACAATGTTGTGTCTGGCGTTGCAAGCCCTGTTATTATTAATATTTCAAACTGGGGAGAAACAACAAAAGGGTTCAAGTTTGCTGCGTTTGTAAACGACATATCTTTTGATGCAGAGAGCAGGGGTGTAAAACCCGGATCTTACTCTATTAATCTAACGTGTGATAGTTTTATAGATAGCGCTAATAACGGAGAGTTTGATTCCAGTAGTGATGAGTTGAATGCAAAGTATTCAATAATAAGCGTTAATGAAGGGTTTAGCGTTGCAGAAGGTAATCAGTTTAATTTAACCTTCTCCGGTGTTGGAGTGGATACAACCCTAGAAGCCGTAAATAAAATATATACCATCTCTAGAAACACAACAGTTGTTGGGGCTCCACGTTATGACCAGAACGGAGCTTACGTAAGTGGGGCTCCGTGGCAACAGGCAAGCGGTTATCTTTATGAGTTTTTAGGTTCTGGTGTCGGAATAATTCCCGTAGGAAGGGCTTTACCGTTATCCAACTTCTCAACATCTGGTTATAAAGTAGCAAACACTATTGTATCGGAAGATATAGATAAAGAAGCTGGTTCTTATTCAATTACAGAAAACTCTATTATTTATAGTGGAGAGCCTGTGATTCATAACGTAAATGTTGACGTATCTACTGATGTCAGTCAAAGAAGGTCTGTATCTATTCAGGGGACTATCGAGGGGTTAAACACAGAAGGTCCATTTGAAACCACGACAAATAAATACACTAACGCCTCTGCGTTTAGCTCGTTAATTAACCCCACAGGTTCTGCAACTATACCATCTGGTTACTTTTACGCTAAAAGCTTGGCGGGACTGAGTTGGTTAAATCCAAAACCGCAATCAACAAGCCTCGCAAGAGATCCAGCTAATGGCACTATAAACTACTCCTACTCGTTTGATGATAGACCTCCAAACTTAGTCTCTGGTAGCTTACAAGAGTCAATAACTGTTAACGACACTTATCCCGGAGAGTTGTTCTCTGCGACTCCTGTCATAGGTAGAAACCAACCAATTTTACAATACCTCAACTCAAGAAGTGAGTATAAACGTAATTTAAGTATTAATGTCACAATGTCTGAGCCAACACAGGAGTGGTCTTATAGCGATGCCGCTGACGGATATTGGAGCGGGGCAACGCAGAGCAATATTCAAAAAATGTTTATTAATGATAAGCCTAGTAATATTAGTATTTCAAGCGGAAATTTAAATACAATATTTGAAGCTATCAATCCAGTAAATGATCCTAATTTTACAGTAAGGAACGGGAAGTGTTTTCATTCAGCCCCAAGTGAGACATGGGATGCTAACTCTAGGTCTTACTCTTATAGTATAGAGTGGGTTTACGAACGGGAAGTTTAAGGAATAAAAATGTCAAATATTTTACCATTTGGGTCTTCAGCTGATGCTGGAACTACAGACGGAGAGAACAGCGATAGCTTAAACGTTATTAAGGCTTTTGGATGTACTGTCATAGATTTCAACATTTCTGCTGACTGGGGCGGTCAGTCTGGTAGTTTAGACCTTAATTTAATAGAAGACGAGGCTGATGGCGATAGATTATCTATACCAGTAATAGGGTCTCCTTTTTTGTTTGAGGTGACTAAAAATGTTAGTGGCGGAGGAACAGAGGTTGTATTTGAACATATAGGTATAGTCGAATCCTTTTCTAGGTCTGCATCGCCTACAATTAAAACTTACTCAGTAAGTATCTCAAGTCCCTTAAAAATCCTTGCTGCGACCAAGGTAATTATGAATGGATTCACTGGTCTCGGAGGGTCTTTAGAGGGTGATCAAACTTTTACATCCTATGGCAATATTGATTTTGGGTCTAGAAATGACCAAATACAGGTTGTCTCAAATGATGTACAAGCATACGACTCTCACTGGTTCAATGTTTCAAATATTATAAATGCGTTTGGTATACTAGAAAATGATAGTGAATACTATAGAGTTGTTTACGATTCTAACGGAGATCTAAATAAATTTGGCGACTTTGGGTATTCTGCGGTTAGCGCTGATGGAATGCCACTGGTTAAACTAATGTGGGCCTTGCATATGGGGATCAATAACTCTCCAAAGCTGAGCGACGAACAAAGGCAGCAAACTCATGGAGGAAACCTTCTTTATGGACGCCACGATTATGACATTAACGCAAACAAAAGAGCCATTCCGTACTTTTATGATTTTGATGCGTTGGGTTTTTATAACCAGATTAAAGACAAGCTTGGACCACAATACCGCGTTCCGGGAGAAGTATCTTCTTTAAATGACATTATTTCATCATTGTGTTCCGAGGCTAATCTTGATTATTTAATATATATAGACATCAACAAAACGGCTGGCATTGGAGGGCAAACTTTAAGAGAAGATGACCCAAACTGGTCTCAACCGTCTAATTGTAGTTGGCAAGGTCTTAATGAAAATAAATTTATAGATGGTGGCAACTATGGTGGTACGATCAGAGTTAAAACCATTGACAAAAACACCTTTTTTAACTCACAAAGGCCATTTAGTAATATATCGTACAGCATACTTGGTGTAGAGGTTCCAGACTTATTGCAAAGCGAGTTTACTAACGCAAACAACGTACACCCCGGAAAAAGGCCCGGACAGCCCGAATACGGCTTCGCAAACAATACCGGCACATATATGGACCCGTTGGACAGCGAGGGCTTAAACAGCCCGCTAGACGGCTTTACGGAGGTGGGAACATCATCTTTGGCTGGTGGCGGGAATTTTCCTACAACAACAGGTCTGTTCGATAACTCAAAAATGAGTGATCTCAAGATTGTAAACTCAAACATTTCTTTATCAGCGGCAGAAGTTGTGACTATGAAAGTTATAACTGGGGGATATCAAAGTCGTATTGTTAGCGTGCCAAGATCTTTAATTAAACACTACTGGGGTGATATACAACTTATTGGATCTGCAACTGACCCTAGAGAGGTGAACGATACAGAAACTGACTCTTTTGGGTTAAACCAAACGTCAGTAAGAAAAGTGCCTGTCGTAACTCAACTGTTAGACCCTAGAGATGTCGATGATTTTATTTTCATTGATATGCAATCAGTTTTTGGAAGCATAAGCATTGATAATGTTTTAAATAATGGCATCTACGCTGCGTCTATGTACGAGATTAGATGCGCTATGGCAGGTCTAGATACGTGGAAAACATTCCTCGCAGAAGTAAAGCAAGACAAATATACAAATTTAAAAAACTACTTCTTCCCAGACTGTGAAAAGGGTTCGTCTCTGATCGCGAGAAGAAGAGCTGCTAGAAGGGCGCGCAATAGAAATGGCGGTCTTGGAGCCAAAGGAGTGGCTGGAAAAAGAGGTGGTTCTAGCCCCCATACAAAGGCAAACACGGCAGTTGAAATATCAACACCTAGTCTAGACGCTGCTGGTGACTTTTTAGACACTATATATGCAAGCGGAACGGGGATTCTTGCGCTAACGCAAAATCAATGCTTTGCGGCAGACACCAGATTGAAAACAAATCTGCTACCAACAATGCACGAAAAAATAGCCGCTATTGGTAATGAGCATTATGGTAAATCTTGGTACGTTCCAGTGCCTTATTTTAAAACAAAGTACGATTTTGATGGTGAAAACTTAGTTGGCAATTTTACAAGATCTTGGAATCTAGATTCTTCAGCATATGTAGAGCCATCCTTATATTACAGTGGTGAAATACCACAAACCAATCAATTCATTAGCGAGGGCAAAGTTTCTAATTTTGTCAATTATGACAATGATTTCGTTTACTCTAATTCTAATAAATTCTTTGATGACACATATGTAACAGAGCTAGAATCGCCTGTAAAAATAATAGGTGATCCAACTCAGACATATAATTTTTCAGAATACAGCCTTGATAGATTATCAACAACCAAATATGGGCAGAGAACAATAACACATGCAGCTCCAGAGGAAGTTAATAACGAATACTCTTTCTTACCGTATTCTTACGAGTCTTACTATAATAGAGAGTTAATACCATATACAGATCTATGGAACGGACTCATTAGAAACTACTCGCCAATGCTTAATAATTTTACTGTTGGTGCAACGGTTGACCCTCACGGACAAAGATCAACAAACTCCGTTCCAAAATTGAGAAGAAATCCTCAAGCTGGAGATTTAGGACTTGGAGCCGTTGGTGATTTCATTCAGGTAACAAGGGGTGCCGTCTTTACAGCTTTGAATAACATAACCTCACTAAACTACTCAGACAACGGAGAGTTTTGTTTTCCATTTGTTAAGGTTAGGACCAGCAAGGTGTTTTTTCCCATTTTAAGTAATGGATCACACTTTAATTACACAAATAGTTTAGCTGGATATAAAGCCTTTCAAGACTGGATTCAAGCAACCGGAAATAAAGCAATGCCAAGCATAAATGAATCTCCTATCTACGCAAGGCTAAAGCCAGCCCCGGCTTGCGTAGCGCCAAGGTCTATTAATTATGCTCAAAGGTCAACGCGGTATATGTATGGACCTTGGATTACTAAAGTTGATGAAATACCATACAGGGGCAATGTAGAGTATGAGCAAGATGACTCATTAGTGCCAGAAAACTTCCTGATACCATTAAGTTTTGGAGAGTTTGGAGATTTTACACTTTCTCAAACTAGTGGACTAACAGGACTGGACCTAGCAGCTCAAGGAAGGGCTAACGCTATAGATGACTTTGCTTTATTTGCCCAAGAGCAAGGAAGTATAACAATTCAATCCCCACCACAAGTGCAAAGAATAGGCGATGCGCTTTACGATATACAAAATGTAACAGACTTGAGAGTTAGTGTAAATAACAATTCTATCAGTACTACTTATTCTTTTAAGACTATTTCTCCAAGATTTGGTAAAAATAATAAAGATCTTGAGAAAAAATTGACTAGAATATCTAATATGGTAAAAAAGTTAAGGTTGAAATAATGGCAAACGAAGTAGATCCAAATGTTATAATAGCTGGTGATATAACATTCTCCCATAGGGGCACTGGTGATATCGATTCATCATCACAAGATCCTGACGTTGTTAGCCCGTTAAATAAATTAATACCAAGCATAACAATAGGCATAGGTTCTTATTCTGTATTAGAAGATACATTAAGTTTAAAATCAGATAATGGTGGTGATAATAGCACTATAACGGCATATAACTCTGTTGGGGCAGTTGGTTTAGATGGTTTATTTATACCTTACTCAACAAGTCGATCAACTGGGGTTCAATACCTGCCACACTTTGAAGAGCCTGAGCCCAATTTCGATATAACATCTAAAGAGTTAGACCCTTTTAATCCATTTAATAACCTAACGGATGCTGGATGCAGCTCGTCATCTGGAAATGCTTGGTTTGAGAGCGGTCATAATATATCATTTGCACTTTCTGATAACCCCTTCGATCCAGAGATGACTGGTATCTACCCTGAAGGGTCTGGTGCGCCGATTGATTATAATTTCGAAAAAGACTATTTTGTTAGACAGAGGGCTGAAACCAGTGGAGTTAGATCTATTGGATTTAGATCGCCACTAATATTATCGGGATGGGGTTATGATACGGCTGGTAATCCTGTTCCAAAAAGTGGCGAGGTTCTGCATCCAGAAGCTACTTACAACCCAAACGTATGGAAGACTGGTCCACTTGACGCGAGATGGGATAACGATAGAAAGGTATGGGCTGCTGGTGGTGGTGGAACATCCGCCTTTTATCTGTCAAAAGTAACGAATGTTTATAATCCTACCAG
>Ga0055584_100004819_pt1 | contig 13208 bp, 16 predicted proteins | sample OSDHelmetaG_FD_58716 | JGI IMG/M metagenome (GOLD analysis project Ga0055584, IMG submission 58716) | Pelagic marine sediment microbial communities from the LTER site Helgoland, North Sea, for post-phytoplankton bloom and carbon turnover... | ecosystem: Environmental > Aquatic > Marine >... | reverse complement strand
GGATAGAGCGTCTGACTACGGATCAGGAGGTTGGGAGTTCGAATCTTCCCGGGCGCGCCATTCTTTTCAAATACTTGCGCGACTCGCCAAATTCCCCATACGCGTCATGGTGCAATTAACTATGGATTTTGGCGGCACTCCAGGTACGCCTCGGATAAGCCAGCGCCAAGGAGTGCGAATTCGGCTTCCATTGAAAAGCGGATATCCAAGGACGGAAAAGTTAGCCATCGGATCCAGGTGCGGCGCAAAAGACATCCAATCCAGACTGCGGCGATCGAGCGGAAAATCGGCGGAAAGCATTGGGCTGATAGGATTGAGACCGAAATCAGCGAAGACCGGTAGTTTCCCATCTCACATGCAAAGCGAAACACGGTCGGCGCTCTGATAGAGCGGTATCCCGAAGAGGTCTATACCTCCAAGCCGGACCAATCTCGTAAAGGTCAGTTTGAATGGTGGAAGTCGGAACTGGGGGATTATGTCCTTGTCGAGGTCACCGTCGATGCGCTCGCCGTCGCTCGCCAGAAATCACCTCGCCCGGACCTACGGCAAGTACGCGAACAACCCCCTGACGGCGACAACGGCCAAGCTTAACAGCGTCGATTCGCAAGCCGGGCTCATCGACTTTCTAGGCCGCATCGCCGAGCATAATTTCGTCGTGCTGTAAGGCGGTCAGGTTGAACGGTTACTTATAAATCGGTTGTATCTGCGATTGTTTGACAGCGATTTGAACTTTGATTCGGTAAAGCGGGCAATTAGCGTTTCGCCGCCAATTTATTTGCCAGACGATCAGGTCCGTAAAATTTTGTGAGATAATTAAGAGTGACCAAAAAATCAGACGGCTCCATCGGCTCCATTTCCTGTTCTTCGACCATCCACACGAGCACTTCTCTCCAGCTCTCTTTACTCAGTCCCTGTTGCGCCACCAATTTAAAAGAATGACAGGCGGAACAGGCGTAATAGGTGATTTCCACGCCTGGCGCGCGGGGACTTCCACCAAATTCATCTTCTTCCGCTAAAGCCGGGGTGCCCGACGTAGCAAACGCCACGCCGAGCATTCCCGCACCGGCCATCATGCCGATGTGTTTCAACAAATGTCGCGCCATTGTTACGACACAAACGCCGAAACGCGATGCATAGAGTTGTTGAGGTAACCTTTTGGATTCCAGGCAATCGCAAAGGGTTGGCTGCGTCCCTCATCATCCGTGGCCCGCGCCCATACCTCGTAATAGCCCGCCATCGGGAATTTGACTGCATGTTCAAAGCGTTGCCATGCATACAGATTGGGCGCTTTGGACAGATTGGCCTGTTGCCAAGTGGCGCCGAAATCGATGGAAATATCGACCCGGTCGACCGTATTGTCACCCGCCCAAGCATGACCGCCGACTTGAAGGCTTCGCCCGGACACTTTGATTCCAGTTTTCGGGGTCGTGATGAGAGATTTTACCGGCATAGCTTCAATAATCTCAAAGTCCTCTTTTGGAACCTTGAAACCGGCTTCTACCGGATAAGCGGGAACACGATAGGCCTTGCCCGTCATTTTCGGACCGTCATGCACGATATCGCGAAGGTATACGCGTTTTAGCCATTTTTGCGAACATGATCCCGGCCAGCCGGGCACGACCAAACGCAATGGCGCGCCATTCATCGGATGCAAGTCGGCACCGTTCATGCCGAACGCGATGAGATTGTGAGGATTCATCGCCTTTGCAATGGGCACGCCCCGGGAAATCGGCAACTTCCCTTCCTTGCCCGACAAATGTGAATCTGCGCCAACATGGGCGGTGTAGATGACATTGTCCTTGACGCCGGCCGCCTTGAGCACATCGCTCAATCGCACCCCCGTCCACTCAGAACAGGCGACGGCACCGAGCGTCCATTGATTTCCGCGCGCAGGTGGGTCGAACGCCGCTCGACCATTGCCGCCACATTCAATCACAAGACGTTCGGTCACGACTTCAAATTTTGATTTCAAGTCGGCAATAGAGAGTGTCATCGGCGTGTTGACCAAACCGTCGATGGTTAGATTCCATCCATCGGCCGCAGTGCTTTCCGGCGGGATACCATTATTCCGGATGAAGTGCCGCTTGGTCGGCGTAACATCGTCATTCAATAAGTGTGGCGGCGTTTCCGCATTCACGGGACGGTCGTTTAACAATGTAAGGCCGTCTTTACCCGCCAAGGCTGTGGATTGGCCCGCCAATGCTTCCGGGACAAATCCTGCTGGCATATTTCGATGGAACGGAATTGTCGCACCCAGCATCGCGCCCATCGCCGTTAATCCCGCACCGCGCAGAAAACCACGGCGATCTTTGTTCGGGGTTCGTCCGAAAATCTCTAAATCGGCCTTCTCCGGGTCATCCTCAAAGCGTTGTAAAATGTCTTCTGGTGGTGTTTCGATTATGTCGTCCGTCATCACTCTTTCCTCCCGAGCATCAACTATTTCCCAAACGCCCTTTCTTGGGCGCAACTAAGCGCGGCTATCCTATCGACGCGTTGTAAGAAGAAACGAAGGGGGAGGGCTATTTATTCCAAATAATGATCAAAAAGGTGCGGCTTTAAGTGCGCGCGCACGGTTTGCTGTTTGCTCTCGACTCCATCAAGGCCATTCTCGTCTCCGTGTTGAAAGGCGCATGGCGCACAGTGGCCTCGGCCACACTGCCGATAATCAAATCAAAGCGGGTACGCGACATCCCTGTGGAAACCATTGCATAATCCAATGCGCCAACACGCCATCTGGCCAGTAACTTTCCATCATGAGTCTGGAACTGCGGTATTTCCGTCACATCGTCGTCCTTTTCCTGCACGACTTCATGCACGATCAAAGTCACTCGGCATCCCCGATTGCCTTTATAGCCAACGACAAGCCGTTCCCGTTCCCTAAAGGGCGCAAAACCAACATGGGCAATTTCTAATCTAGATGCAGTTAAATTTGGAATATAGGCACTCATGAGCGCGGCTGACGCACGCACCGGATTGAGCAATGCTCTCGTGTGGGCAATGTCAGATTCAGCCAGCCACGAAGTATGGGCTGCCGCTAACATCGCCACCGGCGCGGCACTACGCGACGGTGCCCATTGTATGTAAAATGCCCCGAGACCAACTGATATCAAGGCAAAGACGGCCAATGCAAGGCGACGGACAGTCCTTCGGAACGGCTTTGGCGGCAACGTCACCAATCGTTCACCCACGGAATCGGCTACGGCAAATTTAAGTCGACTTAAAATCATCACCTGGCGGGCAAGTTCTGCGTCATCCGCTATGGCTTCGGCGACGCGTGCGCAATCCGCTGTGTCAAGTTCGCCATCGACATACGCGCTCAAAGTATCCATTGAAATTTCGTGTCTAACCACGCCCGGTCCTCCGGGTGGAGAATGCAACGACATTGTCGCCATCCGATTCCAATAACGTTAAAAGCGTGGCACGGGCGCGGTTTAACCGGCTCATGACTGTCCCGACCGGCACATCTAATAAATCGGATGCCTCTTGGTACCTAAACCCCGCCATATCGATCAAAATTAATATCTCCGAATGTTTTGGCGTTAATATCGTCAACGCCCGCTTTACCGCGATCTTATTGATTAAACGTTCATCCCCCGTCCAATATTCCATGGCATCGAAATTGTTTTCGTCACTTTCAATCGCGCGTTTGTCCATCACATGTGCGCGGCGTCGATCGTCGAAAAATTGGTTACGCAGAATTTTGAACAACCATGCCCGGTACGCCGTATCGTCGGCAGGTGTTCGGCGCGCAGATAACGCTTTACAAGCCGCATCCTGTACTAGGTCGTGCGCTCTGTCGTCAGTCTTGGTCAACGCCCACGCATATCCAAACAGGCGTTCTAAATAGGGAACGATGCGATCCCGATTTTCTTTAGTCATACGGCGAGCCGTCAAAAGTCACAGTTATGCAGATGGCGCTAGCTGTTTTGGAAATTCCACAATGGCAAAAGACCTTATCGTTTCTTAAGTTCGAACACTCATCATTGCTTGAGGACTTCAGGAACCTGTTGAAATACATGTTTCCTACCTCCGAACATTATTGCGGTATTGCCCTCGAAATATATTCGCGAGCATCGGTCCCGGTTGTCATCCCACTCATCCCAAACCCGACATAGAAGATTCCCTGCGACATCGATACGCCATTTGCCCCAATCCAGGTGACCGCTATCGTGGGTTCCTTCGAGTTCGCCGTTCTTCGCGAATTTCATCGAATAGGAACCACGACTGCCCTCGGCTTCCGCGATGTTGCCGGAAATCAACAGCTTTATCTCCTCGCTGTTGAGCCAGCGTGCGCCCTTGAGCTGCTCTTGTGCATTGGGTGGCGTCCGCATGGCGATTTGGCGCTGGGATTTCGCCTCCGATTGGGATTTCTCCACGGACGGACGGTTTGGTTCTTTGATGGGGAGCGGCTTGTCGTTTTCCAAGTCAGCTTTTGAGGCTCGCATTTTTTTCGCCGTTTTTTCCGCCTCGCGCCGTTTTTCCGCTTCCATCGCCAACCGTTTGCGCTCTGCTTTGAGTGCCGCCTTAAAGCGGACCTCCTGTTCGGCGCGCAGGCGCTTCGCCTCATCGGCCAGGCGGCGCTTTTCGGCGTCAATCGTCTTCTTGCGCTCAACGGCTTCCGCCGCGAGGCGCTTGTGCTCCTTCGCTATGGCCCTCTGTCGCGCCGCCTCGTCCGCCTTTCGCCGGGCCTCGGCTTCCGCTGCCAGCCGGGCCCGTTCCGCCGCGAGGCGCTTGCGCTCCTTCGCAATGGCTTTCTGCCGCGTTGCCTCGTCCGCCTTTCGCCGGGCCTCGGCTTCAGCCGTCAACCGGGCCCGTTCCGCCGCAAGCTTCTGGCGTTCGTCTTCCAAGGCTTTCTGGCGCCGCGCTTCTTGAGCTTCGGTCTCGGCCAACTTGGCCTTGGCGATTGGCGCGAAGGTGCCTGTCGGAAACGAGTCGAGATAGGCTCGGTAGAGTCCGGCGTCGCCACTATCCTTGATTGATTCCCAAAAGACTGTCTCTTGCTCGATCTTCGCCGCTTCCGCCGCCCCGCGATTGGCCGACGGGGCCGTCTGGGCTGCTATGCGTGCCGCGGCTTTCGTTGGTCTTCGCGGCAGCGAAAAGACGAAATCGCCACGGTCCCAATCCTTGTCGCGCAGTTTGCCGTAGCGTGGTGTCTGTTTCGATTTCGTGAGATTGGTGACGCGATCGGTCAGGAACAGGCCAAGTTCGCTTGCCGTGAGGAAATTATCTCCGTTCGCATCTGCCTTTTCCTCCCCGTTCAGCGCGCGGATGAATAATTCTCGGAAGGTGCCGTTGTCGGACACTATCTGGCCAGCATCGCCTGAAGTAAGGAACTGGCGGACGGGTAAAGTGGTGGCGCGCGTCACGGCCACGGGAGGCAGTGCGCGTGCTGCTTCGAAGACAGTTCCGGAAAAGCAACTGTCAAACACGGCAAAGGAATGCTTTGAGGCGGCGAGCCGCACGTATTCGCCGATGCGGCGCAGCGACATGGCCTTTCGATAAAATTTACCGCCGGCCGATGGTTTCGGCGCATCGGTCGGAATTAAGAAGCCTTCGCCTTCCTGGCTGTGTCCGTGTCCGGCGAACCAGACGAAGAGGCGTGCGTCTGGGTTTTCTCCCTTGATTAGGTAAAATTCCTCCAACGTATCGCGCAACTGCCGTGAATTCAGATTTAGCTTGAGTGTGACGTCAAACCCTTTCGTTTCGAGCGCTTCGGCGATCGACTTCGCATCCTTGACCGCCATTGAAAGTCTCGGCCAGCCCACATTGTAGTCGTCGATACCTATGACCAATGCATAGGATTCACTGTAGAGCTGCACTTCCTCGATAATCTTGGCGTCCTGCGCCTCACTTGCTTTAAGGGGGACAGAAAGCCCACGACTTTCCACAGCGATCGCTGTCGGAACCGAGAAACCTAAAAAGAGCGCAAAGAAAAGAAAGCGCAGCATCAAATTCGTCTCCATGCCTGCCCTATGAATAGACGAAGCGAGTTTCTGGTTTGTATGGTGATATTGTGGTGATTGGGATGTCAAATTTGAACTGCTATCCGCGCAAAAACAGCCACAAATAGTTACCTTCGAAATGTCCGAGTATCGCTTGATACTGGCGATAAAGCCGAATGGAGTACGTTTTTGACGTTGGAATTTATCCGTCCTTAACCCTGGGCAAGACGTGCTGGGACTGTCCGAAGCGACTGCCACGCTGAGGTCTCAGCGTAGCGCCAGTACGTACCTCGTCGATACAGGTCTTCCAGCGACGTGCACGGGTTCGGCGCGGACGAAGTCGACCGTCGCGTGTGCGAAAGTCTATATCTGCCAATTGATATTGATGCGACGGATACCTAGTCCCTGACAGGCGCTCTAATCGATTTGCCGGTTTAGGCGTGGGCGTCGATTTTGGTATAGGTAAAGATTATTCGGCGAATGAGATAGAGCGAATCGTCGATAGAATTTGGCGCCGCACATGCGGGTTGTCCACCTTGTAATAGGCTTCCACCAATTCGATTGTGTCCGGCTTCATTAAGTGGACGACGTTTTCTCCATCGTCGTTCAATTCGTTCGATTGATTCTCCAATCCCTCGAAGAAGAATTGTACCGGTACACCCAGGATGCGCGATAAGTCGTAAAGGCGCGATGCGCCGACCCTGTTTGTGCCGCGTTCGTATTTTTGCACTTGCTGAAATGTTACACCAAGCGCATCCGCAACCTCGGTTTGGCTCATGCCACGCTCGTTCCGTTTGTCCCGAATGCACTGGCCGACGTGTGTATCTACCGATTTCGCCTGCGTTCGACTGCGTATCGCCGCTGCACTTGTCGATGTTCTGGGCAAACCTCTTCTCCCTTCGAGCACTCAACTACCATTATGCTATCCTACCTCCGTAGGATATACAATTATATTGCATGCGAATGTCTCGAGTGGCTTCTATGCGTTGATTTTTTGCGGGACTAGTATTGTCGGACTTGGTCCGATGCCCGGCTCATTTCATTGACGGCGGAGTCCAGGAAGCCGTCCAGCCGTTCCCGCAGGGAGGGTGCCAGCCGTACCAATTTTGATCTGGCGTCTTCTGGGTTGTCGCGCTCTTCAACCAAGCCCTTTTGAATGGCTGTTTCCAGATACTTGCCCGCCGTGTGGGCACTTTTGACGGCTGTCATGAAACGCAAAGCATCGGTTTTTCGCACGTCGCTTTCCGCCCGCCAAAGCTTTGTGAATAGGTCCCAATAAACGGCCGACCAGAATTCGGTGTCGTTTTGAAAAACCTGGAGCCAATGCTGGCCGACTTTCTCGGTCATGCGAAGGTATTCTTCGTGTTGGTTGCGACTGTAATCCATTCGGTGTGTGCTTTCCGTCACTGTTGGACTCGCTCCGTTCAATATAACAACTTGCATTCAAATTTACATCCAGAATCAGAGTTAATTTTTCAGAATCAGTTTTAACGGAGCTCAATCATCGACAGGAAATGCAGAAAACTTGGTGTTTTTACCGAATTAAGAAAATAATATTTTCATATTCACAAGTGCATGTATTTTTGCTATAAGTTATGCATATAGAAGTGATGTAATAAGACTGATCCCAACTACGACCCGTCGCGAAAACGGAACCGTTAATTGAAAGGATTAAACCCATGGCGCCCACAACTAATCGCACGATCCGATATCTTACCGCCATTGCCGCTGCTTTGGTGGTGAGTTCCAGTCTGATGGCGATGCCGTCCGCTGCCGGCGACAGAGCATCTGCCTATCGGCATCATCAGCAAGAGCAGCATTGGTCCGGCGACCAACACATGGATCGCTTGTTCCGGCGGATTTTAAGGTCCGTTCTGGTACAACCCGACGATCGCCGGCGGTATCGGCATCGCCACACGGACGTCCGCTGGGCCAAAACGCCTCGCCGCCAAAAGACGCGCGAGGTCTGCAGCACAAAATCCAAAATCGTCTTCGACGATTACGGCCATCGTCGCAAGATCACCCGACAGGTTTGCCGTGAAGTTAGCGCCGGAAACCGACATTGGCGCCGTTAAAGGAATGAATTCGGACGGGCGGGTCGACTGAAGGCCATGCCCAAACCGCTCTTTTAGGGAGAAACCGTCATGAAATTCTTACGTAAAACTTCAGTGATTATAGTTATCGGCCTCGGCCTCAGCGGGTGTATGCAGGCGCATGATGGGCCGAAGCAAACCGGTGGCACCTTGATCGGCGCCGGTCTTGGCGCGTTGGCAGGGGCCCAAATCGGACAAGGACGCGGTCGATTGGCGGCGGTCGCGATTGGTGCTTTGACGGGCGCTGCGCTCGGCAACGAAATCGGCCGCTCTTTGGATCGAGCGGACCGACTGCAACTGTCCGGCGCCACCAAGGCCGCTTATCAGGCTCCTCTCGGCAAAAAAATTAGGTGGGAAAATCCTAATTCTGGGAATTTCGGCAGCGTTACGCCATCGCGGGAAGGTCGCCATCAACATACCGGTGCGCGGTGTCGGAAAATTGAAAACCGGATGACCGTTCGTGGCCGTTCGCGTGAATATGTCGGTGTGGCCTGTCAAGCGCGCGATGGCAGTTGGACGGTTATGTGACAGTTGCCGATTGCCTATCCGGTTTCTCGACAACAAGTAATTTGGCGAAAAATACCCGCTCCGACGTCCTCACGGAAAGCCCAACGTCTTCGAATAAACGGGTTAAGTCCGTTCGGATGAAATCCCGGTAATAGGGTTCGTGAAAGGCGACGGGGAAGCGATCCAGTAGAGTGTCGTAATCGGGCCGGTCGCCGAGCTGCATAGAATCGAGAAAAAACAATCGACCGCCCGGCTTCAGAACCCGTGCGATTTCCTTGGTAACCACCTGCCGGATCTTTTGCGGCAGTTCGTGAAATAGAAAGACGCAACTGAGAGAACCAAAGGAATTATCTGGAAACGGCAGCGCCTCGGCATTCGCTTGCAAGAGTCGCGCACGGGACCAGGGTGTAAGCGAACGCTTCGCCGCCAGGAGATAGGGATGGCTGAGATCGATGCCGGTCACCCGCATGCGAGGGTGCGCATCTTTTAGCAACGTCAAGAACCGCCCGGTTCCGCAAGCAATGTCTAGATGGCCCGTCTCATCCATCGAATGCGTGCGCAGGTGCTGTGATAAAGCGCCGAGGGCTCGGCGACGCATTGCATCCGCGCCGCCGATAAAAAGTACCTCCACTTGATGATCGTAAAGCTGGGCAGAGGCCGAAGTTAGATACCCACCGCTTTGGTAATGAAAATTCTGCAAGTAATAGCGCGGATACCGTGCGCCTAATTCGGGGTCGAACACCTCGTTACCGTCGGCCTCGACGCGTCGACGATTGACGCTGCGAAGATCTCGAAAAAAGGATACCGAGCGCCGCGCCGCACGTGGCAACGCACCGCTCGTGGATATCGGTGCGGGATACAGGCCGTCTTGGACATTGCGCCAGTCTTGCCGCAGGAGTGCTTCGAGATCCGCATAGATGGTGCGCCAGCCGGGAAGTTTGCCGGCTGGCGGCTCGTCGAGCTTCGGCGCGAGCCCCATAGCAGCCATGTAATGGGCCGAATACCACGCTGTGCGTGCGCCTTGAGTGGCGCGATAGATCAGGTGATCGATTTTGGTGGCCATGGCCCTCTCCAGTGCGATCTTCCCTAATGTGCGAAGAAAGTGCATTTGGTTCAAGTGAGCGCATTGCCGAGAGATGCGGAATCAGGTAGGTCGAAGCAACAATTTTCCGGAGGCAAAATGTTCAAGACCTTGGATCAAATGGAGTGTCGCGGCCGTCGCGTTATCGTGCGGGGAGATTTAAATGTCCCCGTCCGCGATGGGCAGGTGACCGACACCACGCGGCTCGACCGCTTGGTCCCGACGCTCAAGGAATTAAGCGAAAAGGGCGCCCGCGTCGCCGTGGTATCGCATTTCGGTCGGCCGAAGGGTCAGCTGGTGCCCGAGATGAGCTTGCGGCCCATTGCCGACGCGTTGTCGGCGTCGCTCGGCGGCCTCCCGGTTACATTTGTAGAAGATTGCGTCGGTGAAAGAGCGCGCGCCGCGATCGATGAATTGTCCGATGGCGGTTTGGTGTTGCTGGAAAACTTGCGGTTCCATTCGGGTGAGGAAGCCAACGATCCCGAATTCGCCAAGGCGCTCGCCGCGAATGGCGATCTTTATGTGAATGACGGATTTTCGGTATCGCACCGGGCGCATGCGTCCACCGACGGGATCACCCGTCATTTACCGGCCTATGCGGGCCGCGGTATGCAGGCGGAACTGGAAGCCTTGACCGCCGCACTCGAGACGCCGCGAAAACCCGTGGCGGCGCTGGTCGGCGGCGCCAAGGTTTCTTCCAAACTGGCGGTCCTCGGGCACCTTTTGGATAAAGTGGATTCGTTGATCATCGGCGGTGGCATGGCCAATACCTTTTTATTCGCCCTAGGGACCGATGTGGGTACCAGCCTATGCGAGTCCGATCTTGCGGATACCGCGCGCGAAATCATGGCGCGGGCGGACGAGACCGGATGCCGGATCGTGCTGCCAAGCGACGTGGTTATAGCCGGGGCGCTGGAGGAAGGCATCGCGACCGAGACGGTGCCCATTGCGGCGGTGCCGCCGGACCGAATGATCCTTGATGTCGGTCCCGACTCCGTGGCGGCGCTGAACGCGCATTTGGGCGATTGCGGCACGTTGTTGTGGAACGGCCCACTCGGCGCATTCGAGGTTCCGCCGTTTAATGTGGGCACCAACATGGTCGCACGGCGCGCGGCGGCGCTGACGAAGGCGGGCACGCTGGTCTCCGTGGCCGGGGGTGGCGATACGGTGGCGGCGCTGGCGGGTGCCGACGCGATCGACGGATTTACCTATGTCTCGACCGCGGGCGGTGCTTTTCTCGAGTGGCTCGAAGGGCGGGAATTGCCGGGTGTCGCGGCGCTCAACAATTAACCATTTCGTCAGGTTGCGCTGCCATACTGGATGAAAATGCAATAACGGGAACGCGTGGCAATGGTCGATTCGCCTTCGGGCATCGGTCCCCGAATTGGACCGACACAAACACCCGCGGCAACTCCGGCATCGGAAGCGCCCCGGCAAAACTCCACGACGGTCGCAAAACCCGATACGCCTGCGCCAATTGCAGAGCAGCCGGTGCGCGACATAGAATCCTTAGCGGCGTCCGACTTACCGCCGCCACGCGGGTCGTTGTTGAATATATTGGTGTGAACCCGGTTTAGTCGGTTTTGTCCGCCGAAGCGTCACTGTCTTCTTCCGGAATATGATAGCGCTGTATCATCGGTACTTGGCTCATCATGAACATGAAGGTGAGGCCCATCAGGCCGAACACCTTGAAGCTGACCCAAACGTCGGTGGTTTGCGTCCGCCAGACGACTTCGTTCAATGCGCCCGCAACGATAAAAAATATACCGAAACGGAAGGTCAGTTTACGCCAGCCCTCGTCGCGCAATTGCCACGCTTTGCCGAATAGCGGTTTGAGGACCGGCTTATTCAGAATCAGCCCGCCGAACATGATAATGGCGAACAATGCTTGCACGATGGTCGGCTTCATCTTGATGAAACGCTCATCATCCAGCGCCAAGGTCAGGCCGCCGAAGACCATCACCAATCCTCCCGTAACCAGGGGCATGATCGGTACGGTCCGCTCTAGTGCATAGGACAAAATAATGCCGATGGTGACCGCCGCCATCAACGCGGCAGTCGCCGCTAAGAGGCCCATCTGCCAATAGGTCAGCAGAAAGATCGCGAGCGGCACGTAGTCAACGACGGGTTTGAGCCAAGGTCTGGAGGGTTTTGTCATGGCGGTCTTTATATCGTGTCCGGTTGTATATACGAAGGAAAAGAAATCAGCCGTAGACGTATAGAAAAATCGCCCCTGTTGCGATTAACAACGAGGCGAAAATGCGCCGATGTCCATAGGCTTCCTTGAACACAATGGCGCCGATGATGGCGCCGAATATAACCGCGGTCTCTCGTAGCGCCATTACAATGGCGACCTGCTCCTGGCTGAACGCCCACATGGCCATGCCGTAAGAGGCGCCTATCAAGAGCCCACCGATCCAAAACGATTTCCCCTGACCGCGCGCGAACGCCGGAACACGGCCATGTCGACGCCACAGAACGAACAGAGAGAACGGGATCGCCTGAACGAAGATTAGCCAGGGTATATATGAGAACGGCGTCACGGCAATGCGCACGCCGATCCCGTCGGTGAGACTAAAGCCCGCGATTGTGGCGCCGATCAGCAAGGCGAAAAGGAAACTCCGCGCTCCGCCGCCCTTGCGGCCGCTGGCCGCTAGAATGAATAGCCCGAGGCAGATAACCGCGACCCCGGCGAATTGCGCCGCGTTAAGCACCTCGCCGATCAAAAGTGCCGACAACACAGCAACCAATACGGGCCCGGTGCCGCGCCCGATGGGATAAATGAAGCCCAGATCACCAATGCTGTATGCGGTCGCCAATGCTGCGAAATATCCGCAGTGAATGATCGCGCTCAAGGCTAAGTAGATCCAAGCCTCGCCAGTTGGAAAGGGAACGAAAAACAACATCGGAATCGCGAAGGCGGCCCCACCGAGGACGACGGCGACCTGTGTGACCAGGCCATCCTTGGCCCCTTTGACGACGGCGTTCCAGCTCGCGTGCATCAGGGCCGATATGAGAACGATCAAGGTGATGGAGGGTTCCATGGCGTGGCGGATCGTACGCCGCGTTTCGCCAAAACGACAAGCCCACGCGACCGGTTGCGGCAATGGCCCACAAAGTAGGTGGTTGCTGACGTGCCGAATTGGAGATTATTATCTCGCATGCCTTCTGACGGTCCACGTATTCCACCCGCCGGTGTCGGTACCGGCACCATCGGTCCGGCGCGTCCCCGCGAACAGGGTCCGCGAAGCGCCGCGACGTTGCGCCCGCCGACCGTGCGACGGTTTTTTGTCGACCCGCACGATATCGAAGCGGCGATCGAACGTTTGACGCAATTGCTGGCTGCGGATACGGATGGACCGCGCATGGATGTCCCACCCGGATTTTATCTCAATATTATCGTCTAGCGGAACACGGTGCAGGAATATGTCTGTCGGGCGAGGGTCATGTCAGGTTGGTGAAAATAAAGTGTATTATAGTATATAGTCTTTAAGATTATGTACGATCCTTTTGGAGGCGGCGTCGACCGCGTCGTGAGCGACCATGGGTTATGATTTCAGCCGAATGTCCTGCCTTCTGGTGGAG
>Ga0055584_100004818_pt1 | contig 13209 bp, 8 predicted proteins | sample OSDHelmetaG_FD_58716 | JGI IMG/M metagenome (GOLD analysis project Ga0055584, IMG submission 58716) | Pelagic marine sediment microbial communities from the LTER site Helgoland, North Sea, for post-phytoplankton bloom and carbon turnover... | ecosystem: Environmental > Aquatic > Marine >... | reverse complement strand
ATCCTGCATTAGCTGATTGGAACCCAATACTTGAAAAACAAACAGCACAACAACGTGCTGAATGGGCAATAGAGAATTTGCCCGGCGCATTTGTTTTATCATCAAGTTTTGGTATTCAATCAGCAGTGATGTTGCATTTATTAACGCAAGTAGATAGCAGGATCCCTGTATTGGTAACAGATACAGGTCATTTGTTTCCTGAAACTTACCGTTTCATTGAGCAAATGACTGAGCGTTTAAACTTAAATTTAAAAGTATATCAAGCCAATGAAAGTGCTGCATGGCAACTGGCTAAATACGGTGAAGAATGGGCATCAACAGACGAAGCGTTGAAAGCTTATAATCGCCGTAATAAAGTAGAGCCACTAGAGCGCGGCTTAACTGAGCTTAATGCACAAACTTGGTTTTCTGGCGTTCGACGTCAACAATCAGAACATCGTCAAGGTTTAGGTGTGGTCGGAACATTACGTGGCCGTTACAAAGTGCATCCAATTATCGATTGGAGCAATAAAGATGTACATCAATACCTTACTAAACACAACTTACCTTACCACCCACTTTGGGACGAAGGATATGTGTCAGTTGGTGATGTGCATAGTACACGCCCATTAACACTTGGTATGACTGAAGAAGATACACGTTTTGGTGGCGGTCAACGTGAATGTGGTTTACATACAGATGGAGATGGAATCTAACAAATTTATACTATGGTGAGTATAAATAGATTTAGCGTCGACAGGTTGGGCATGAATAATGAGATCATTCATGCTCAGTCTTTATCATTTACCTCAAAATAATAACTGAATTGTTTCTTTAACACATCAAAAAAACTCTCGTTAGGCTTATCACTTATCAAGTGAGCTAACTCGACACCTATCGGCGTAAATTTATAAAACTGTATAGTAATATTGGGTTTTATACTCGTTAGTCTTAATGGCGTACCATTGTAGTTAAAGTTGATACTTTCCCCTTTCGTCATCATGCTTGACTCACTTTCTTGTTGGTAAAGTATATGATTGTCAGCTAATGATAATATGTCAGCATAATTCAACCCAAATTGGCTTAAATTAATATAGCGCTCTCTGTCTTTATTTAAAAAGTTGAATAAGCCGGGTTTTTGGTAGGTGCCAGACAAAATACGCATATTTTTATTACTGGGATCTTTTACAGCTAAAGAGCAGGCTTTGGCGAGTAATTTTGCATCAACAATACTCATTTCACGAAATACTTTTAATGTTTTAAGTGAGAATGATCCCGGACGAGATAACTCTCCTGCCAATATTTTAGCCCACAAGTCTTGCATCGTTTTATTACCAACATCTTCTGCTAGAGTAATATAGTGATTAAACCAATCTAGATCTGTTCTTTTATCAATTGATTTTTTTGCACAGAAAGTAAAGGTTTTCTCCATGATTGTTTCAATATTTTTTTGCTTACGTAAGCTTGCTAACCGTTCACGTTTAGTACTACGATCTTCAATAGGCATTTGTTTTTCAATAGGAAGTAGTGTCGCTTCAAGCCCGAATTGTTGTGTTATTTTGAAAAACTGGTCGTGTGCTGGTGAAGGGCTTGTTTTCTTTTGAGGATCAGTGCTTTCTATAGGAAGGCTGTTATTATTTTTCTGTGGATTATCGATTGTGATAACTGAGGTTTTATCTGTTTTCATTTTTTTTCCCTATGCCTGAGAACTAGAGGTGACTTTCAATTAGCACATTATTCCTATAACCATAGCAAATAGTAAATATAATTGTACGGGTTTATTTAATAATGAGATTGTTTTTATAAAAGAAAAGCGTAAAAAGTAGCTTTAATGCATAGTTCAGTTATAGTTATGCTAGTGACTAGGTTTAATAAAAAACTGTTTCAATAGGGTTGTTTTATTTATAGTCAATAGTTGTTTAAATCACTTGGTTGAGGGGCAGGATGCAAGCATCGAAAAAATTACATGATGATTTTTTGTTTATTGATGATAGTAATGAAGATGAAATTGTAGATTGTACTGATGGAGAAACCTGGCAAGTTCTTATTGTTGATGATGATCCTGAAATTCATTCGGTTACTCAATTAGCATTATCTGATTTAATTGTACTAGGACGTCGTCTAGAGTATCTTCATGCTTATTCAGGGCAAAGTGCTTGCAAATTAATTGAAGAAAATAATGACATTGTTTTAGTATTACTTGATGTTGTTATGGAAACTGATGATGCCGGTTTAAATGTTGTTAAATATATTCGTGAAAAATTACAACGTGAAGATATTCGTATTGTATTAAGAACAGGCCAACCTGGTTATGCACCTGAAGAAAGCGTTATTAAAGACTATGATATTAATGACTATAAAACTAAAACAGAGCTCACCCGTCGAAAACTAGTCACTACTGTTTATGCCGCTATTCGTTCCTACCAACAAATTGCAAATGTTACTGATAGCCGTCATGGCTTAGAAAAAATTATATCAAGCTCTGCTAGCCTTCTTGAACTCCATTCAATTAATGAATATACCCAAGGAACCTTAAAACAGTTAACTCAATTAATAGGCCAAGAAGTTGATTGTTTATTTTGTGCTCGAGGCCAAGGGATCATTGCTAATGCCAATGATTTAAGTTTTTATATTCTCGCACAAAGAGGTTTTTCTCCTTTATTAGTTGAACAAAAATTAGAAGCCTTACAGAATGAACAAGTTAGTCACCAAGTCAAAACCTGTTTTTCTCAAAAAGTTCATCAATATTCAGATGACTCCCTTTATTTATATATCGTAAAAGGTCATTACAAAGCGGTAATTTATCTAAAGTTAGCTGAGCCACTCAGTGAATTACAAAAGCAGTTACTTGATCTTTTTTTGACAAGAGTTGCGCTAGGCTATGAAAATGTACACTTGTTTCAAAAGCTTAATAATATTGCTTACAATGACGGATTAACACAATTACCTAATCGATTGGAATTTGTTCGTTTATTAGATAACTTTGCAAAAAATGATTGTGATAATGATGTTGCAGCATTGATCGATTTAAACCATTTTAGTGATGTGAATGATGCACTAGGACAAGATGTTGGTAATCAGTTATTAATTGCTGTTGCTCAACGTATTAACAGTCTTAGTAGTCATTGCCTAGTGGCTCGTGTTGGTGCTGATGTTTTTGGCATAATTGGTTCTATAAGTTGTGTATCCCCTGATACGTTGATAAATTTATTTGTTGAGCCTTTTACTGCGGGTGAACAAAACTTGCCTATTAATGCATGTTTTGGTTTTTGTACCAAAGAGCACGCTAGTACTAGTGGTGTTAAGGTGTTGAACCAGATTAATATTGCTTTAAATATATCTAAGAAAAATCGATTAGAGCATTTTGCTTATTATAACCCTGAGTTAGAAGATGATACTCAGTGGCGTTTGAATATGATTAGCCAGTTACGAACTGACTTTGCTGATAATAGGTTAGAATTATGGTATCAACCTCAGTTATCGTTGAATTCAGGTAAAGTTATTGGTGCAGAAGCGTTACTTCGTTGGCGTACAGCAGAAGGAGGCTTTATTTCTCCTGCTATTTTTATTCCTTTAGCTGAATATTCAGGGCTGATTGTTGAAATAGGCGATTGGGTTGTTAATCAGGCTTGTAATCAAATTAAATTGTTAACAGAGAAAGGTTTTAACGATATCACTATTTCCGTAAATGTATCTATTCCTCAATTTAGGCGAGGTAATTTTGTTAAGACTGTACTCAACGCGATTGAAACACATAAAATAAAACCGAGTATGTTGGAGCTAGAAATAACAGAAAATATTTTGATGGATGATCCTCAAGTTATTATTGATGCACTCGTTCAATTGAAATCTCATGGTATTGGAATTGCACTTGATGACTTTGGTACGGGCTTTTCATCGTTAAGTTACTTGCAAAAATTACCATTAGATCGTCTGAAAATAGATCGCGCTTTTGTGACTAATATAGCGAAAGAAGGTGAGTCAGTTATTGCTGAAACTATTATTGATTTAAGTAAAAAAATGAATCTTAAAGTGATTGCTGAAGGGATAGAAGAAATAGAGCAACAGGATCGTTTAATAGAGCTAGGTTGTGATGACGTTCAAGGTTTTTATTATGCTAAGCCTATGCCTAGAGAGAAATTCTTACATTTTTTAAAAAATAACCGCCCTAAAGATCAGGTTTAGTTAACATAGTTATCATCTAGCTAAGCTATTATAAACTAGACACTTCTCCTAAATTAACCTCAGAACAAATATTAAGCAAAAAAATACTACGAGATAAGACAATGAAACTTATCTCGTAGTATAGAATGATAGTACCCTATGAACTATCATTCATAAAACTACGGTATTCAATAATAATTGACTAATAGTACGACTAAGAACTATGAATTATCAGCTTTTGAATCCGTAGCACGTGCGAAGTTATCTCAAAACGGTATATAGGTATATCTACTACTCGGCTTTTGTTAAATCGTTGCTGTCCTTTATGGCTATTATTATCCTATTTTCTTCAAATGGTGGCGCTTTCTAGGACCAAAATAATAATCTAATAGCCACACAAAACGGTATAGGAAAAATTCCTTAAGTGAAAAAAAATCTTCTTAATTTGTTACATGGTTCAAAAGTATGATAAATATAATTCGAAAGGAGAGTTATATTTATGAAGAGGGTGAGTATGATTAAATTCTAAGGTAGGGTTACTGTCGAAAATTGTGACAACCATTATATATTTTTAACAGAAAAATTTATTTTATTTAACTTGTTATTACATATCATTAACCGTATTTCGCTCACGTTTTATTGGAATTCAACAAATGAGTATTCGAGCACTTATTAATCTTAGAATTATTTCGTCGGTTATTTTGATTCTAATCTTCAGTGTAATTATCGCTGTTTGGCAAGCAAGAAACTCAGTAGAGAAGGAGGTTAACTCTTCAATTAATTTAGCTGTGCAGATGATTGATTTTGGTTTTAATCAAGTGTCTTCTGAAAGTGAAAAGAAAGACGTATGGCTAGAAAAAATTGCCACTATGCAACCGGTCAGACATTTAAATATTTCAATAGAAGAGAGTCTAGTAAAAGAGAATGTAGTAAAAGAAAATCCAATAAAAGGTAATGAAATTAAGCTTAAAAACAACGAAACACCCCGATGGTTTGTTAATGCCGTGATGGTAAATTTTTTTACTCATAATTATGATATTAAAATGGATGATGGTTCAATAAAAACAATTTTTATTACCGCAGATCCGATGGATGAAATAAGCGAAGCGTGGGGAGAAACTAAATCATTTTTCTGGGCTATTGTATTAATGCTCTTGATTATATTTTTGACAGTCAACCTTGTTTTTAATTCAATGTTAAAAGCGGTAAGGGCTATTTTATCTGGTCTTCGTCAGGTTGAAGCAGGCGATTTTAATCATGTGTTACCTCGATTTAAAATTAGTGAGTTTGATACAATAGCAACAGAAATTAATGGTATGTCACTGGCACTGAAAGCGGCACAATCAAATAACCAAGCATTAGCGCGACATACAATGAAAATTCAAGAAACAGAGAGACAAAATATGTCTCGTGAATTACATGATGAAATGGGTCAATCATTAACGGCAATAAAAGCGATGGCGGTTACGTGTCAACAAGCGAATATAGATGTTAAGGCTGTAACAAGTTCTATTGTTGATATTTGTGACCATTTATCCGTGGTTGTCCGCTCAATGATGAGAACACTTCACCCACTTAGTTTAATTGAACTTGGTTTAGGGGCTACGTTGTCTGAGTTAGTGAGGGAATGGCAACGACGAAGTAGTGAATTACAATTTGACTTAAATTATGACGATGCTTTAGAAAAATTAAGCCGCGATATTACTATTCATGTCTATCGCATTGTTCAAGAATGTTTAACTAATGTGGTTAGACACGCAAATGCGTCTAAGGTTACCATTCTAGTCGTTAAACGTGATTCTAAGGTCTGGATTACGGTATCGGATAATGGTCAAGGAAAAAAGTTAAATTCTCCAGGTTTTGGTTTATTAGGGATGCGTGAAAGAGCCGAAAATTTAGGAGGGATATTTACATTAGAGTCCATTAATAATGGCGGAGTTCAGGTTTTAGTGGAATTACCTTACTGGGAAGATAAGCAATGAACATAGAAAAAATAAAAGTGTTATTAGTTGATGATCATGCGGTTGTCAGAGCTGGATTTAAAATGTTACTCGCTTCTCAAGACTATATTGGTGATATTGTTGATATTGACCGTGGCGAACTTGCAACCAAAGAGTATCAACGGTTTAAGCCTGATGTTGTGGTAATGGACTTGTCTATGCCTGGTATTGGCGGGTTAGAAACCATACGTCGTCTGCGTAAGCATGATCCCCGAGTACTGATTTTAGTTTACAGTATTCATGATGAAGTCATTTATGTTGAGCGAGCATTAGAAGCAGGTGCAAAGGGCTATGTTAGTAAAAATAGTGCTGCTGAAGTGTTAGCGAAAGCAGTTGCTGCTATTGCTAATGGAGAACCGTATATTGAACAAGGTTTATTACCTAAATTAGATAATATTTTTTTAACAAAAACTAAAAAATCCAAGCACATTCTCAATGTTTTATCACCTCGAGAGTTTGATGTATTCCGTCTTTTGTCAAAGGGATTAAATGCACACAATATCGCTAATGAGCTGAGTCTTAGCTATAAAACAATTTGCAACTACAATACACAAATTAAAAGTAAGCTAAATGCTAATACATCGGCTGATCTCGCCAATATTGCGATGGTACATAATATTACTTAATTGATGCAGAATCTATCATGTAATTTTTACTGTTAATATCGATTGTTTTCATTCTTCTAATAATATTTTTTTGTTTATATGTAATGCATATACTTCAAAGAAATTATTGTCGATATACTTATTTCATACACATAATTAAAACACTTGTTTAAATGGTGTTGCAATTAAGTTTTTTTCAAGGCACACTCAGTTATCTATTACTTAATTGTAGTGGACTAATGACACCATAATATTCAATTGTCCAAATAGGAAGTTACCTATGTGGTCAATTTTATTCATTACTATTTAATGTGCAGTTTTCAGTGATAATTATAATAACGTTAGGCAATATCATTTCATAACAGCGTCTTGAATTGATGTAGTCCAGATTATCTGAGATAAGCATATTGATTAGTATGAGGATAAAGTAAATCATCAATACATCAACACCACATTTTAGGTGAAGGAGACAACGTATGATATTCCAAGGCCAAAGCCTTAGCGCGCAATTACTTGACGACGGCATTGTTGAACTTAAGTTCGATGCTCAAGGGTCTGTAAACAAATTCGACCAAGCAACATTTGTAGAGTACAAGGCAGTTGTTGCTGCTATTAACAGTTGTAGTGAAGCCAAAGGGGTAATGGTTACCTCTGGTAAATCAACCTTTATTGTGGGGGCTGATATTACTGAATTTTTAGAAACTTTTAAGCAGCCCGAGGAAGAGTTGATCCCTTGGATAAAACATGCCACTGATATATTTAACTCATTCGAAGACATTCAACTACCTACTATTGCAGCTATAAATGGTGTTGCATTAGGTGGTGGTTGTGAAATGACACTAGTTTGTGATTATCGTGTTAGTGATACTAGCGTTAGCATTGGCTTACCCGAAACAAAGCTAGGTTTAATGCCTGGCTTTGGTGGCACAGTGCGTTTACCACGCGTAATTGGTGCTGATAACGCTATAGAATGGATAAGTACAGGTAAAGCTCATCGTGCTGATGCTGCATTAGCTGTAGGTCTATTAGACGCAGTCGTTGCACCGGAAAAACTAAAAAAAGCAGCTATTAGTATGCTTAAATCAGCAATAGCTGGAAAACTTGATTGGCGCGCAAAACGACAAGAAAAATTAGAGCCATTAAAGTTAAGTAAAATTGAACGTGTTATGTCTTTTACTACGTGTAAAGGCATGATTGCAGCAAAAGCAGGTAAACATTACCCTGCGCCTATGGTGATGGTTAATACCATAGAAGCGGCAGCTACGCTTGATAGAGCGGGCGCTATGGCATTAGAAAACACCAACTTTGCTAAATTGGCGAAAACTGATACGGCAACAGCGCAAATTGGTTTGTTCATGTCAGATCAAGTGCTTAAAGGTAAAGCGAAAAAAGCAGCAAAACAAGCAACAAAAGCAGTAAACAAAGCGGCTGTTCTAGGTGCGGGCATTATGGGGGGTGGTATTGCTTACCAATCTGCTTATAAAGGCACACCAATTATAATGAAAGACATTAATGATCACGCGCTTGATTTAGGCTTAACTACTGCAGCGGGTATCTTAACTAAACAAGTTGATCGCGGTCGTATGAATGCTAAAAAAATGGCTAGCGTACTCAATAATATTACGCCGTCATTAAGCTATGACAGTGTTAAAGATGTAGATATTGTTGTTGAGGCCGTTGTTGAAAATCCAAAAGTTAAAGGGTTGGTATTGGCTGAAGTTGAAGCGGTGTTGAGCGATGATGCAATTTTAACCTCAAATACATCAACAATCTCTATTGATTTACTAGCAAAAAGCGTTAAACGCCCACAAAACTTTTGTGGTATGCATTTTTTTAATCCAGTAAATAAAATGCCGTTGGTTGAAGTTATTCGTGGTAAAGATACATCAGATGATACTGTCGCTGCAGTTGTCGCTTACGCCGCTAAAATGGGTAAATCACCCCTTGTAGTAAATGACTGCCCTGGCTTTTATGTTAACCGTGTACTGTTTCCTTATTTTGCTGGTTTTAGTCAGTTAGTACTTGAAGGTGCTGATTTTGTAGCGATTGATAAAGTCATGGAAAAAGAGTTTGGTTGGCCAATGGGGCCTGCGTTCTTACTTGATGTTGTTGGTATTGATACAGCAGATCACTGTACTAGTGTAATGTCTTCAGGTTTTCCTGTTCGCATGAAAAAATTAGACAACGATCCTGTTAGCTCGCTATACGCTAAGGAACGTTTTGGTCAGAAAAATGGTAAAGGCTTCTATGATCACATTAAAGATAAACGTGGTCGTCCTAAGAAAGTTGCTGCTCAAACAGCTTATGATTTATTCAGCGAACATTGTGCAGATAAAACAGATTTTTCAAATGATGAAATTATTGCTCGCTTGATGATACCTATGGTGAATGAAGTAGTACGATGTTTGGAAGAGGGTGTTGTTGCCAGTGCAGCTGAAGCTGATATGGGGTTAATTTACGGCCTTGGTTTCCCTCCTTTTAGAGGAGGTGCAATTCGTTATTTAGAAACTATAGGTTTAGATAATTTCATCGTAATGGCTGATAAATATGCGCATTTAGGTGAACTTTATCAAGTAACTGATGGCATGCGTGACATGGCTAAATCAGGAAAATCTTATTTCAATACCAATGTGTCACAAGCCTAAGGAGAGCTATTATGAAAGAAGTTGTTATTATTGATTGTATTCGGACTCCTATGGGACGTTCAAAAGCGGGTGTTTTTAGAAATGTTCGTGCTGAAACTTTATCTGCTCATTTGATGGAGCAAATTTTAAAACGTAATCCAGCATTAGATCCAAATGATATTGAAGATGTTATTTGGGGTTGTGTGAAGCAAACTAAAGAACAAGGTTTTAATATTGCTCGTAATGCATCATTACTTGCCGGTTTACCAAAGTCTATTGGTGGTTTAACAGTGAACCGTTTATGTGGTTCGTCTATGCAAGCAATGCATGATGCAGCAACCAGTATTATTGCTGGTCAGGGAGATGTATTTCTTGTTGGTGGTGTTGAGCATATGGGTCATGTACCAATGATGTACGATGTTGATTTTGCACCAGAGTTAAGTAAATACATGGCGCGTGCTTCAGGAAATATGGGGCTAACAGCAGAGCTTTTGGGTAAACAGCACGGTATTACACGTGAAATGCAAGATGCTTTTGGCGCTCGTTCACACCAACGTGCACACCAAGCAATGCTTGATGGTCGTTGGGATAATGAAATTGTTCCTACTTTAGGCCATGACGCTGATGGTGCATTAACTTTAGTGGAGAACGATGAAGTTATTCGCCCGGACACAACTGTAGAAAGTTTATCAGCGCTACGACCTGTTTTTGACCCTGTAAATGGCACTGTTACTGCAGGTACTTCATCAGCAATGTCTGATGGCGCATCAGCTATGTTAATTATGTCAGCAGATAAAGCGAAAGAGTTAGGTTTAACGCCTCGTGTTAAAATTCGTGGAATGGCTTTTGCTGGTTGCGATCCGGCAACTATGGGATATGGCCCTGTTCCTGCAACAAATAAAGCATTAAAACGTGCAGGTTTATCAATTGAAGATATTGAATTATTTGAATTTAACGAAGCTTTTGGTGCACAAGCATTGTCTTGTGTAAGAGCATTGAAAGTTGAAGATAAATTGGATGATGCAATTAACTTAAATGGTGGTGCTATTGCATTAGGACATCCATTAGGTTGTTCAGGTACGCGTATTTCAGGTACATTGATAAACTTAATGGAAGGGAAAGATGTGAACCTAGGATTAGCCACTATGTGTATAGGGCTCGGTCAAGGTATTGCAACTGTTTTCGAACGCGTATAATTTTTTTGCTGAAATTCTTTATTAACAGCGTTGAAGGTACTCACAAATTCTTCGGGAAATAATTTGAACACCCGAAGTGTGGCCTTGTTACTAAAGTTTTCATCGGCAATATTAAAACGCTTATATAAGTAGTTAAATAAAAAAACCAGCAGTTGCTGGTTTTTTTTAAGATAAAGTCGCTATATTTTTATTTAGCAAAAACGCCTTGTAGCGGTGGTACAACTTGTTTCTTACGGCTAAGTACGCCATCAAGCCATACTTTACCGTCTACGCTTGCTTTACCAAAAGCATCTTTCGCTAGGTTTTCATTATCACTAACGACGAGAAGTTCAGAGCCTTCTTTCATTATATCTGTTAACAATAATAATACACTGTGGCGTCCGCCTTCTTCCTTTAATTTAGCAATATCAGTTTCTAAATCTGCTTTCATTTCATCAAAAATAGCTAAATCAATTACTTCCAATTGACCAATACCGACAAGATTACCATTCATATCGAAATCTTTGAAGTCACGCAAAACTAAATCACGTACTGGTGTGCCTTCAACAGCTGATTTTACTTTAAACATGTCCATGCCTATTTCAGCAGGGTTTTCAATGCCAGCAATTTCCGCTAATGCTTCAACACATTTAATATCAGCAGTAGTACAAGTAGGCGATTTAAAAATAACAGTATCACTTAAAATAGCACACATCATTGCACCCGCGATATTTTTAGGAATTTTAACGTTATGAAAGTCATACATCATTTTAATGATAGTGTTAGTACAACCAACAGGGCGTACCCATATTTCTAATGGAGTAGACGTAGTGATGTCACCTAATTTATGATGATCGATAATGCCTAAAATAGTTGCATCGTCAATATCATCGGGACCTTGAGTACGTTCAGAATGGTCAACAATATAAAGGTTTTCACCTGCATAGCTAGTTTTTAATACAGGTTGTTCAAAACCAAATTTATCTAGAATAAATAATGTTTCTGGTGTTAACTCACCTAAACGAGCTGGAACAGTTTCTTCACCTAAGGTAGTTTTTAAGTAAGATAAAGCGATGGCAGAACAAATTGAATCAGAATCAGGAATTTTGTGACCAACAACATAATTTGGCATAGTTAAATCTCTTGAAGAATTAAATTAATATTATTCTTATTTTATCAAGAAAATTATTATCAAGATACTAATAGCTGATTATTTTCCACTAAAGTATGAAGTAATCCTTTATAATTTTTACAATAATAGTTTCAGATATTTCGCTAATAATATATTCAGAAGATGAATAAATGTCACCGAGTTTATTACCTAAAGCGATGCTTACAACTTCAGGTGTGTCGTCATGAATAAGAAACACTATTTTTTTATTTAGAGCAGTGCAGTCAATTGTTATTACATCGGCTTTGATGCCTTGATTACGTAAGTTTTTGTCCATTATCCCGATTAAGGTGTTGATATGAGTAAATTGACTGCAAAATATGTCATTTGCTTTAGCGATAATTTCAGATAACTCATTTAATGTACGTTTCATTTTAGCCTTATTTGTATGTGCGAATTCTAATTTTCAATTCTATTTCTACTGTTATTTTTTGCTTTGAATAACATCGTATCTTGCACAGATATCACTAGGTCTTTTGATACGCTTTTTTATGCATATTAAAGCCTTGATAATATAAGGCTTTAATATGAGAAGTAGGTTCTTATTTATAATAACTTAAACAGTTTTCTACTTCATTTTTAGAGCCCATTATAACTTCAACTCTTTGATGAATACTGTCTGGTTCTATATCCATAATACGGCCTTCACTGGTCATGGCTAATGCGCCTGCTTGCTCTAGTAAAAAAGCCATAGGATTAGCTTCATACATTAAACGCAACTTATAAGGTTGATTTGGATTTTTACTGTCAGTTGGATAAGTGAATATACCACCGCGACATAAAACACGATGAATATCGCCAACCATTGCGGCAATCCAGCGCATGTTGAAATTTTTATCACGTGGGCCAGTATCCCCTGCAATTAAATCATTAATGTAGTTTTGCATTGGTGCTTGCCAGAAGCGTTGGTTTGACATGTTAACGGCAAATTCTTGCGTATCAGTTGGCACTTGTACATTACGTTCAACTAATAAAAAACCGCCATGGGTTCTGTCTAATACGTAAAAGTGGGTGCCACTGCCTGTAGTCATCACTAACATAGTAGCAGGACCATATAATACATAACCAGCACAAACTTGTTTGTGTCCAGCTTGTTTGAACATATCTGAATCAGCAGCATCCATGTCTTTTGGTGCTTCGTGAATAGAAAAAATGGTACCAATGAGTGAGTTAATGTCTATGTTTGAGCTGCCGTCTAGCGGATCAAATGAAACAAGGTATTTACCATCATCATTACCGGCTACTGAGGTATCTTCTTCTTCAGACGAAATAGCTTTCACAAAACCTGATTCAAGTAAAATATCTTTGAAAAGCTCATTAGCGACTACGTCTAATTTTTTTTGTACTTCACCTTGAATATTTTCGTCTAAAGTTGAGCCCATTAAATCACCTAAATGGGCTTGGCTTACGCGAAAAGATATTTCTTTGGTTGCAGCTAAAATAGTTTTGATTAATGAAATAAGGTCTAGTGGTACATTGTCTTGACGTAAA
>Ga0055584_100004817_pt1 | contig 13209 bp, 14 predicted proteins | sample OSDHelmetaG_FD_58716 | JGI IMG/M metagenome (GOLD analysis project Ga0055584, IMG submission 58716) | Pelagic marine sediment microbial communities from the LTER site Helgoland, North Sea, for post-phytoplankton bloom and carbon turnover... | ecosystem: Environmental > Aquatic > Marine >... | reverse complement strand
CTTAATTGTTTAAAGAATAGAAAGGGGTGGCTTAGGCTACCCCTTTTTTTATATAAGAATGAAATATAATAAAATAAAATGAATGAAGAATATCAAATTAACCACCAAGAGATTATTAAGAATTTTACTTGCATCAAAGAAAAAATAAGTATTGCTGCAGATAAAGCTGATAGAGATCCAGGTACGATTAAGTTAATTGTGGTCACAAAAAAATTCAATGAAGATATGATAAGGCCTATTTTAGATTTAGGTCATCTTGATTTTGGTGAAAATCGTATTCAAGAATCCATAAACAAATGGCCAAGGATATTAGCAGATTATCAAGACATTAGTTTGCATTTAATAGGCCCCTTACAAACAAATAAAACCAAAGAATGTCTTAGTCTATTTGATACCATACATACTCTTGATAGATTAAAGCTTGCATCAGCACTAGATAAAGAAATAATTAGAAATAATATTCCTAAAAAGATTTTTATGCAAATAAACACAGGATTAGAAGAACAAAAATCAGGTATTTTACCGATTGAAATTGATAGGTTTTTGCAAGATATGGAAACTATTAATTCATTTAATATTACTGGTTTAATGTGTATACCTCCTATTGATGAAGAGCCTTCTATTCACTTCTCATTCCTGAAGAAATTATCAGATAAATTTAATTTAAAAGATTTATCTATGGGAATGAGTAATGATTTTGAAAAGGCAATCTTATTTGGATCCACGTGCATAAGAATAGGAACAGGTATATTTGGAGCAAGAAGTTAGTTACTTTATTTGATATGAATTATAGTTTTACAGTTAAGGTTTGTAAGAAGTCTTCTAAGGTGACTGTCTTTAAATGTTATACAACCTAGACTTCCTCTTTTTTCATCGTTATTTACATGTAGGAATATTGCGCTTCCGTTTCCTTTAACAATTGGAGATTCGTTATGCGTTGTTGTGATTACAAGATTATATAAATTATCATTACGCCATAATGTTTCGTATTTTTTATTAATATAATTTTTTATAATTTTATTATAGTTATAGCTACTTACATCAGTACACCATTTATAATTTCTTTTGATAATTTCTTTTTTAATGTGTGTTTGAATTGCTTGTATTTTATCTGCTCTGTAATATAATTTAATGGCATAGAAAATACCTTTTGGGGTCTTCTTGTCGCCTTCTTTTTTATTAGAAATGGACCCGCTTATTCCGATATTACAGTTTATGATTGTATTGTGAAAATGAGCCGTCGCCTTATAGGATTTTGATCCGATATTAATTATTCTAAGAATATTATTATTCTTTGTATTAATATCTTTATGTTTAAGTATTTTATATTTATTTGAGCAATTGAACATATGTAAATTTTCTTCTATTCTAATAAAAACACTATGTTTATGAATGATCAATATTAATGAGTATTAAAAAAACAGTAGAAATATTACAAAATACACAAACATTTGGTTCGTTTGCTCCAAATGTATTAAATATTATAGCATTTAGTGGAGAAAAAATAAATTTTTCAACAGGAGATCTTTTAACAACTTCTAATGAAAAAATATCCCAGTGTATTATTATAGTTCAAGGTAGGGTTTTTATCCAAAATGAAGATCGTGATAATATAGAAATAACAGAAGGCTCAGTAATTGGAGAAAGAGCTTTATTATCAGATACGGTTATTAAAAAATCAATTATTGCAGGATCTAAAGGTCAGGCACTACTGATATCAAAATCCTTATTTGATGAATTGGCTATACAATTTCCTGAAATGCTAGAATATTTTAAAAATAAAATTAAGAATGAGCTAAATAATAATATTGAAGAACTAAAACAGTTTGAAAAAATACTTAAAAATTAGACAAAGATTTAAATTGTAATCATCACAGGAACATGATCAGAAGGCCTATCCCAATTTCTAGTATTTTTATAAATTAAAATATCTTTTTTCAACTCTTCTATATTTTTTGTTATCCATATGTGATCTAATCTTCTTCCTCTATTTGATTTTTCCCAGTCTTTGTTTCTATAACTCCACCACGTATAGATTTTTTCAGAGTCCAATATTTCATGCCGTAGGGCATCACACCATTTTTCAGGATTACAAATAGTATTTAATTTATTTATTTCAATTTCTGTGTGGCTTATGATATTTTTTAATGCCTTATGTGACCAGACATCATTTTCATGAGGCGCTATATTTAGATCGCCAGTTACTATTTGGCCTATTGGTTTTTTTATACTTTCAGATAAATAATCTTTCATTTCATCTAAAAATAATAGTTTATGTTGGAACTTTTCATTTATTTCTGGGTTAGGCTCATCTCCACCCGCAGGAACATAGAAATTATGAATTATTAACGGTCCAATATTTTTTGTCTTGGCTGTTTCAATTCCAATATATCTAGAATCTTTTTTATTACAAAAGTCATGATGTAATATACTTTTGATTTTTACCTTAGAAAGGATAGCTACACCATTATAGCTGGGTTGTCCTTTTATTGCTATATGCTGAAATCCTATTTTAATCAATTCATCGTATGGAAATTTATCATCAGGGCATTTAGTCTCTTGAAGGCATATGATATCTGGATTTAATGTACTTATTAAGTCTAATAATGATGGTAACCTAAGTCTTATACTATTTATATTCCATGTAACTATTTTCAATTCAACAACCTTTTTAATTTGATATTTTTATTCTGGTTTTCTGACAACGAAATATTCATGCTTAGTTTCGATACCATAAGCAATATTTGATAACTTAACATTTGTTTCGGTTCCCTGAGCATCAACTATAAACCATTGTTCAAGATCTAAATTTAGTAAATCTGTTTTTTCGTCGCTTTCATTAATTTTAAAATGAAGTGTTATTTCTCCTATTTCTTCACCAGTATTTCCTTCAATTGATAATATTAATAATTTAGGAAATAATTCTAATGAAAGAATACGTGCATCATTTATTAAATCAACATCTTCTTTGAACAAAGCATAATGAGGCGAGTATCTTATAGGGTATCGGTTGAATGTTTTTAGATCTCTTTCTGTAACACCTAACCAGACACTATCGGACACCACTAACAAACTACTAGGACTTTCATAATCGAAACGGAATTTCCCAGGTCTTCTTATATAAAATTTTCCAAAGTGAGAAGAGTTGTCAGGGTTTATCTGATAAAAATCTCCTTCCATGTGACTAAGATTATTAAGATAATTATTTACAGAATTTATTATTAGTTCTTGTTGGGGATCTAGGAATGATGATTTTGCATACTCAATAAATATAAATGAAAAAAATATAATTAAAAAAATTAAACGATAAAATGAATTGGTTGTATTATTTTTAAGATATACCATTAATAAGTGTCCAGATTTCTTTAAGAGTTTATATTATTATATTTTGTCATAATTATGTTCGGGTAGCAATATTTCACGTTTACCAGAGTGATCAGCTGGACCAACTATTCCATCTTCTTCCATTCTTTCTATTATAGTGGCTGCTCTATTATATCCAATACTTAATTTTCTCTGAATGTAACTTGTTGAAGCCCTTCTATCCGTTGCAACTACCTCTATTGCCCTATCGTATAACTGATTTTCTTCCGCTCCCTTATCACCCCTGTGATTTTCTCCATTATACATTGAATCATTTATTGATGGGTCAATTGTAATTTCTTCAACATACTCTGGTTTGGCTTGTTTCTTTAAGAAACTTACAACATTCTCTACTTCATGATCTTCTACAAAGGCTCCGTGTACACGGCTTATTCTTCCGCCATTAGCCGCATATAACATATCACCCTTACCTAGTAACTGCTCGGCTCCGCTTTCTCCAATAACAACACGACTATCAATTTTAGATGACACTTGGAAGCTAATACGTGTGGGTAAGTTAGATTTTATTACACCTGTTATAACATCTGTAGAAGGTCGTTGCGTAGCCATTATTATATGAATACCAGCTGCTCTGGCCATTGCAGCTAAGCGACTAATAGTCATATCAACTTCTTTTCCTGCAACAGCCATCAAATCAGCCATTTCATCAACAATAACTACAATATAAGGCATGGTTTCTAATTTCATCTCCTCAGTTACATAATTAGGCTTTCCTGTTTCAAGATCATACCCTAGCTGAACTGTATTTTTAATTACTTCACCATTTATACTAGATCTTTTTATTTTCTCATTAAATCCAATAATACTGCGAACACCTAATTTAGCCATATTTTTGTAACGTCTTTCCATTTCCTTGAGAGTCCATTTCAATGCAACAACAGCTTTTTTAGGCTCGGTAACAACGGGTGATAATAAATGGGGGATTCCATCGTACACAGAAAGCTCTAACATTTTCGGATCAATCATGATTAATTTGCATTCGTCTGGTGTATATCGATATAACAAAGATAAGATTATTGTATTAATTCCGACTGATTTACCGGACCCTGTTGTACCAGCAACTAGTAAATGAGGCATACTTGGAAGATCTACAATAACTGGTTCTCCACCAATATTTTTCCCTAATGCCAGAGCAAGAGTATGTTCGGATTGAATAAATTCTTTTGTATTTAAGATTTCATTTAGATAAACAACATTGCGGTTTTCGTTAGGTAATTCAATTCCTATAATATTTCTTCCTGGAACTATTGCTACACGAGCAGACACGACACTCATTGATCTTGCAATATCTTCTGCTAAACTTATAACACGCGTTGCCCTTATACCAGGGGCTGGTTCTAATTCATATAATGTGATGACAGGACCTGGCCTTACATCAACAATATTCCCTTGAACCCCATACTCTTCTAAAACTTTCTTTAATAGTTCGGCACTCTCAGAGAGTTGTTCTTTTGTTATAATTTCATAGGATGAATGGTTAGTTGGTTTCTGAAGAAGTGAAATACTTGGTAATTGGTATGTTGTTTTATTAAAAAGATCTAATTCCCCTTCGTCTTTTGGATTAACTCTTGGTGTTTTTATTCTTGGTTTTTTAGAAGAAATAATTTCTTCATTAGTATTTCTGATATTGTTAAACATCGGATCAGAATTATTGTATGTACCATTAGATGAATCGTTGTTAAGGGTGTCGTTATTACTGAAAGAATTTTGATATTCTGTATCAATTTGATTAGATTCTCTATTTTCTGTATTATTTCTCCTTTTCAAGCGCATAATCAAAGTATTTTTTAAGTAGTTCACTAAAATTGTAAATAGTTTAAATAGAGAAAATGACTTTTGTTCTTTGCTTATTGTGTTATATAAATTATCTTCTTTGATTTTTGATTTTTTAAATCTAATTCTATTGATAAAGTATAGTAATAGAATTGTTAATATGCATATTAACGAAACTAAATATTTATGAAAATATGTATCTACAAACCCCACATGCCTTTCAATAGGCATAACAATTATATTATATGATAAATCTCCAATTAACCCTCCAAATCCGATTAAATAAGGCCAAGGAATATTAGTTACATTAAAAAATATGCTGAATATAGATGTACTTGAAAATAAAGCACTTACAAAAAATATTATTAATAATGTGTATAATATACAAGGAATTATTCCTTTATATTGTTTATTTATTGTTAGGTAAGCGCCATATTTAAATAAATAATAAACAATAATTACTGAAGCAAAGCCAAAGAATTGTATCATTATATCAGATATTATAGCCCCAGAATTGCCAAGTAAATTTGTAGGTATATTTGCATTGATATGAGAAAAGCTAGGGTCATTCGAATTATGAGAAAATACTGAAACTGTAATATAAAATGATAATAAAACCATTATTAGGCCAATAAACTTAGAAAATTGATTACGGATTATAGACCTTAACCATTTTGGAAAAGTATTTTCAATTAGATTTAAGTTAGAAAGTTTCATTGATTTATTTTAATACTTGTTTTATGCGTTCAAGGGCAATCTTAAGCTCATTATATTCACCAACCAACGCAATACGGATATATTCTTCAGAAGTATGTTTTTTATTATCTTTTTTCATTGCTAAATAAGAACCAGGTATGACTTTAATGGAAGCATGCTCCCATAATTTTTTTGTTACTTCTTCGTCGGTTCCAAAATCTTTAATTTTAAGCCAAATAAAGAATCCACCAGGAGGTGTTTTATAATCATAGAGATTCCCAAAAGAACTTTCAGTGAGTATAAATTTTTCATTATAAAGTTTTCTATTTAAAATTACATGATCTTCGTCTGACCAGAGTGCCTCAGATGCTATCTGTAGAGGAATTGGAATAGTGGCTGCAGCTATATTTCTGAGGTTATAAAAGCTATCAATAATATTAGGATCTCCAGCAGCTATTCCAGACCTTAGCCCGGGAACGTTTGATCTTTTTGATAGAGAATTAAATGTTATAATTTTTTCAAAATTATTTGTTTCTGCGACCTCTAGAATGCTTGGTGGAGCTAAATCTCTGTATATTTCAGAATAGCACTCATCAGATATAATAATAAAATTCCATTTTAATGCTAGTGCGTAGAGTTTTTTAAAGTATTTTATATCTGCAATTGATCCTTGAGGATTTGAGGGTGAGCATATATAAAAAGCGGCTGTATCAGCAAGGATTTTATCAGGTATTTGTTCAAGATCAGGCAAGTAGTTTGTTGATTCATCAACATCAATTGCTAAAGGGGTATGATTAGAACAAACTGCTGCTGCCGCATACACAGGATAAAATGGGTTTGGCATTAAAAAAATATTTTTATTAATGTTATTTATTGTATTTAAATTTTTGATTATAAAAGCGATTGTAAAGAGGCCTTCTCGTGACCCTGAGACTGGCAGAATATTATTTCCCTGTATATTTTCAGGGTTAATATTATACCTTTTGACTAACCATTTTAATGCATTTTCTCCAAAGTTTATATTTGTATTGCTTGATGGATATGAGCCAAGTTGTTCAAAGTTATCGTTTATAATAGGTTTTATAAAAGCGGGTATTGGATGACGTGGAGAGCCAATTGATAGATCAATTATATTGTCTTTTGGAGTAATTCCGGAAAGCAGATTACGTGTTTTTTGAAAGGGTGAATCTGGTATTAAGTTAATCATAATTTATATTTAACCGACTATTAAAATTTATATTATCTATTTTGCTTTATTATAAAGTTAATGTAGTTAAATCAGTGTTAATTATTAGAAGTTTTAACATAAAAAAAGGGCCGCTAAGCAACCCTTTTTCTAATAATAAACAAAGCTTACTATTGTTTTGTAAATTCTGGATATGCGTCCATTCCAAGTTCAGATCTATCTAAACCCATAAGTTCTGCTTCTGGGGTAACGCGAATACCAATTGTCATTTTCATCACATACCAAAGAATAGCACTTACTGCTGAAACAAATACACCAACAGATACAATGCCTAATATTTGGCTTCCGAAAGTGATATCAGGATTTGTTAACGGGACAGCTAGTGTTCCCCATATTCCAGCTAATAGATGAACTGGGATTGCGCCAACAACATCATCTATCTTTAGCTTATCAAGTAATGGAACTGCAAAAACTACAATTATACCGCCAATTGAGCCAATTATAATAGCCATTATTGGGCTTGGCATAAGAGGTTCTGCGGTTATTGAAACTAAACCGGCAAGTGCACCATTTAGACACATTGTTAAGTCTACTTTTTTGTAGAGTATCTGTGTTAAAATTAGCGCTGTTACAACACCACCTGCAGCTGCAAGATTTGTATTCATAAATATTACTGATATTGATGATGCATCTTCTAGCGAACCTAGCGCTAATTGAGATCCGCCATTAAATCCAAACCATCCTAGCCATAATATAAATGTGCCAAGTGTTGCAAGTGGCATGGATGATCCAGGCATAGCATTTATAGACCCATTTTCACCATATTTCCCTGCTCTGGCTCCAAGAATCAATGCGCCCATTAATGCAGCCCATCCACCGGTTGAATGTACAATTGTTGAGCCAGCAAAATCACTAAACCCTGCTTCACTTAACCAACCACCACCCCATTGCCAAGCACCTTGTATTGGATAGATAACCCCACAAAGAAGTGCGACAAAAATTAAGAAAGGCCATAGTTTAATTCTTTCAGCCAATGTTCCTGATACAATTGATGCGGCTGTTGCACAGAATACCATTTGAAAGAACCAATCAGATGCAGCAGAATAATCTCCCGTATCCGCTGAAGGATCGGGAACTGCAAAGGCTGTAAAGCTTCCTATAAATCCACCATCAACGCCGTCATACATTAAATTATAACCAAGTAGCCAAAACATTAGCCCGCCAATAGCATATAAAGCAATATTTTTTGTACATTGCATTGCAACATTTTTTGATCTAACCATACCTGCTTCAAGCATTGCGAAACCAGCTGCCATCCACATTACTAAAAACCCACCTATTAAAAATAATAGTGTATTAAATACATAAGCTGTTTCTTCTGCAGCAAAAGCTGGTTCAGAAGATACAGTAATAAAGCCAGCAATAGCTAGAATTGGATAAATAAACTTACGATACATTCTTTTATACTCCATAGTAAGGATTACAGTGCTTCAGCACCAGATTCTCCTGTTCTTATACGAACAGCCTTCTCAACTGGTAAAACAAAGATTTTCCCATCTCCAATTTGACCTGTTTTAGCTGCATTTAAAATTGCGTCTACCACTGAATCTGACAATTCGTCAGAAACTACAACACTAATCTGAATTTTTGGCAGAAAACTTACCTCGTATTCTGTACCACGATAAATTTCAGTATGCCCTTTTTGGCGCCCAAAACCCTTGATCTCAGTAACAGAAAGGCCTTGGACACCTAATTCAACAAGTGTCTTGCGGACATCATCAAGCTTAAAGGGCTTAATAATTGCCATAATATGCTTCATATGAATACTCCTTATTATATAATTAAAAATACTTTCAATAATATATAATACAATATACGTGCCAACCTCATAAATATATCTTATAAAGTACTGTTATATATAGATAATTTATTTTTAATTAGATAATATTCGGGTGGGAAGAAGATAAATTATTTAATATAATGCCTAATTAATAAGCATTATATTATAACTGTTTAATTTTTAGGCAATTTGTATTATCTAATGATACCTTCTTGCGCAACAGAAGCTACCAAAAGTCCGTTTCTTGTATATATTGAACCTTTTGCAATTGCACGACCACCGAATGCTAGAGGGCTATTTTGAACGTATAACAACCAATCGTCAGCTTTGAAATCTCTATGTATCCAAAGTGAGTGATCAAGACTTGCAACCATCACATCCTTATTAAATACTGATAATTTATGCGGCATAAGAGCTGTATCGAGCAATGTATAATCGCTCGCATAAGAAAGAATCGCATGATGTAATGCAATTGATATTGGAAGTTTTTCTTTAAATTTCATCCAAGTATATTGTTTTGGTTTTTTTGCCTTTAAGTTATATAAGTTTCTTGGTCTTACAGGCCTATATTCTATTGGCCTACCCCTATCCCAAATTGTTTTTAAATTTTCAGGAAGACCTTTTTTAATCATTATTTCTATTATTTGATCTTCATTTAATAAATTATCTGGTCCTTTAATATTTTTAGGCATGGGGTCTTGATATGAATATCCATTTTCTTTTTTATGAAAAGAAGCGCTCATGAAAAAAATTATTTTATTATTTTGAAATGCAGATATATTTCTTGTACTAAAACTTTTACCATCTTTAAGATTTTCAACTTTAAATATTATTGGAACCAAGGGATTTCCTGGTTGTATAAAATACGAGTGTAATGAATGTAGAGTTAAATTATTTATTGTCTTATAGGCGGCTACAACGCCCTGTGCCACGATGAGCCCTCCAAAAATTCTTTTCCAACCTGGCTCCAATGAGTCTGCTTTATATAGATTATTATCTATTTCTATTAATTTTAAATTAGAGAGTAGTTTGTTTTTTGAACTTTGCATAAAAATCTCTAGGTATTGTTATTCAGATTGAACTATAATAAAAATGAAAAAAAATTATTTAATAACATACTAAATTATATGAATAAAAATACAATAGATATGCCAGATGTTGTTGTAAAAGGTGATGGTATTGTATCTTTAGTATTTGCTTTATCACTTCAAATTGCATTAGGCGATAATTTTACTATTTTAATTATTAGAAATAAAGAATTCTCTAAATCTAATATTAAAAGAAATGTCAGAACAATTTCAATATCTTTATCTACGGTTAATATACTGCGTGCTTTGGGATTATGGAAAACATTATCGAGTTACACGCAGTCGATAAGTAAAATTGTAATATCAAGTATTAATAGAGATAATATCAATGGCGGATATCTAAAATTTAATTCAAATATTAGTGGTGAAGCTGCCTCATATACCATAGAAGAACATATTTTCCGGGATGAATTGCTAAAAATAATTGGCACTAGAAAAAATATTAGTTTTATTAATGCTGATGTAGGTTCGGTTTTACATAAGAGAAATACTATTCAGATGATAACGGAGGACGGTTCTATTTATGAAACAAAGTTATTAGTTGCTGCTGATGGTAGAAAATCAAAAATGCGTAAGTTATTCAAAATAAAGGATGTTGGATGGGATTACAATCAAGCGTCATTATCAGCGGTTGTAGAACATTCTAAAAGACATGACGGCGTAGCGATAGAAAAATTTTACTCAAAAGGACCTTTTGCAATTTTACCGATGAAAGGCAATAGATCTTCAATTATTTGGACTATGCCAAAAGATGAAATACATGCTTATAAAGATTTTGATGATCTTTATTTAAAAGATAAAATAAAAGATTACTTTGGACGTGATAGAGGAGAAATATTACGTATTAATAATATTGGTATATTTGAATTATATTTTCAAATCTCAAGAAAATTGGTTGGAACAAGATTTGCTTTAATAGGTGATGCCGCTCATACCGTTCATCCTTTGGCAGGACAGGGACTTAATATAGGTTTACGCGATGCTGCAACATTAGCGGAAAAAATTGTTGATGCCGTTAGATATGGATTTGATTTTGGTTCTAGTTCTATTATTGAGGACTATGAAAAAGATAGACGTTTTGATATTGTGTCCTCGGCCTTAGCATACGATAGTATAAACAAATTTTTTACAAACAAAGATAAAAATTTATACCAATTTGGCAAAATAGGATTAAGTGTTATAGAGAAAATGCCTTGGATAAAAAATATTTTTGTTCACGAGGCATCAGGGTTAAATAGTTCAGGGTCAAGATTAACAAGAGGTAAAAGCCTATAATATTAATCTTTAATTTTTCTTGCTTCTTCAGCTAGCATTATTGGTACGCCATCTCTAATAGGATATGCTAATTTTGAATCCTTTGAAATCAATTCTTGATTTTCTTCGTCGTAAAACAAAGCTCCTTTTGATAAAGGGCATATAAGGATTTCAAGTAGTTTAGGATTTATTTTATGTTTCATAATTTATTTTTCATTGCATAAAAGTTGTTTTGTTATCGTTTCGTGAAGCTATAGCTAGCTCACTAAGAGCTATTAAAACTTCTGATCTTTTTTTAATAGTGATTGCCTCTAATAAAGCTTGTTTTTCGCTTGCGTTAAATGGACTTAGCATTGAAAATATGTTGATAAGTATTTCTGTTTTTGTATCAGAAATAGCTTCCCAATCTGTTGTAAGATCGTTTACATTTAAATACTCAGCAATAATTTTTAATAATGTTTTTCTCTCTTTATCACTTATTGTATTGGTTTCGGATAAATCATTTAAAAAATTATTATAATTAACTTCAAATTTTCTATACTTAAAGTCAGTTTTAGTCTCATTTATGAGGTTAAACCTACATATTCCAGTTAATTTTACTATATATGTGTTATCGTCATTTTCAATATAGGTTGAAATCTTACCAAGACATCCCACCGACTCAAGCTTTTGTTCTTTTTTATTTTTAGTTTTAATCAATGGTTGAATTATTCCAATAAATCTATCTCCTGCGAGAGCGTCATCAATCATAGAAATATATTTGGGTTCAAAAATATTTAGAGGTAAAGTTGCTTTTGGCAGTAAAAGACATTTTTCTAATGGAAAAACAGGTATTTTGCATGGGAATATATTAGGGTCTATATTTTTATTAGTCACAGAATCTTCCTTTTTACGAAAATAGTATTGCAGATAATTTTCTTCTGCCACTTAGGCTTACCTTTGAACCAATTCCCCAAGCATCAAAAAATTTTAAAAGTTGTTTTTGTGCAAATTTATCATTCCACTCTTTATCAACTTTAATTGATTTTAATATAATATCAATTGCGTCATCAAATTGTTCTATTGCATTTAATGCTAAAGATAAATCAATCATCGATTGATGGTCTGTAGGATTTTTTTCTATTTTAGTTTTTAAAATGTTTATATCTTCATTTGATATAGTCATTTGAGATTGATTCCCAATTTCTATTAGAGCACGTATTCTTATAACATCAATATTGTTGTCTTTATTTTTTGGAACAGTATTAATTATCTTTTCTGCCTCAAGTATATTCTTTTCTTTTAAATAACATTCAGCAAGACCGCAGATAATTATAATATTTTCAGTTTCTAATTCTAATGCTTCTTTAAAAAAATTAATTGCCTCGACTATATTTCCATTAGTTTGACACTCTTGTGCCATGGATAGAATTTGATCAAGTGTATTATCTTTTTTACCTGCTATCTTTTCTACAAAACCTAAGATTTCATTTTCTGTAATACTACCCATGAAGCCATCTATAGGTTTTCCATCCTTAAAAGCGAATACTGCCGGTATAGATTGAACGCCCATTTGGCTGGCTATAGCTTGATTTTCATCAATATTTATTTTCACTAATTTAATTTTGCCATTATATTGATGTGTTATTTTTTCTAACAATGGTGTGAGTTGCTTACACGGTTGGCACCAAGGAGCCCAAAAATCAACCAGCACAATAGAAGTTTTAGAGGATTCAATAACATCATCGGAAAAATTATTAATATTTGAATCTTTTATTGTATCCAATGATTTATTGTCATTTACATCTAAGTTAGTTTCTTCGGCCATCTTTATTGCCTTTATTTATAATACAGTATTAAATATAATTAGTAATGCTACAAAATCAATCTAATTTCTTTATTATTTTTCTAGCAAAAAAAAATAAATACATATATATTGTTCGTAATTATGCGGGCGTAGCTCAGTGGTAGAGCACAACCTTGCCAAGGTTGGGGTCGTGAGTTCGAAT
>Ga0055584_100004816_pt1 | contig 13209 bp, 23 predicted proteins | sample OSDHelmetaG_FD_58716 | JGI IMG/M metagenome (GOLD analysis project Ga0055584, IMG submission 58716) | Pelagic marine sediment microbial communities from the LTER site Helgoland, North Sea, for post-phytoplankton bloom and carbon turnover... | ecosystem: Environmental > Aquatic > Marine >... | reverse complement strand
AAATCTATAAATTAGACCAATTAATTGTCCTCTAATGAAAAAACCTGGTAAATCAGCATCTGTTGCTAATATAATATTTTCAAAATTAATATTTTTTTGTTCTGTTTTACCATATTCAAAACCAACAATTTTTTGAAGGGCTTTTAATTTATCAGATTTAATAATTTTATCCATTGCCATATCATAACCGTTTGGCGGAACACCAAACATTGCATAGTAACCAAGACCAGCTCTCCCTAAGATTGAAGAAAGTCCAGATTTTGCAGAATCTCCTTCACAAAGTAAAATATTTTCCCAATTTCCAATAGGAGATAAAAATTTATCATCTTTTGGTTTTTTTGAAGTCTTTTTGTCAAGATTTTTTAGTTCTTGTTGTTTCTTAAATTCTTCTGCAATTTTAAAATAATCAATGATATTATCAGTTATATTTTTATTTTTAAAAACTCTATTTGAATATTTTAATAAATCAGAATCTTTAAAGTAATCTCTAAGATTTGCTTTACTAGAAGCAATTTTATTTTTAACTTGGCCTTCCCAATCAATATTTTTCATATTTTTTGCAACTATAATAAATGTTAATTTATTTTTAATATCTCCAGGTTTAATTGTTTTGTATCTTTTAGATATTTTCTCTCTTAAATTTCCAACAACAACATCCAAAACAACATCAACATGTGTTCCGCCTTCAGAAATTTCTAATCCATTTACATAAGATAATTGTTTGAATTCACCAGATGTATTTGGTGTAACAGCAAAGAAATAATCGTCATGTTCTTCTATAATTGCGTCTGTACTTAATAACTTTATAAAATTCTTTGGTGTTATTTTAACATTTTTACCATTAAATTTAAAAGTAATATCTGGATAAGTTAAAGCTTGCATTAATGTATATTCATACATTCTATTAATATGGATTTCATCAATTTCATCAACTTCAAAAATATTAAAATCTGGTTCAAAATAAACTTCAACACCTGTTTTTCCAGATGGTTTTAATTCTTTTACTTTATGATTAAGATTATTTTCTGTTGCTGTAATTTTTAATTTACCATTTATATCTTCTGAAATAACTTCAAAAACTGTACTTAATGTTGTACATAATTTAATACCAATTCCATTAACACCTTTTTGACCTTGACCTTTTTTCTCTTCATAATTTGATGATGTATTATATTTACAAAAAGCTTTATAAAGAATTGTTTCCCCATCTTCACTTACTGTGGATACACCATAGCCATTATCTTTAACTCTTATAGATTTATTATCAATAGTAATATCAATTTTATCACATCCACCTTTAATTGCAACATCAATTGGATTATCCAATGATTCCATAAATAATTTCATTAATGCTGGAACCACACTAGATTTGCTATATTCAATATTATCAGTTGAAATATTGAATCGTTCTTTTTCAACTCTTTTAATTGACCCAGCAAGATTATAAGGTCTATTTACAATAGATTCTCTTTGTGTTTCTTCTTTAATTATTTCTGTTTTATTCAATTTTTTTCCTTTTTATTATTTTTATTATATCAAAAAATGGCTTAATTTTAAATATATATTTTTTCAGTTCGATATTCTATAATATCAAAATCTCGCTTAGCTACAATTATTAATTTAGCTGAATCACCTCTAAAATTCCTACCAATTATTTGCACATGAGTTTTATTTTCTGCTACTATTGTTACTTTCTTTTTTGTAATTGATTCACAAGACCTACTATTTTCTTTCTTTTTTATAAGTACACTTTTATTTGGTATTATTTTTAAATCATCCAATGATTTAAAAAAATCATCTGCTTTGCTAAAAATAGCACCATAATCTGGGTTATCATAATTATAAAAAGACTCATGTCTATTAAAACCATTAACTGCTTTTATTTTAAAACCTAATTTATTTTTACTTAAAACTTTATATAAAGTATCAGTATAAGAATTACATTTATCTGTTACCAAAGTAACATAATTAAAATCATCTTTTGTTCTATTTTTGCAACATAGATCAGCTTCAAACCTATCTTTATGGTCTGTAGAACCACAATAATCACAAACCCATAATTCTTCATATTTTTGAAATTTTCTAAATTCATCATTATATTCATCTTTATAAAATTCTTTAATTGAAGCCGATGCTTTTACTTTTTTACCATTAAAAATAAAACCATTATATAATGAATCTAAATGTTTATCAAAATCTTTTATTGTAAATATAGGGGTTGTTTTTAATGTTGCCATAATTATATCCTTTTATTAATATAATTATAACATATATAACATTAAAACTTGATTAAATAAATTTTTCTGTTAGTTCTCTAACTACCATATCTATATCATCTGTAAGTATAATTGCATCAATATCAGCTTGCTTAATATATCCTTCTTCGAGCATAGATGTTTTCATCCATTTTATTAACCCAGAATAATAATCTGTACCTATAAGATATACTTTACCTTTTTGTGTTTTTGTTGTTTGCATTAATGTTAATGTTTCAAATAATTCTTCTAAAGTTCCTATTCCGCCTGGAAAAGCTATAAATGCTTTTGCATATTTGACCATCATTACTTTTCTAACAAAAAAATATTTAAATGTATATCCCATATTTGTATATTGATTTAATTGTGTTTCAAAAGGTAATTCAATACCTAATCCAATTGATTTTGTACCTGTAACTCTATAAGCGCCTTCATTTACTGCTTGCATTGTACCAGGTCCACCACCGGTGATTATATCAAAACCATTTTTGGCTAGTTTTTCGCCGATTTCTACTCCCATTTCATAATATTTTGAGTCTCTTGTTGTTCTAGCTGAACCATAAATTGTAATTGCTGTATCCAAATCTTTTAGTAAAGCATCACCTTTTTCAAATTCTTTATTTATTTTTTTCGTATTCTGAACATCTATTGTTGAGTTTTTTGACATTTTATTATCCTTTTCTTAAATTATTTATGTAAATCCAAAAGTAGTTTATTAAGAGCACCAAAATTATCTTCTGGTTCTGGTAATTCCAACACATTACATTCATCTTCTAATTTTTGTCTAAAAGATAATACAGAAGATTTTAGACTTTCTGTATTATCCGCTTCTTTTACAGATTGTACAACTAGTCTTTCTGCTTCTGGTAAAACAGGATTAAATTCGCCTGTTAAAACCATATTTTTAAAACTCATTAATGATTGTAAACTTTTTGCTAGGTCTTTACTCCTACCATTTTCTTTTGTTCCAAGCTTTAAACAATTAAAACTCATTCCCAAAAATCTTTGTTTTGCTTGATTAAAATTGACAAAAAGCTTTCTATTATCTAAAACTTTTTGAAATTCTGGTGTACAAAAAAGAACCATACCTTCTTGTGTATCTGCCCATAACATGTCAAGCATATTTGGTTCAGATTTCATAGCATTTTTAAAAAATTTTCTACTATGAAATAAGTCCAAATCATCATCAAATTCTCGATTAAATTTTTCATTTAATTGAACCATTAATTCTGCTCTATCTTCTTTTTTCATATTTTTATTATCAAGTTGTTCTGGTGGAGGTACGAGACTATTTACAACATCTTGTTCCCAAGTAAAAACCCCCTTACAGTCCAAATCTGAATTTTCACCATTTAATTTATGAAGAGTGCTTCCAACAACTGTTAAAAAATGTAATTTTAACTTTTTATTATTTACTGTTAGTTCCATTATTATTCCTTATATCTAAAATAAAATTATTCCATACTTTTTATAAGTTCAAATATTTTTATTTCCAAATCGTTTATTCCATTATTATTCCAAATTATTTTATCACTAAATTCTTCTTTTTCAAAAGGATCAATTTGTGATTTTATTCTATCTAGAACATCCTGTATACTTAAGTGTTTATTTCGTTCCATTATTCTTTGAATCCTAATATCTTTATCAGTCTGTATCAATATAATAAAATTTTCTGCAAAGTGTTTAAGTCCATTTACTTCGAAAAAAGTAGGAGCTTCTACAACATATTTTTTATTATTTTTTTCACACTCACTTGATAAATAATTTATCTTTTCATTAATAAGAGGTAACATAATATTTTCAAGGTGTTCCTTAAATGTTTTCCCATCATACCATATATTATTTGAAAAAACCATATTACTTAACTTCTTTTTAAATGTATCAAATTGTTGTGGCGGCATTGAAAAATATTTTGCTATTTTTACATGATTATCTTTTAAAATTTCATGTGATATTTCATCAGCTGAAATAACAAAATATCCTTCTTTTTCAAAAATTTTTGTTACAGAACTCTTACCAGAACCAATATTTCCTGTAATTATTATTTTCATATTTTTCCTTTTATATAATAGTTTTATTTTTTAACTGCATAATACATTTATTTTTAACAAATTCTCTAATTTCATAACCATCATTATATGCTATGTTTATTCTATGTTCATCATCATATTCTAATATTCTAATTACTTCTTTAACATCAAGCAAAGCAGCATATTTTTGTTTTGAACCAGTATGAAACTTATCAAAATTAAATAGGTCTTTTGTTATATATTGTTCAAAGTCATCTATATTTTCAAAGTCTTTATCAACATTTACAATTGTAAATCGTAAATCTGCATTTTTTGTATTTTCCCAAAAAACTTCATATTTTCCTTTTTTCATCATATTAAATCCTTCAAAGTTCTCGCTATTTCTTCTTTTGAATTAACTTCAAAAAATGTTCCGTCTTCTTTAATTAACTGAGCTTTATGATTCCCATTTTTTATATCTGTTAAATCATTTGCAACAACTATAAAGCTATTAGTTCTTTTCAATTGTGCCAAACCAACTGATATTAATTCACTTTTTGGTACATTATTTAAAAGCTTGAAAGATATTAATTTTAAACTTTTGTCTAAAACCTTAATTGAATCAATTATTTTAGGTGTTTTTACTAATTTTAAATAAATTTCATCTTCCGACGATTTCATTTTTGATGAATTATCTATTTTTTCCAATGTTATATCCATATCACCATAGTGTGATTTTTCAAAATAATAAGCTCCTTCTACACTATAATCACTTATAGCCATTGAATGAATAAAAACATCAATTTTATTGTTATTCAAAATATTATGTATTGCAATTTCAACTGATTTTGTATCGGTTGTTTCTATAATTTGGATATTCAGAACTTCTTTTGGTTTAATTGATTTTTTATTGCATATATAAAAAATATTATTATTTTCATCATTACAAAGTTCATTACAAATAATTGACCCCAATTTCCCTGTACTCATATTTGTTATTTTTCTAACTTTATCAATTGGTTCTTCTGTTCCACCTGCTGTTATTACTATATTCATTTAATTTTCCTTAAAATATATATTATTTATCATATTAATTGCATATATTGCACTCATTCTCGGAGTATTTACTAGCACTTTTATATCATTAACTTTAACTAACGTATTTTCATTAGTTGGATTAAATTCATGATAAAGAGTTATCTCTGAATCAGGGAATAAATATTGTAACTCTTCATATTGTTTATGTGAATTAATATCATAATATTGTATTTTTGTTTCAATATTTCTAGATGAAGCTGCACTCATTCCGAAAGAAACTACTATATTTAATTTTTTTGGAACTTTCCCATTTTTGAAAAATATATCTTTATTATTTAATATTGTACAACCTATACAGCCAGGTGGTGTTATCCAATTTGGGTCATTTAATTTCATCATACTTAATCTATCTTCAGAATAAAACTGTACATTTACTATATATTTGTTAAAACCGAGATTTTCATCTTCAGGTTTTGATATATTAAATCTTAAATTTTTAGAAAAATCTCTACTAAGATAATTACTTTTTACTTTAGGATTTTCATCTAGTAATTTGGTAATAGCTCTTCCTATTTTCGAATCAGAATTTCTCATAATTAACCTTAAATAATTTCATTGCATTTCCATATTTTATTAAATTTTTATCTTCTTCTGATAATAAATCTAGTAATTTATTTGTTTGCTCATGTGTTTGAACTGGGTAATCAGAACCATATAATATTTTGGTCTTATCAACTGAATTAAAAACATGCATAAATAAATCTCTATCATTTTCATCGAATCTTTCGGAATCTTCCATTAAACCAGATATATCTGTATATACATTATCAAAAGTGTTCATCATATTTATTAAATCATTAGTCGAAGGATTACTTAGATGAGCAAGAATAAACTTATTTTTTGGACTGTTTTCAATAAGATCAATTAATTTACTACAGTAATAAATGTTATGTCTACTATCACCTTTTGTATATCCTGTATGAAACATAATAGGTAAATCATATTTTGCTGCCAATTCAAGTATCAAATTCATTTCTTTTGATTCTAAATCAATATTATCTTGATAACCAGTATATATTTTTATACCAACAATTTTATCTCTATCATCATCTAATAACTCAATCATTTCATTATAATACATCCAAAAATAAGAAAAGTCTAAACTTAAATACATCTTAAATTTATTCTTATCTTTTATATTGTGATATAATCTAAAATTACTTACTCCATTTCCTTTTTTAGGGAAGTAAGTTGGTAATAAAAATATACTTTGTATATCATTATTTCTTTCCAAATCTATAATATTATTCATTAAATTTTTGGCAGTAACATGACAATGTACATCTATTGGTAAATAATTCATTAAATTTCCTCATACTTATCTGATGATTCAAGAGCATTAAAATATTCATTTAATACTTTTGCAGCTTCATTTACTTTTTCAATATCTTCTTTATTTTCTAAAAAATCTTCTGGTTCTAAATATCCTCCATCAAAAAAATCATAGTATATATCTGATGATGAAAACTCTTCAATATTGTCTTTTAATTCCATTGTTTTTTCCTTTTATTTTGAATCACAAACAATATCTACTATTGTTTTTGTATCAGCTAATGCACCATCACCATAATCACCACAAGCCAGTGTTTTACTTACCGGTGGTATAAAATAAGTATACATATAATTAAAATTAACTAATATTTTTTGTTCTTTTGTTATCTTACTATTATACATTTCTGTATTCATTGATAAACAAATATATATATGTTTATCGGCAGAAACAGCTCTCAATGTATTTGTTGCCAAATTATCAGCAAAACCATTTGCAAATTTTGCTAAAGTATTTGCAGTACACGGAGCAATTAAAACTATATCAGACCATTTTATTAAATCAATATGAAGAACTCTATCTGAATTCCAATCGTCTTCATCAGTATAAGTTTTAAAACCTTGTGAACTAAAACTTAATTTGGTTATAAACTTCTGAGCACTTTTTGTTAATATAATTTTAACATCATTACCTTTTTTCCTCAAAGCATTTGCTATATTTGGTGCTTTATAAGCAGAAATACTACCTGTTACTATTAATAATATATTTTTTGACATGATATATCCTAACCTTTCTTAATCGTTTTTTGTATTTTTAATATACAAATAGATATAATTGTTAAAATCTGTAATACTTTTGAATCTTTCATTTGGCATCCTTAATAAATAAAAACTTTGTACATTTAAAAATAAAAGAAATAGTAAATATTATTGTTTTTGCTATTGAATTACATATAATATATATGAAATACCATAGAAAAGAACCACCACAAATTAACCATAATAATAGTTGCCCCAATATAGTGATAGATTCATCTCTACTAAAATACCATCTAATAAATCCATTTCTACATTCATCAAAATACATATCATTTATAACTAATGGTATAAATATAAAATAAATTGTTAAACATATATAAATTAATAAATCCATTTCTTACCTTTTTGCTTTTGTCATATATAATTATAACACAATAAATATTAAAACAACATTAAATATATTTTTTTGTTTGAATTAAGTCAGGTTGGTCCTCTATGAATAATTTAAGAATTTCTGATTTACCAATAGAAGAAATATTTTCTCTATCAAGAATATTTGATATAATTTTTAGTTTATCATCAAATATTCTTTTTGGATATACAATGAGTTTTAATGAATTCTCTCTATATCCCCAAGGAATATTTTCATGAACTTCTACCATGTCTATTAAATTTTTTTTAAGTTCTTCTGAAATACCATTAAATAGTTCATCTTTTCTCATTTTTTCATAATCTATATTGTATTCTTTTGCATCATAAATACTATCAATACTTTCTTTCAATTTAGAACAATATATCATCTTATATCCTTATATTTAATATTGAAAAAGTTCAAAAGCTTTTGAACCAACACACCAATCAGCCAAGTTATTATTAAAAGCCCAACTATAACCAGTCACTTCTTGATCTATCCAATCTGGAATTTCTACAAATTCATCAACTGTATCTAATTCTATTTCTGCTAAAATTAGATTTTTATATCTACCTGTGAGATTTGTAAATTTATCAACTTCCCATTTTCCTATTTTATATCTTGTTTTTTCTATTTTTCTATCTATTTTAGACCATAATAAATTAAATTCTTTTTCACTTAGAAATTTTTCTATTTCTATTTGTTTAATACCTTCATGCTGCATTTTAATTGTAAGAATAAATTCATTATCGAATTGTCTTACTCTTGTTACACCTTCTTTTGTATTAAATAAGTAACCTTGTTTAAGTGTATGAACACTATCATAATTTTTCGGTATTTCATCATTCTTCACTAAAAATTTTCTTTCTATTTCAAACATTTTCTTCCTTTTTAATATTATTTTATTTTACCAATCATGATAATCTTCAACATATCCATATTTCTTTATTTCATTTTGTTTAGTCATATAATTATCCAATGTGTTAGCAATAAAAATAAGAAACCAAAGAATTAAAAAAATAATACCCCAAATTAAACTAACATCAATAGCAACAAAAAGGGATGATCCGATAATAATAAACCAACCCCAAATAGTTATTTTAAAATTAAAAGCTATTTTAAACATTTATATTCCATAACTCTTCAATATCTTTTTCTATTTTTCCAATTGCTGTTTCACAACTTTCATAATAAATTTTATCAAAATATTCTTCTGGCAAATCTTCACTTTTTTCCATATTATTTAAAATACATTTACAAGGTGTTCCCATGATAAAGTCTTTAATTGATACAACATTCCCCATTGTTCCTATGATACAAACTATTGTATCTGGGTTCATTGTATAGTCAAAAGCATTAAACATATATTGGTACATCGGAGCAGGTCCATAAAAAAATACAACTGAAGGTCTTACACCTTTTAAAGAATCACATTCAGGACATTTATCTGTTTCTATATTAAATTCACCTTCGATATCCCAAGTATGACCACAAGCTTCACATTTCATTTTCTTTAAATTTCCATGTACATGTAAAACTTCATCTTCTTTACATCCTGCTTTTTCTAAAAGGTCTGAAATATTTTGTGTTATGTTAAAAACATTATCTTTGCCATATTTTTCTACGATTCTCTGAATTGTTTTATGTGCAATATTTGGTTCTACAGTATCTAAATGAATTCTTCGCTCATTATAAAAATTGTGAACAACCTGGAAATTTTTCTTCCAAGTTCTTTCATCACAAACTTCTTCTATTTTATGTCCATTCCATAATCCATCAGTCCCTCGAAAAGTTTGTATTCCAGAAGGAGCATCCAAGCCAGCACCAGAGAAAATTATAATCTTTTTTTCTGGAATTCTTCTATTTTCTTTATATCCATATCCAAAATCAGCTTTATGTATCTTCATTTTTTCTCCTTTATATATAAATTTTATTTTCCATTTTTTTAAATTTTTTTAGTTCTTTTAATAGTCTTTTATTTTCTAACATTAAAATAACATTTTCATCTGTTTTTTCACTTAATAAAAGTTTTATTTCTGCTAATTTTTCTGTTTTATTTTTAACTGTATATCCTCCAGAAAAATCGGAACCACAATCACCACTTCTTGATTCTTGATAAACAAATGTATTAAACTTCATCACATCCCTTTATCTGGTATATTAAAATAATTGGATTCTTCATATTCCATTTGCATATTTTCCATCTCTTCTTTATTGCCATTTTCTAATTCTGTTATTTCATTTAATAAATCTTTTATCTTTTTGTCTTTCTTATCATGTTCTTTATTATTGGTATCTAAGTAATATCCTATCCAACAACCAATAATTAGAGCTGCAACTATATGAGCACCACTAATAAATAATAAAAAAACAGCACCAGGTGCTGTTAACATAAAAGTATTTTTTGATTTCATTTTTAATTCCTTAAAATTATTCTATTATATCGATTCTAGCTTCAAAAAAAGCTCTTTTTAAATCTATTTTTCTCATTACCATACAGCCATCTTGATAGTATCCTTCAGAATCTAATCTATTAAAAACTTGTCTATCTTTAACTTCTGATGGAAATCTCGTTTCCCAAGTTTTCAAGAACTCATCTTGTCTTTCTGTTAAAGCATCTATATTTCTCTGTAATTCTTCTTGAAATTCTAATTCATTTAGACCTAAGCAAGGAACATCAAATTCTTCTTCTATTCCTTCATTTATCATAAACTTAATTTTAATTGTTTTCATATTTTTCCTTTCTTTATTATACTAAAATAATACTTAAATATATTTTTTTTGTTTTGTTTTGGTATTATTTGTTTCAGCTAACATATTTATTATTGTAATATAATCATCATCTAAATCATCCTTGTTTTCATAATGCCATTTAATATCATCAAATTTAATTATACAGCTTTTGGTATCATCTTCAATTGTATAAAAAGTAATTGATTTAACATTAACAATTTGTATATATGGCGTATTACCATATATACATCTATTGCCAGGAATTAACCAACCATTTGATAATATCGGTTCTTTGTTTTCTGTTTTCATGCATTATTCTTTCATTATATATACTTTTTCTGTTTAAAACTATCAATAAATTCGGTCATTTTTTTCATTTCTTTTTCTAAAGTAAAAACTTTATTTTCTAACTCTTTAATGAGTTCCTTTTCTGTTTTTTCTGCCGGACTACCACCAAAATAATGGCAGTCTTCTCTTTCTCTTTCGAGAACATAAGTATTAAATTTTTTCATTTTGTTATTATCTCCCCTGTAAATAATCTTAATTTATTTGTTATATTTTCAAAATCTTCAATATAACAAGGTCCAATACCTAATGTTGTAAATGTTTCAACTCCATTGAATTCAGTTCTTCCTTCATCTTGTATTAAAGAACAAGGTAAATTTTTTTCTTTTGCTTTTTTATAAATGTTTTTTAATTGTTGTTCTGATTTCACATAAACAACAACTTTACCATAAGAACCATTAATCCAGTCTTTTACAGCAGATTTATTTGGAATATCTAAAGAACATATTGTTGACCCATCATAGCAATCCATTGTTACTTGAGTACTATTAATAAAAGAACATAAACTAGCATGTGCAACTTGTGCAGATAATTTACCAGCTGACATGTTTAAATCTTTGCGAATTACAATAACTTGTTTTGATTCTTTCATATTACAATTTTCTCTTTCTTTTCATCAAATACTGGACAATCTATATGTATTTCATTAATATTAGTTTCTATTTTTTCAATTTCTAAAATGAATCCATCAAAAAGACCACATCTTATTTTTGGTTCTATTGTATCTATTTTTAATTTATGAACATTTAACATGTGGTCTTTTATCAATTTTTCAATTTCATCTTCTTCTATTATTACTTTTGTCTTTATCACCATCATACTCTTCTTTTCTTTTTAAATGATTCATAATCATTAAAAATAACTGTTACTTTTTCACCAATAGATAATTCTATTTTGCTAACATTTCTGATAATATTATTTTTTCCATCAGCCCAAACTGTTAAATTATCATCTCTGCAGTAACCTGTAATCACTGTGTCATTCGGGTCAATCGGAATTCTAATATTTCTATCACCAAAACCACTAGTAATAAACCACTGGTCGGAATTTAATGACATAATAGAACCTTCATTATTTCTATTAAATCCAGTTGAACCTTGTGCTGTTGCAATACCAACACCACAACCTTTGAATTTACCAATGATTCCATCAGCATCTTTTACATCAAATTCAGCCCAAGTGTTCATATCACCACCAAATAAAATATCATTAAAAGCTTGAAATTCTTCAGTTACATCATCAAAAGCATCTTTTGGATTAAAGTAATCTTCATTTTCTTTTTTATATGTTACTTTTACTTTAATAAGAGAAAAGTCTATATAATCAGCATCGTCCACTATAGATGTTTCATCATTCATTAAAAAATTTAATGTTCCACCGGCTATACCAAAAAAAGGTTTATTTAAATGTTTGAATTTATTAATAGCTTTTAATAAAGAACCGTCTCCACCAATAACTTCAATATATTTTGAGTGTTCAATTATTTGTTTATTAGAATCATATTTATCTGTATATAGAACTTGTGAACAAAAAGTTAATTCATCTAGACTCATATTATTTACCATTGAATTTGGTAAAACACTCCAGAATTCAGAATGTAGTCTATGTCTTCTACAACTTATACAAGTTGTATATCCATTTGGTTTTTTCTCTATCATTACTTCTGTACTTCCACATTCAGGACATTTTTTTCTTTTATCTCGTTCGAGTCTCTCTTGAATTTCATCACCCCAATTATCCATTAAATTTCCCATATTTCACCCTTTTTATATATATTCTTTATTTTCTTTATTTTTAGCCATCTCAGGAGATTTGTTTTTAGTAATAACATCATAAATAAAAACGATATCAACATCTTCATCTTTATATACTTTATCTATGTCTGATTCTATTTTTATTTTATTATCTTCAAAATACTGTTTTTTACTCCAACATAAAATATCTTTATTAAATACATCTCCATTATTCATTCGAATTTCTACTTTTATACAGCCTTCATTTCGAACAAATTCATATTTTGGTTTTCTGCTAAATATCTTTTTTTGTTTTGAATATTTATCTTTCATTTCATAGAGTTTTTTCTCAATAATTCTAACATCGAATTCACTTACATCAAATATATTAGTCTTAGTACTTTGTAAAGTACTATTATATTCTTTTTTTATTTTTTCATATTCCAATTCCATATCACTTAAATCGGATTCATTTATAATAGCAATTGAGTGGTAACTTGATAAATTCATTACATTAGCATCTTTATTAATAATCCAATTTTCTTCTTCAGCAAATTCATTATTATATAGACTTCTTATTTCATAGTTTTTATAAT
>Ga0055584_100004815_pt1 | contig 13210 bp, 15 predicted proteins | sample OSDHelmetaG_FD_58716 | JGI IMG/M metagenome (GOLD analysis project Ga0055584, IMG submission 58716) | Pelagic marine sediment microbial communities from the LTER site Helgoland, North Sea, for post-phytoplankton bloom and carbon turnover... | ecosystem: Environmental > Aquatic > Marine >... | reverse complement strand
GCCTGACATTTTGGCGCGGCTTGCGCTCTCGTTGCTGGTCGCCGCCTTGCGGCGACTAACTCACTGCCGCTATGTTCTTGTGCCCGACAAATAAACCACAGCCGAGCATACGATGCGGGCCGAGGCCAAGACTTTGCAAGTCGATCGATTCCTGCGGCTCTAGATCGGCCACTAACAAGGCCCGCGTGAACAATGCGCCGGTAGCGCTGGCGCATTCTCCGGTTCGACCACAGAGCAACTTACGTGGCTGAATTCCCATGGTTTGCAGTTCGTCAGCGCAGGCACTAATAAAGTCATCTTCCGCTAAATCTATTGGGGCGGCTACCCGTCGAGCAAATACAGCCGGTGTGATTGGTAGTTCTCGGCGCCGTGCGTGACCTAGCCGAACGCGGTGTCCGTTGATGTCGAATGCGGTATCGCTCAGCTGCTCGGCGGCATCTTGGCGCGCGCGCGGCACTCGTAAGATGAGTCGAGTGCGTGCAGACAGATGTAATACCCCATCGGCCGTTACCGGGCGCTGCCAGCCGTTACCACTTGCGCCGCCGTAAACTTCATGCACACCACCACCTTCTTGTTCAAGCCATGGCAAGTGTTCGGCAATCGCGCGGCTCAGTTCCAGAGCGTGCGCTACTGGCAAGGTTTTGCACTGCAGTTGGAAGCTCAAATCGATTGTTCCGTTTGAAACCGCGATTGTGGGCGTGTGTTCGAGCCAGACCACGTTTACAAAACGCCGCTGAACGCGCTTTCGAGGCGATCTTCCCAGTCCATGGGTGTATCTGGATAAGGCGGTTTGATATCCATGCGGAAGAAGCGTTCTTGACGGGCGCCTTGCCGCACAGCTGCGATCAATTCGCCGAAGCACTCGAACTGCGGGTTAGCTATCAATACCTCACTCAGCTGTAACATTCTCAGTTCCTATTCGAGTCGTTCGAAGAAGCGTCCGCGCAAATATGCGCGCGCATCGAGCCCAGCGTGGTCGACAAATTCACTACGATTGTGCAGCACGTTGGCACAGATCACGCCTTCGCCTGGTGCCAACACGATAGCCTGCACATCCTCCGCTTCGCGCGCAATGGCGTCCATCATCGCGCCGCGTGCCGCACTAACATCTGGATGCCAGCGCACGTGCTTGCGCCGTGCTGTGTAGCGCGTAATGAGGTAGCCATCTGCATCTGCAGCAAATACTGGCACGCTGCGCTGCGCTCGCAACACTGCGCCGCCACGCACATTGGCGGGAATGGTGAGCGCATCATCGCGCATCAGTGTCTTAACCGCGCTCGGATTAGCCTCAACGAGGCGCGCGAGCACACGACGAGGGTCAACAAATTGATTGGCGCCACCCGTCGTGGCAGGCCTCACACAGTGAAGCGCGAAAGCTCTGACGCTTGCATCTGCAGCGTTTGCGTAGCCATCCGTGTGCCAGCCCAGCGCAGATGCGCTGTACGGCCGATAAGCGCCAGCTGCGCTAGCCGTACTGGGTTTACCAATTACGGTTAGTGCTCCACGTGCGCCAACCAAGGTATCGTCAAGGGTACGTAGTCCCAGTTTCTGGCACAGCTGCAGTACCGCGTTTGCATCACTAGTCGATGGTCCGCGGTAGCAACAATAACCAGCGCTTGCGATCGCAGTTCGCAGATCTGCCAACACGCGCGTCGAAGGAGCGCTGAGATCTTCTACCCGCAATCGCTGCGGCCGCGGCGATTGCTCAAGCTGGCGTCGCCAATGCTCTAGGCCAGGCCAAATTTTGCTGTATAGCTGGATCGCGTCCGTCATGGCGTCGATTAGTGCTTAGTTGACGCCGATTGCGCACTATCCATTTAGAGATATGCAAGCCAGTGCTGCTGCTCCCAATCAGTAGTGCAGTCGGATTAGGGCGAAGCACCGTACAATCCGCATCTCGGTCTATGGTAAATGCCCGATTAACAATACGCGCACAGGTAATCTACATGAAGAAGCACGAAACGCCGATGCTGGACCAGCTGGAAACCGGCCCTTGGCCGAGCTTTATCAGTGGCATCAAGCGCTTGCGCGATGAGCATCCAGACCAGCGCATCAATGAGATGTCTAATGATCTGCTCGGGCAATTACAGCATTCTTATGAAACCCGCCGGGGTTACTGGAAAGGTGGCACTGTCAGTGTTTATGGCTACGGCGGTGGCATAATTCCGCGCTTTTCTGAGGTTGGCGACGCATATCCGAAATCACGCGAATTTCACACGCTCCGAGTGCAGCCGCCGGCCGGCAACCACTACAGTACCGACGTACTGCGCCAACTCGCAGACAGCTGGGAAAAGTGGGGCTCAGGGCTGGTCACCTTTCACGGCCAGACTGGCAACATCATGTTCATTGGTGCAAACACCGAGAATACGCAGCACTTCTTCGATGAGATCAACGATTACGGTTTCGATCTAGGTGGCGCAGGGCCGTGTGTACGTACGGCGCAATCGTGTGTCGGTGCGGCTCGCTGTGAGCAATCATGTTGCGCTGAGCACAAGATCCATCGCGCCCTGGTAAACAACTTTACCGATGACGTGCACCGACCCGCATTGCCATACAAGTTCAAGTTCAAAATCTCTGGCTGTCCGAACGATTGCATGAATTCCATCGAACGCGCGGACTTCGCCGTGATCGGCACTTGGCGTGACGACATTTTGGTGGATCAGGAAAAAGTCAAAGAATACGTCGCGATGAACGGCCGCAAGTATTACATCGACAACTTGATCTCGCGCTGTCCGACCAACGCGCTATCACTGAATGACGATGATTCCTTAGAGATCGACAACCGATCATGTGTTAAATGCATGCATTGCCTAAATGTGATGCCCAAAGCGCTATCGCCTGGGCATGACAAAGGTGTGAGTGTTCTGATCGGCGGTAAACGTACCCTCAAAGTGGGCGATATGTTCGGCACCGTCATCGTGCCATTCATGAAAGTTGAAACAGAAGAAGAATTCGCACGTTTGGTTGAGATAGCCGAAGAGACGATCGACTTCTTTGCCGAAAATGCACTAGAGCACGAGCGCACCGGTGAAATGATCGACCGCATCGGGCTGGTCAATTTCTTGGAAGGCATTGGCGTGGACGTGGATCCGAACATGGTTGCCCACCCGCGCGAAAGCTCTTATGTGCGCATGGATGAGTGGCAGCAAGAAGCAGATAAGTGGTTTGAACGTAAGAGTGCGAATTAACCACGCTAAGTAGGCTCGACTTGGACATTTGCGCGGCGACGTGCGGAGATAACTAGATGGCTGGACCGAAACATCGTATGCCGATTGAATCCGGGTGCCCCGACGGATTTCAATACATGCACCCCGCGATGGTGAAGAACTATGGGCAGTGGGATTTTCACGACGATCCGCGCCCAGGTGTTTTGCGGCATGTCGGCAATAGCGGCGATGAAGTGTTTACAGTACGCGTTGGCACGCAGCGAATTCTGGATCTCTACACACTGCGCACGCTGTGCGACATTGTTGACGAGTTCGCTGATGGGCACGTGCGTTTTACCATTCGTAGCAACCTAGAGATCATGCTGACGGACGGCCAACGCGTGGCGCCTTTGATCGAGAAACTCGAGCAAGAAGGTTTCGTGGTCGGTGGCACAAAGAACTCCGTGGCATTTATCTCACACACGCAAGGTTGGCTGCATTGTGATATCCCTGGCACCGACGCTTCGGGTATCGTCAAGTCGATGATGGATGAACTACATGCTGAATTCACCGGCTGGAATATGCCCAATCGAGTTCATATCACAACTTCATGCTGCCAAATCAACTGTGGTGGGCAAGGTGATATTGCGATCAACATCCAACACACTAAGCCCCCCAAGATCAATCACGACCTCGTCGCCAACGTATGCGAACGTCCGAGTGTAGTTGCACGCTGTCCGGTCGCTGCGATACGGCCAGCTGTCGTCAATGGCAAGCCTTCGTTGGAGGTTGATGAGAAGAAATGTATTTGTTGCGGAGCGTGCTATCCCCCATGCCCGCCGATGCAAATCAACGATCCGGAACACTCTAAGTTAGCAATCTGGGTCGGCGGCAATCATTCCAATGCGCGCTCCAAACCATCGTTCCAGAAGCTCGTCGCTGCTGGCATCCCAAATAATCCACCGCGTTGGAATGAGGCCACTGAAATCGTAAAACGCATTCTTTACGCCTACCGCGATGGCGCTAAAGACTGGGAGCGCATGAACGATTGGATCGACCGGATCGGCTGGCCGCGGTTCTTTGAAGTGACGGAACTGCCGTTTACCAAGTTCCACATCGACAACTGGCGCGGAGCTCGCAAGAGCCTGAATGCGTCGACTCACATTCGCTTTTAGTCGCGTGCTAGTTGATGAAATTCGGAATCTTGGTTAACGAAGGGCCTTATCAGCATCAAGCTGCCGACACGGCGTATCAATTTGCGGCGGCGGTGCTGAGCTCGGGTCATGAACTCCAGCGTGTTTTCTTCTACCACGATGGAGTAAACAACGCGACCCGCTTGACCACACCACCGCAAGATGATCGCCATATTGTTAATCGCTGGTCGCAACTCGCGGCTGACCATGGCGTTGATTTGGTCGTGTGTGTCGCTGCAGCACAGCGGCGCGGTATCGCGGATGTGGATGAAGCGCGGCGCAACGGCAAGGATGCGGACAATCTTGCGCCAGGTTTTCGAATATCGGGCTTAGGGCAGCTGATCGAAACGGCTATCGAGGCTGACCGACTCGTAAGCTTTGGCGACTAGTGAGTAAGGGCTAACAGATGGCTAAGCGACTCATGTATTTAAATCGGCGGGCGCCACACGGCAGCGTTTACGCAGCGGAGAGTTTGGAAGTGGTGCTCATTGGCGCCGCGTTCGACCAGCAAGTGTGCATGGCATTCGTGGATGATGGGGTTTTTCAATTACTGGAAGGCCAAGATACGTCTGCGATCGGAATTAAAAATTTCACCCGCGCATTCAAAGCGCTGGGCGACTACGACGTGACCGAACTCTACGTTGAACAGGAATCGCTAACTGAGCGCGGCCTAAGTGCAGCAGATCTAATGTCGATCACCTATGAAGATGAAGATGACGATTGGAATGAGAAGCCATCGATGCAGATAGTCTCACGAGCGCAAATGGCGCAGTTGTTGGAAGCTCAAGATGTAGTGTTCAATTTCTGACTCTCATGGCGACATTACATACGGTCAATAAGTCACCTTTCGAACGCACTTCATTGCAGCGTTGCATGGATTTTGCGTTGCCAGGTTGCGCGATCCTCTTGCTTGAGGATGGCGTCTATGCGGCGCGCACTGGCAGCGACTATGCGCAACAGTTGAAGTCGCTCGCAGACGTGCGAGTGTTCGTGCTCGGCCCGGATGCGCAAGCACGCGGCGTGAGCGTGGATGCGACGATCGGTGTTGTAGATTATGTGGGTTTTGTCGAACTCGCTGTTGAATTTAGCAAAGTACAATCTTGGCTCTGAGCGCTGAGTGGATTGATTAAAGAGGGTAATTTCATGGGTATTGAAGTCAATGGTAAGAGCTTGGAGACCGACGAAGAAGGCTATTTGTCGAATCTCGCTGATTGGGAGCCAGGTGTTGCCGATGTGATGGCGACCGAAGATGATACGGAGCTATCCGAGAGTCATTGGGACGTGATCAATTTCTTGCGTGAATATTATGACGAATACCAGATCGCGCCGGCGGTACGCGTGCTGACTAAAGCAGTTGGTAAGAGATTGGGCAAAGAAAAAGGCAACAGCAAATATCTGTATGAGCTATTTCCATACGGACCAGCGAAGCAGGCTTGCCGTTACGCTGGATTGCCGAAACCAACCGGCTGCGTCTAAGGCTTTCAGTGATACTCGGGCCTGTTTATCTTTCTGACGGTATGTGGGCGAACGACAGCGATGCGGGCGGGCAATCAGGGCCACAGCCCGAAGCGCGGCGCACACCAAAGATGAACAGGTCCTCGCACCAAGCTAGTCACCACCCCCGAACATTAAACCGGCGCGCGCTCACACTATGAATATCTTGATCGTACATGTCGGAACGCCGCGGTGACGCCGCTATATGGTGATGTGAGCTGCCTGTGAACCTTATAACCGTGGTGTTCGCGCTAAGCTTTTATTTGGCAAGTGCTGTTCTCGGCTATGGCTTGTTAATGAAGGTACGCCAATACTGGCGTACTCCAGCACCCCTGAAGATCCCGACGACACCGGCCCCTACCACACGCTGGGGCGCGATATTGCGCATGATGCGCGAAGTTGTGTTGTTCTCGAGTTTGTTCAAAGCGTCAAAATGGACGTGGATATTTGGCTGGTTGTTGCACGCGGCGTTGCTATTGGTGTTTCTGCGGCATCTGCGCTACGTCACCGAACCGGTTTGGGCGGTGGCGCAAATAGCGCAACCGCTTGGTATCTATGCGGGTTTCGTCATGTTGCTCGGACTGATTGGATTGGCTGTGCGCCGGCTGGCGGTAGCGCGAGTTCGCTATATATCTGCACCTTCCGATCACTTGATGTTAGCGTTGCTCGCCGCGATCGTTTGCAGCGGTTTGTTGCTTAAGTTTGTGTTGCCGACGGATGTGGCTGGCTTCAAAGCTTTCATGCTTGGCCTGTTGCGATTCGATTGGCAACCTATTCCCACCGATGCCTTGCTGTTGACCCATTTGGTGTTGGTGCTGGTGCTTATGATCATTTTTCCGTTCAGCAAGTTGTTGCACGCGCCGGGGCTGTTCTTCAGCCCAACTCGCAACCAAGTCGACAATTCACGCGAACGACGCCATGCAGTGCGTTGGACTGAGGAGCTTAGGAGACCACCAGATGGCTAAGTTCGAGGTGCCGAAACTAGGCGAGTTTTTACGTACGCCAGCTATCGAAGTCAATGCGATGGCACATAGTGCGCCGTACAAAGCGAACGCAGAGCATCAAGCAAAACTGGGGTTCCCAGGCGAGCTTGTGGACGACTGGCACGATGTTGCGATCGCGAAGATGGGTGATCTGTTAAGCAAATACCGCTCGCTGCCAGTGTTTCTAGACTCGTGTGTCAAATGTGGTGCGTGTACAGATAAATGTCATTACTACCTTGGTACCGCTGACCCCAAGAATATGCCGGTTGCGCGCCAAGATTTGCTGCGCAAGGTCTACCGGCGCTATTTCACCGTAGCTGGTAAGTACGTGCCATGGTTGGTCGGCGCGGAAGACTTGACCCAAGAAGTACTCGATGATTGGTACACCTATTTTCACCAGTGCTCGCAGTGTCGTCGATGCTCTGTGTATTGTCCTTACGGTATCGACACCGCAGAAATCTCTATGGCCGGGCGCGAGATTTTGGACACCATCGGAGTTGGTCAAAAATACTCTAACGAGATTATCGGAAAGGTCTTTAAGATTGGTAACAATCTCGGCCTGCCCCAACCAGCCCTTGCAGATACCTTGGAAGGGCTCGAAGAAGATGTTGAGGAAGAGACCGCGATCAGTGTGCGTTTCCCTCTAGATCAATATGGCGCTGACATATTGTTGGTTACACCGTCGGCAGATTTTTTCGCAGAGCCGCATGTTGATGGCTTGATTGGTTATGCCAAGGTTTTGCATGAAGCCGGTCTTAGCTGGACCCTAAGTTCGGTTGCGTCTGAAGCCGCGAATTTTGGATTGTTCGTTGGCAGTTACGAAAACATGCGTGATGTCGCGCTGCGTATTCGTGAAGCTGCGTTGGAACTGGGTGTAAAGCGTATCGTTTTTGGAGAATGTGGTCATGCTTGGCGCGTGGCGTACAGTTTTCTCAATACCCTAGCCGGGCCATTCGATTTCTTGGACCAGCGCTATCCGGTGCCGCAGCATATTGTTGAAGTAACCCACGATCTAATGCAGCGCGGCGCCATTCGGTTAGACCCGAGCGCGAACGACGAGCGCAGAATAACTTTTCACGATTCTTGCAATGTCGCTCGCGCCTCACGCATGGGCGACCTTCCGGGCGGTCAATTCCAGCTGCCGCGAGATCTGCTGCGGGCTAGTTGTAACCACTACTTCGATATGCCCGCGGACACAATTGGCGAGGCTACATTTTGCTGTGGTGGCGGTGGTGGCTTGTTAACCGATGATCTAGTCGAGCTGCGCGTTAAAGGTGCGTTACCACGCATGCAAGCATTGAAGGACGTGGTTGAGCGGCACCAAGTGACACACATGGCGGCGATTTGTGCAATTTGTAAAAGTCAATTTGCCAAGGTCATGCCGTACTACGGGTTCGAGATGGATCAAATCTTGAGCGTGCACCAGCTGGTTGGTGATGCGCTTGTGATGGGCCACGGGAGATAGCACCAAGATGGCAACGCCATGGAGCAAAACATACCGCGATGCGAATCATACCTTTCGCAAATATCGTGAAGGCGACACGCAATGGTCAAATTGGGAATCGCAGATATTCGATGCCGACCATTCATACAAATGCCCTACGTACGTGCAGCGCACGCCGCCGTGTCAAGGTAGTTGTCCTGCCGGTGAAGATGTTCGTGGTTGGTTGCAGATAGTTCGGGGTATCGAGAAACCGCCTGCCGACATGGCATGGCAGGAGTACGCGTTTCAACGTGCCACTAACGCTAACCCATTTCCGTCGCAGATGGGGCGTGTGTGCCCGGCCCCGTGCGAAGATGGATGCAATCGCAATGAAGTTGAAGACTTTGTTGGGATCAATTCAGTGGAGCAATACATTGGTGATACCGCACTTGCTGAGGGCTACAAGTTCGCCGAAGCGCCGCCCTTGTCCGAAAAATGTGTTGCGGTAATTGGCGGCGGCCCAGCCGGCCTGACCGCTGCTTACCAACTGCGCCGTCGCGGCCACGCGGTCGTGATCATCGAACGCAACGCTGAACTCGGTGGCATGATGCGTTACGGCATTCCCGGCTATCGAACTCCACGGGCACAATTGGACGGTGAGATTGGCCGCATCTTGGAACTCGGAGCGATCGAGGTGCGAGCCGGCGTGGAGGTAGGCAAGGACTTGTCTATTGAGGCGTTGGATGCAGAATTCGATGCGGTGATTTGGACCCTTGGTTGCCAAATCGGTAGGGCGCTGCCGGTGCCGGGTGGTGATGCGCCAAATTGTGTAAGTGGCGTAAAGTTTCTTGAAGCCTTCAACAGCGGGCGACTGCAAGTGAGCGCGAGCAAGGTGGTGTGTGTGGGCGGCGGTGATACATCGATCGACGTAGTGTCGGTGGCGCGGCGCTTAGGCCACATCCAGTCGGCTAACCCGAAAGAGCGCCCTGAGCTAGTCGTGCACGGCTTCGTTGCGCACGACGCTGCGCAGGCGGCTTATCGGCAAGGTGCTGAGGTAGTGCTGACTAGTCTGTTTGAGCAAGAGCAGATGACAGCGGCTGAGCAAGAGGTGGAAGACGCACTTACTGAAGGTGTTGATGTGCACACCGGCGTTATGCCGCTAGAGGTTTTGCTGGATTCCGATGGCCGCGCATACGCTGTGCGTATGACGCGCTGCGAATTGATAGACGGACAGCCGCAGGCGATCGCGGATACGGAGTACGAGATCGAATGCGATCTGGTAGTCGCAGCAATTGGACAGGGCGGCGATCTAGCTGAACTGCCAGAACTCGACAACGGCCGTGGTCTAATTGATACGGATGCGCATTTTTCTATTGCCTCGCGTCGTGGGCATTTTGCCGCTGGAGACATAATTCGACCGCATCTGCTGACCACCGCTATAGGTCAAGCATCGGTTGCCGCTGAGTCTGTTGATCGTTTCTTTGGCGGCTCTGAGCTTAAACGTCGCCCGAAGATCGATAAACATCATTTCGATTTGCTGGCGAAATTACGTGAAGCAGGTTTGGAGCCGCAAGCCGCAGAGCGTGTTGAACTACGTGGGACCGACGATGCGCGCTTTGCTGTGCACAACTTCGAAGATCGCTCACAGATCGACGTGGTTCCGGCTGATCAGCTGTTTCTCGCCCATTTCAAACATGTTCCACGCATTGTTCGCGCGCAAGTTGTGCCTGATGCAAGTGAGGTGCTTGGGCACTTCGATGAGCGCATCGTTTGTTTGACTGAAGAGCAGGCGCAAGCTGAGGCAGACCGTTGTATGTCGTGCGGTATGTGCTTTGAATGCGACAACTGCGTGATCTATTGCCCGCAAGATGCAGTTTTTCGTGTCAAGAAAGACGCACAGACATTGGGGCGCTATGTCGACACAGACTATAGTCGCTGCATCGGCTGCCATATCTGTGCGGACGTTTGCCCATCCGGCTATATAGACATGGGTTTTGGGGCGTGAAACGAAGACGCGCGCAACTTCGTTGTGTCGCGATTGTTGCGTTGTGCTTGCTTAGTGCGGTGACTCAGAGTGCTTGGCTGGTACAAGCAAACCAAATAGCGGCATCTGCACAGGACATGTCGGAGTCGGCAAGCTCGCCGCTGGCGTCAGCGCGCTTGCGCTGTGTTGAGCCGACGCCAGTGATGCGCCGCGAACATATGTATTTGCTTGAGCATCAACGCGACCAGACCGTGTATCTAGGCGACCGCGCGCGCCGTCATAGTCTGGCCGAATGTGTTGCCTGTCATGTGCGCCGCGATGCGCTGGGTCACACCATTCCGATCAATGCACCGGGTCAGTTCTGTGCCGCGTGTCACGCATATGCGGCGGTTGAGATGGATTGTTTCGAATGTCACGCGACGCGCCCTGATAGTGGTCTGGGCCGGGCCTCCGGTAAGCCTTAACTGGCAGAGTCATCCCCATGCAACGCAAAGCTACTCACCCAATTGAAGATCGATCGCGGCGCCAGTTTGTGCGCCAAGTGGTCGGGCTCAGTGCGGGCGCAACACTATTGAATCTGGTCAATGCTGCCGCCACGCAGGCGGCGACGCCATTGCGAACAACTGCTGCGGCTAGCACGGCGAGCGCGCCTGAAGCCGCACACCAACCACGTTACGGCATGTTGGTCGACACGCAAAAATGTGCAACTGGGTGTACCCACTGTGTTGATGCATGTAGTCGTGAACATGGTCTAGGTGGATCTAATGCACCGCTGACGGACGCTCAATGGATTCGCAAGGTTGATCTGCGCGACGTCAACACCGCGCGGGCTGTGTCTTTACCAATGTTTTGTCAGCATTGTGAGCATCCACCGTGCGTTGATGTGTGTCCTACCGGGGCGTCGTTTAAGCGTGCTGATGGTTTGGTTCTGGTCGATAAACATACTTGTATCGGATGTCGTTACTGCATCATGGCGTGTCCGTATAAAGCCCGCTCGTTTATTCATGAGAACCTAACGGAGCAGTTACCACGGGCGCCACGAGGCAAGGGTACGGTCGAGAGCTGCACACTATGTGTTCACCGTATAGACGCTGCCGATCAAAGTCAGCCGGCCTGTGCGCAAGCGTGTCTTGATGCCGGGCACGGTGCGTTGTTGTTTGGCGATCTCAATGACGCCTCGAGCGCGCTTGCCAGTCGTTTACGGAAACAGCCAAGCCGCGAGTTGCGTGCCGATTTAGCACTCAATACCGCGATTCGCTATCAGGGCGTGTGACCATGAACACATCTGATTCGGCACAAACTCAAGCAGGTGAGTTCGCGCTATTGCAAAGTCTCAGCTCAAGGGTATACACAGCCTTGGGAATAGCTATTGCGTTGGTTCTCGCAGGCCTAGCAGCGGCGCACTATATGGATGTGAATGGTCACTGGGTGACCGGCATGAACAACCATGTGGTGTGGGGGATTCCACATGTCTTCGCCATATTTTTGATTGTTTCCGCTTCCGGTTGTCTGAATGTCGCGTCGCTGTCGAGTGTGTTTGGCGACCAGCTAACGAAACCACTCGCGCGGCTTGCCGTGGTGTTGGCGGTCGGCTTGTTGCTTGCTGGTTTGGGGGTGCTGATTCTCGATCTCGGTCGACCGGAGCGTCTGATTGTTGCCATGACGCATTTCAACTTTGCGTCAGTGTTCACCTGGAACGTCTTTCTGTATTCCGGTTTTGTGCTGCTGTCCTTAGTTTATCTCTGGTCTCTTATGTCTCCGGCGTTGCGCATGTGGCGCTCACGTATCGGAATGTTCGCGCTTGCTTGGCGCTTGGTGTTGACCAGTGGCACTGGTTTCATCTTCGGATTCTTAGTGGCACGCGATGCTTACGACGCCGCAATACTCGCGCCCTTGTTCGTGACAGTGTCGTTGTCGTGCGGGTTGGCACTGTTCCTGCTTTGTATGGCGATGCTACGCACCATCATCGGCATGAGCGTGTCGCAGCCTTTGCTTCAGTATCTGGCTAGGCTATTACTGCAATTTGTGCTGCTAGCGTTCTACGTGGTCGCGGTGATGAACATTGGTGCTAGTTATGTGCAGGAGCATGCTGGATTCCAAAATTTTCTGCTGTATGCGGGCGGTGGCTACACCACCGGATTTTGGATCGCTTATATGCTGTTTGGCTCTGCTGTACCGGTGATACTTCTGACTACGCCAATGCGTGAGTCTTTTGCTATGGTCGTGCTCGCAAGTGCGCTGGTTTGTATGGGGGCCTTTGCACTTTTTTACGTCGTCATTATCGCAGGCCAGGCTTATCCGATGGACTTAGTGCCGGGGTATGTCGTGACCTCATCAAGTTTCATGGATGGCGCTGTCGCACCTTACACGCCGCGCTTGCCGGAAATACTCTTGGGGTTGGGTGGCTTGGGCTTTGCCGGTGCATTTGTTTTGCTCTGTGCACGTGTTCTGCCCTTGATTCCGATCTCACAATCCAGCCGTGGACTTGAGTAGTGCGCGAGTTCTACGTTTCAGCACCGTATAAATCATCTGGAAAAACGCTCATTTCGATTGGCTTAGTCGGTGCTCTGAGCGCTCGTGGTATAGCTGTCGCCCCATTTAAAAAGGGTCCGGACTACATCGATGCAGGCTGGCTCGCGCGCGGCGCAAAGCGTGCGTGCTTGAATCTGGATTTCAACACCATGGCGGTGACGGAAATTGTGCAGTGCTATTCCGAGCGATGCGCAGATGCCGATATTGCCTTGATAGAAGGTACGCATGGCCTTCATGACGGGGTAGATCCCTTGGGCGCCGATAGTAATGCGGCGCTTGCCAAGTTGCTCGATGTTCCCATTTTGCTAGTGCTTGATTGTGACGGTATGTCTAGAGGTGTGGCGGCACTGATCCGAGGCTTAACCGAGTTTGACCCAGCAGTGCGTTTTTCCGGCGTAATATTGAATCGCGTATCCGGAACTCGGCATCTAGAGAAACTTTGCGGCGCGATCGAA
>Ga0055584_100004814_pt1 | contig 13212 bp, 14 predicted proteins | sample OSDHelmetaG_FD_58716 | JGI IMG/M metagenome (GOLD analysis project Ga0055584, IMG submission 58716) | Pelagic marine sediment microbial communities from the LTER site Helgoland, North Sea, for post-phytoplankton bloom and carbon turnover... | ecosystem: Environmental > Aquatic > Marine >... | reverse complement strand
TCTCCTTCAATCCGCGGCAATTGCACGTGAAGTGGATGGAATACCACTCCAAGCATACGCAGACGTTTATCCCCCTATCAGGGAAGCCGTTTTATATGGTGCTCGGTAAACCCACCGCACGCAAAGCGGATGGGTCCTGGGATGAATCGAAAGCCAATCTTCCTGAGTTAGATAGCATTCAGGCATTCGAATTCGACGGAACCGGTGGCTTGGTCATGGACGTGGGGACTTGGCACGAAGTGCCTTTCCCTATCGCTGGTCCGACTCATTTTGTTTGTATCTGTACGAACGAGACCAATGAAAACCTCGAACAAGGTGACGACAAAGGTGAGTGCGAGGGCGGTGACCTGTCGAAACGTCATATTAAAAGTCAGTTCGGTATAATTTTGCAGATCGAAGGATAGCGCCAAAACAATGATCGATTTCTATACGTGGTCCACACCAAACACGCGTAAAATCTCAATTGCGTTAGAAGAAATGAGCGTTCCTTATGAGATCAAATTGGTCGCCTTAAAGGAGCAGCAACAAAAGCAGCCGGACTTTCTAAAGCTCAACCCCAATGGTCGCGTTCCGGCGATTGTTGACAGAGACAACGATGACTTTGCCGTCTTTGAATCTGGAGCAATTCTTGTCTATCTGGCGGAAAAAACAGGTTTGTTTCTGCCGACAGATACGAAAGGCCGCTCGATTGTCATGCAGTGGCTCATGTGGCAGATGGGTGGTCTTGGTCCTATGCAGGGGCAAGCCAACGTTTTCTATAGGTATTTCCCAGAGAAGTTACCGTCGGTTATCAGCCGGTATCAGAACGAAGGGCGCCGTCTATATGGTGTGATGGATACGCGTTTAGCCGATGAACGATATCTGGCAGGCGAGTATTCGATCGCGGATATGGCGTGTTACCCATGGGTGGCTCAGCACGAATGGTCAGGCATTAAGTTGGAAGACTTTGATCACCTCAGCCGTTGGTTTACAGATGTTGGTGAGCGCCCGGCCGTTAAGGTTGGTATGACAATTCCAGAGTCGCACAAATCGCCTGATAAGCCTCAAGAGAGTGTCAAAAAGTTTCTGATGACCTGAGTATGCTGCGTTGCGTACCCCGGCCAGTTCAGTACGGATTTCTATGGAATTACACCCATGATGCTAACAGAGAATATGAATCGTCTTGGAACGGAGACAGCCTTCGAGGTTTTGGCTCGTGCTGAACAGCTCATGGCCGAGGGGCGTGACATTATCAATATGGGAATCGGCCAGCCCGATTTCCGTACGCCGGACCATGTTGTCGAAGCCGCTATAAAGGCGCTACGTGACGGTCATCATGGTTACACGCCAGCGCAAGGTATTCTTCCCTTGCGGGAAGCTGTGGCTGCTGACCTTCATGCCCATCATGGAGCAGAGGTTAGTCCAGCAAATATTGCGGTCATGCCAGGCGGCAAGCCGACGATGTTTTTTGCGATGCTTATGTTTGGTGAGCCTGGTGTCGAAATTATGTACCCCGACCCAGGGTTTCCAATCTATCGGTCGATGATTGAGTTTACTGGTGCGACACCCGTTCCCATTGCGCTGCGCATGGAAAACGATTTCGCGTTCTCAGCAGATGAAGTGCTTGAGAATATTACGGACAAGACACGCCTTATCATCGTGAACTCGCCCGGTAACCCGACCGGTGGCGTTACGCCTAAGGAAGAAGTCGATAAGTTGGTTGCCGGGTTAGCCGGTTGGCCAGACGTTGCGATCATGTCAGACGAAATCTATAGCCGCATGCTCTACGATGGGCTGGAACACGTTAGCTTTCTAAACTATCCCGAGATTCGCGATCGACTTATCGTCCTGAACGGCTGGTCCAAGACGTACGCCATGACAGGCTGGCGTCTTGGGTACTCGGTGTGGCCGGACTCCCTCATCGAGAAAATCGTGCGGTTGTCCGTCAATAATCATTCTTGCGTTAATGCGCCGACCCAATTCGCGGGGATCGCTGCGTTGACCGGTCCACAAGATGCCGTGGATACCATGATGGCGGAGTTTGATGGGCGACGACGGCTTATCGTACCTCTGTTGAATGAAATACCAGGCTTTCGATGTTTAGAGCCAGGTGGCGCGTTCTATGTCTTTCCGAACATTGAAGAGACTGGTCGAACGGGCAAAGAACTGCAGACCGAAATGCTTGAGGTTGCAGGGGTGGCGGCGGTTCCCGGGAATAGCTTTGGTATTCACGGAGATGGGTTCGTCAGGTTCTCTTATGCCAACTCAACCGAAAAGATACAGGAAGCCATCCAGCGGATTGGTAACCTGTTTTGACGCCTGCGTGAACGGTGGTTAAGACAGGGGGTGTGTTTTGCAGCGTTGGACAGAGTATTCGCATATGAATGTACCCGCAGTTTGGTCCTGGAGTTTTCAATGAATCCCGGCAGAAGACGTATTGTTGCGCTTGCGCTAGGGCTGATTGTGATCCTGGCTGTTGTGGGTGTTCAAACATTCCTTATTGGTCCGAAAGCTGAGCCCATTGATGCGGCGACCGAGGAAGAACAGGCTTTGCTCAGCGAAGTGTTTCCTGACGCCAATGTTTTTTCCGTCAAAGGCGGTAGGTTGCCCCACCACAAGGCTTACAGTGTCGACGAGAATACGGGCGAGAATACCTTAGTCGGGTTCGCGTTCATGACCCATGAGGTCGAGCCAGAAGAATGGGCATATGAAAGCGAGCTTGAGATTTTGGTAGGGTTGACTCTTGAGGGGTCAATAACGGGCATTAAGGTCGTCGATCACTATGAGCCGTTTGGCTACTTCTCAATCGACCCGCTAGAGTTTGCCGAGCAGTTCAAGGGTAAGAGCATCCTAGATGCCTTTGAAGAAGGGCGAGATGTGGATGCAGTCTCTCGGGCGACGATTTCCATCGAAAGTGCGGCGCGTGTCATTAGAAAAAGTGCCCGTCAAATTGCACGGCAGCACTTAGAGCAGGAGCGATCTAAGCCGTGATGAGGTCTGCGCTTGTTGTCGTAGCGGCACTTTTCTGTTTTTTCACTGTGCCGGATGTCATCGCGCAGGATAGTGCTTCACCGGCGCTTTCGCTATCAGATCTGGATGCCCTCATTGCGCAGGATGAAGCACCGCAACCCACCTTAGACCAAAGTGGCATTGTGGATTTGACAATACTTGTCGCGTTCTTGTCTTTGGCCGTCCTCAGTTTTCTGATGAAAAGTACGACGCTTAAGTACGTTACGATGGTTTCGGCTGTCGTTTATATGGGGTTTATGAAGGGCAACCTCGTTTCGGTGGTGCATCTGTTCGCTCTGATGGAATGGTCGTTCCCGCTCTTTCAATACAACATCGCATGGTACGTGCTCATGGGGTTCACCGTCGTGTCTACGGTGTTGTGGGGTCGTTTGTATTGTGGGCGAATTTGCGCGTTTGGATCACTCACTCAATTAATGGACCGGATTCTACCGTCTCGGTGGCGCGTTGAATTGCCACCTTGGATCGATAGGCGTGCCATCTACGTTAAGTACGTACTGCTTGTTGCTGTGCTGGCCTATTTTTTGGTCACGAAGGACACCTTAGTCTACCGGTATGTTGAGCCATTCTGGATGTTCACGCTCAGTGGGTCCACGGTGATGTGGTCTTTATTGGCGGCTCTTCTGTTAACGACAGTTTTCATTAGAAATTTCTATTGCCGCTACCTTTGCATTGTCGGAGCGGGTTTAGGCTTGCTCTCCAACCTGACGGTTTTCGGAATCAAGAGATGGCAGCAGTGCAATACATGCAAATTGTGTGACAAAGAGTGTGAGTGGGGCGCGATCCAAGGTCCGAAAATCTCTGTTTCCGAATGTGTTCGGTGTGACGACTGCGAAATTTTGTATAACGATAAAGCACGCTGCCCTCATTGGTTGATGATTGGAAAGAAAGAAGCCAAGCGTGAAATACCAAAGGCTCCTTAGCAGGGCTTTTCTACTCGCAGCTGCGCTTTTGGGGGCTTGCTCGGAGTCTTCAGACGAACTAGAGCCAACTCGCCGAGCCTGGGCGGTCATGGGCACGACGCTGGAGATTACGGTCTACAGGCCAGCCTCTCAGGCTGTGCAAGCCGCTGAAGACCTTGAGGCGGCTTACCAAGAAATTCTAGAAATAGATTCCCGTATGAGTCTCTATCGCCCAGATAGTGAGCTGGTCCATCTCAACGCGCATGCGGGGCAGGGCGCTATCACGGCTAGCCAAAAAACCTTTGACGTTATGAATGCCTCAAATCACTTTGCTCGTATCTCTGATGGGGCGTTTGACATCAGCGTCAAGCCATTGGTTGATCTTTGGGGATTCTACGACGTATCCACGGCGTCTGTTCCAGAGCCAGCAGAAATTGAGGCTGTTCTGTCCCGCGTTGGCTTCGATAGTATTTCGTATAATCGAGACGCGCGACAGGTCACGCTCGAACTAGGCGTCAGTCTGGATTTCGGCGCTATAGCGAAGGGGTATGCTGTCGATTTGGCGATTGATGCATTGCGCAGTCGTAGTGTTCCTGCGGCGGTGGTCAACCTCGGTGGTAATGTCGGTGTGTTGGGGCTTGCTCCGGGAGGGCGGCCATGGGTGATTGGTATCCGCCACCCGCGTAGCGATAAACTAATCAGCAAGGTCAGTATAACTGAGGGGGCGGTCGCGACGTCCGGAGACTACGACCGTTACTTTGAGGTGGATGGGCAGAGATACAGTCACTTGCTTGACCCTCGTACCGGGTATCCAGTTGTCGGGCTGTATTCCCTCTCTGTCGTAGCTCCCAATGCAACGACAGCAGATGCGTTGTCTACGGCCGCATTTATTCTTGGCCCTGAGATTGGGGTAAAGCTGCTCTCTGACTGTGTAGGGGTTGAGGGTTTGCTCGTTCAGGTTGGTGATAATTTGAACGACCTTTCAGCGATCACAACTGATGGTCTTTCTGGCGCAGCGTTTGAGGTGGGCACGGGGTTATTTAAGGCACAACGCAGCTCTGACGTTGAAGGGCAGCGACTAGAGTGCGTCTGGCCTCCTTGATCCGGTGCTAGGGGAGAGCGGCCGTATCCATTGCATTTTGCTTCGCCTTGTTGAGTCCGTTCACGGATTTGGTGCGGTTCGGTGTTCGCATGAGAGAGTGTGCGAATTGCTCGGCTGCTTCGCTTGTCCGACCTGCCGCTAACAAAAACTCTCCATACATCTCAAAGGATGGTTTCATCGGCACTGGTGGCCCAGATGGCGCATTGAGGGTTGCCTCAATGGCAACCGCATTTTTTAAGAGTTCCTCCGCAGTGTCCATGTCGTTCTGAGCTGTAGCGATTGCTGCTTCAACTTCCAGTTCCGATACTGCGATTATTTTTGCGCGATAGGCACCATTCGCTCGCGCCTCGGTTTTTTCGCGTAGCGCGTTAAGACGACTAGCAGCGTCTTTGGCTTTGTCTATATCTCCACGCTTAGCAGCGCTAAGTCCAAGTGCAAACTGCAAATCGAGATTGGCATAATTTTTCTCTTCCGATGAAAAGTCTGCCAACTCATCCCATTTTTCAGTCTCTACAACATAACGCGCTAGCATTGCCATGGCGCCGTTGTGCACTCTGCGCGTCGGCGAGTCTTTTTCTGTTTTTTGTGCCAGTTGAAGGGCGGCCTTCGCCTCGCTGAAGTTGCCGAGTTGAGTCTGTCCATAGAGGAGCCATGACAGGGAATGGAATTCGGATCGGCCGCGTTCCATATTGTTCTTTACTGCGATATCAACGGCGGCTTCATAAGACTCGATATTGGAAGAGACGACGTCTTCCCACATACCCAGTTGTACGAAGATGTGGGATGGCATGTGAAGGGCGTGCGGCGCATCTGGCGCTATGCCGGCATATGTCCGCGCTGCTGGCAACGCGAGGATCGCATGCTCAGGGTCATCCAGTGCGTGAATGATAAAGTGTGCCGCTCCTGGATGATTTGGGTTTTTCGTGAAAACAGATTGCGCGATGGCGGCAGCGCGCATCTGTCGGCCAACGCCTGAGTCGCCCTGTCGCACGGTGCCGAGTAGAGAGAGGGAATAAAGCGCGGCCACCTCGTTGTCATCCGGATACGTTTCGTGCAGGTCCTGCATAGCCTTAGAGTAGGCGGTGTCTCTTGTTAACTTGTCTCCGTCCCCAAACAACGTATCCACCGCTCCCATAAGCCCGCGTTGAATACCGGCTGGCGTTTTCGCTTGCCTGGCTTTGGGCGAAGGGGCGAATTTATTGAGAACCGAATGGGCCGCGTCTGGGTCTGTTTCCTGCCAAAGAGCATGGTTGTAGCTCATGGCTTCGCCCCAATACGCCATAGCAAAATCGGGGTCGGCTGCTTGTGCAATACGGAAGGCATCCGTGGCCTCGTCGAATTCAAAACTATACAGCGCCTTCACGCCGGTTAGAAAAGCCTGTTGTGCGCCTTCTGCTCCGTCGTTCGGGAAGTCGATTGTTCCAAGGTCATTGAGAATAAGCGCTGGTTGTTCAGCGGACGCTGTTTCTGCCCTGACGGGTAGAGAGAATAAAAGCCCAACTAGAGCTGCTGTCGCAATGGCTACGCGTAGCCCAATGGTCTGTCGAGTCATGTGCCTTCTCCGCCGATCTATTTGATCCACTTAGACTAGGCTTTTATGGCGCGTGGACCAAAGATTTCATGGTTTGTATTAGGTCTTTTTCTGCCCGCCGGATGCGAGAGGAAAACCCTCCAACACCGATGATTTGAGTGCTCAGGCCAGATTCATCGGGTAAAACCATAGCGATGGCGCCAGTATCTGGTATGACGCGATCGTACCCGAGGGCATAGCCCCGCTTCTTCGTGGCCAAAATATCCTGTTGCACTTCTTCCAATGTGACCTTGGCCGCTAAGACCGCTCCGGCGCGTTGCGCACGGTCCAGAACTTTCCCGAGCTGTGATTTATTGAGCGTCGATAGATAAGCAATACCGACGGCGGTACCGAGAATTGGTGCCATAAATCCATCTTGCACCGCTAAGGAGATTGGGAACTTGCCTGGAATCACCGAAACGAATTGCATATTGAATCCGTTTCTTATGGACAGGGTCACGGTCTCACCGGTCCTATCGCAAATTTCATGCAGAAGGTTGGTGCGTTCGTCACCGAGCAGGGCCGAGGGTAACCATTCACCAAGGCCATGAACGCGGATCGTTGGGAAATACTCCAGCGTTTCGCTATCGAAAGAGAGGTAGCCAAGCTCAACCATGCTTTTAAGAAGCGCGTTGGAGCTGGATTTTGGATAGCCCAATTCAAGGCAGACTTGATTGGCTTTAATGGGTTTGCGTCGGCGTTGAAACAACTCAAGGACTTCGAGGACACGTCCGACAGACTTAACGACTTCGGTTTTCACGCTTTGGTTCTTCCAGGTCACACAGAGTGGCCGCTTCTTAAACCATCGACAGCCCTATTCATAGTTCATATACGTGAAAAGATTGTGCATATAGATGTAATTAAGTTGCCCTTCGATCTTGATCAGGGCGCCAGCCATCGGCACTCTAGAGGGTATGCAAAACCCCGCCGTTCCACAGTTCATCATCCTAGAAGTGTTGCCAGCGTTTAGTGCGGCAGCGCTTTCCTACGCCGACGCAATAGAGACGCTACTCTTGGATCATCAGGGTAGTGTTGTATTCGCTGCGCCGGCCGACAAAGCGGAAATCTTGGAAGAGGGGAGCGACCCTCGCGCCGTTGTGGCGCTTAAGTTTGAAACTGGGGATGCTGCATCGGCTTTTTGGTCTAGCTCAGAGAACCAGACAATATTCGCGCAAATGTTCTCCGACGGTGGCGTTCTACACGCCATTTCTGTGCCAGGTATTCCCGAAGCAGGCTTACCAGATGAGCCGCTTCCCACGGTGGCTAATGTTACTATTCCTGAGAGCGACGGTCCCAAGGCATTCATGCTGGTTCAGGGAACTGTGAGTGACCCAGAGCCGATCGGCACTTATATGGAAACCATTATTCCAATGATTATCGAGCGCGGCGGAGTCTACCGGGCTTGGACTCCACCGGAAGGGCCTGTGGTCCTGGCTGGTGAGTGGGACCCTCAATACATTGTTTTGTCTGAATGGCCGTCCGTCAGCGAGCCTCGAGATTTTTGGTATTCAGACACGTACCAAAACATCGCTATTCCGACCCGCAAACCTGCGTCCGACTTTACCGTTTTATTGTTTGAGGTTGCCTCATGAAACGTCGAACCTTCTTATCCGGCACGAGTGTTGTGGCCATTTCCATGTTGGCACGGCCATGGCGTTTGGCCCTTGCTAGTGAACAGCTGACGGATGCCCACGCGTCAACTTTGTTGCGTATGGTGAAGGACATTTTCCCGCATGATATGCTGAATGATGACCCGTATCTGGCTGTGGTGTCTCAGCTCAAAGGCGCGTCAGCGGATCCAGACATGTCCGCTATGTTGGTCAGCGGAATGGCTGACTTGGATGCCGCGGGTGAAGGTCGATGGGCGGACCGCGATAGTATGCAGCGGGTCGCCGACCTTGGCGCGATAGAAACAACGCCCTTCTTTATTACTGTACGGGTTACTGCGTTATTCGGATTGTATGGCAATCCTGGCATATGGTCGGCCTTTGGCTATGAAGGTGCGTCCTATGAGCAAGGAGGCTACCTGTTCCGAGGTTTCGACGACCTCGATTGGTTGCCGGAGCCACTGTCATGACTCAGTTTGATAAATCAGACGACAGCGTGGTTGTCGTTATTGGATCTGGCGCTGGTGGCGCAACGGTTGCTCATGAGTTGTGCGAGAAAGGCATCAAGGTTGTGGTGCTTGAAGCCGGGCCTCGTTTTACCATTGATGACTTTCACAACAATGAATTGGCTGCATATCAACAGCTGACATGGGCGGATAAACGCTATGCCACCGGTGATTGGCCCGCTGCGACACTGGCCCCTGAGGGTCCCAACTGGATTGTCAAAGCGGTTGGCGGTTCGACCATCCATTGGAACGGCCTCAGCTTCCGTGCTCAGCCTCACGAATTCAAAGCCCGCACGGTGTATGGCGATGTTGATGGAGCCTCGTTAGCCGATTGGCCCATCACTTATGATGACCTTGATCCGTATTATAGTCGTGCTGAAGACAAGATGGGGGTGACAGGCACGCATGGTATCGAACGCCACCCGCCGAATAATAATTACAAAGTGCTCTACAACGGCGCAAAGCGTATCGGGTACAAACAAATTTCTAACGCGCGGCAAGCCATTAACTCGGAATTCCGAGATGGCCGAGGCGCCTGTATCCAAATGGGCTTCTGTAACCAGGGCTGCAAAATGGGCGCGAAGTGGTCCACGTTGTATTCCGAAATTCCAAAAGCTGAGGAAACAGGAAACCTTGATCTTCGTAGTGGCTGCATGGTCTTGCGCATTGAGCACGACAAAGCAGGCAAGGCGAATGGGGTTGTGTACGTTGATGCAGATGGCGTTGAACACCGCCAGAGCGCTCGGGTGGTGTGTGTGGCAGGCAATTCCATAGAAACGCCACGGCTCTTGCTGAATTCAAATTCTTCCATGTTCCCTGATGGATTGGCGAATTCGTCCGGCGAAGTTGGGCGCAACTATACGCGTCATGTTGGTGCTATCGTATTCGGTGAGTTTGATAAGCCCGTGAATATGCATCGCGGCATTACGGTTCCAGGAACGGTCTTTGATGAAGCGCGGTCTGATCCATCACGTGGTTTTGCGGGCGGTTATCTTATTGAGGCGGTAAGTCTTGGGCTGACCAACTTGGCTGTGGTTGGAGATGCCTCAGGTTGGGGCAAAGATTACACGTCGTTCCTAGAGAAATATTCGCATCTGGCGGGTGTTTTGCTCAATGGCGAGGACATGCCACGCTCTCAAAACGGTGTGACTCTGCATGATACCGAGCGCGATCAATATGGTTTACCGATCCCGGTCATTCACGTTGAGGAACATGATAACGACCATGCCATGTCAAAGCACTTCAAGGGGCAGGCTGAAGCTCTGTTGGGCGCGGTCGGCGCAACGAAGATGCATCACGTTGTCACCGCGGCTGCGACCCACAATATGGGAACCTGCCGCATGAGCGCGGATGCAGATAAAGGTGTGGTTGATGGCTTTGGCCGAACCCACGATGTGTCTAATCTCTTTGTCTCAGACGGCAGCCAATTCACAACGGCAACCGCGGAAAACCCGACGCTTACGATCGTGGCACTCGCTATACGCCAGGCAGAACACATCGCGGCGGAGATGAGCGCGAAGAATCTTTAAGTGCCTATAAAGTCGCGAACAACCTTGGCGCAAGCTTCCGGTTGTTCGTAGAAAAGCCACGCCCCTCCGTCAGCGATTTCCACATAGGTGCTGTTTGCCATCTGCTTGTGCCGTGCAGCGACGTCGCCGCTATACAAATCTTCCTGACCTCTGATTAGCAATGTTTCTTTGCTGAACATCTCACGTGCTTTCTCTCCGTCCCAGCGATAGAGCGCGTGGTGCATGTCGAAGGGGCGAAGACGGGCCTGCAATCCGACAGCGAAGGGTTTGACCGTGAGTTCTGGCGGAGTCTTCTTCGCGCTCATCTTCCGGTAGACGGCCCAGGTTTGGGCTAGGAAGTCACCGCTGTCGTCCATAGGAAAATCTCTTGTCATGGGCGTGTTTCTCAACGCTTCAAGCTGCTCAGGACTACGAGTACCACCGCCCGACATGATAACTTTATCAACGCGACCCGGGTGCCGGTTGGAGAGGTCAATTGAAAGGCTGACACCGCCGTGATGTCCCAGCACGTGGGTGCTTTGAACGCCCACATCATCGAGCACAGCTAAAATTGAATCCGTTAGTTCTTCCAGTGCCAATTCGTGATTGGGGTCACTGGATTTGCCGTGCCCGGGCAGATCGATGCCCACGACACGGAAAGAGTCCGTAAGCAGAGTGGCCAGCGCTACATATTCTTCTGAAGATTGTGCTGATTGATGGATCAGCGTAAGGAATGGCCCGGATCCGGTGACCCAATAATGCACGGTGCCGAAAGGTGTCTTGAGATACCGCCGGTCTATCGTTTCTGGTGTCATGCCGACTCTCTTATTGCCTGTTTAATGTACTCACTAAGCATGGACGTGTGATACCCACAAGTTCAACGGAGAATTCGCTGTTTGGCGTTTTCAAACTCACGGAGGCCACGTGCCTAATTCAGCAAAATTCTGGGATAAGACCGCGGAAAAGTATTCGAAGTCGCCAATTAAAAATATGGACGCCTATAACCAGACGATGGACCGGGCCAAAGCACACCTGTCGAAAGAAGACTGTGTTCTGGAGGTTGGCTGCGGGACGGGATCAACAGCGCTCCTGTTGGCTGATAGCGTTAAGCACATCACGGCCAGTGATATTTCGGGCAAGATGATTGAAATCGCTCAATCCAAGGCAATCGATCAAGGCATCAAGAATGCAGATTTTGTCCAAGCGGATGTCTTTAGTGACGCCTTGGTGCCAGGGTCCTTCGATGTGATCACAGCTTTTAACCTGTTGCACCTGGTAGAGGATTTGCCAGCGGTCATGCGGCGTATAAACGTGCTGCTAAAGCCAGGAGGGCTGTTGATTTCTAAGACGCCCTGCGTCGGACAACAAACAAGGCTCTGGAGTATCCCGCTGTACGTCGTAAATAAGCTGAAGGTCTTGCCTTACGTTGGTTGTTTCAACTTCGATGCATTGGAGCGCATGATTTCCGACGCGGGCTTCGATATTCTTGAAGCCGTAAAATTTTCTGGTTCGGCGATCAACCGTTTCGTCGTCGCCAAGAAAACCTAAAGGAAAACCCTTTACTCAGGGAATGGCATGGTCGGTGTTACGCCGTCCCAATTCTCTGCGGCATCACGCATGTAGTGCAATAACCCGCCGATGAATTCGTTGTATTCGACGTATTCCATATATCCGCCATAGGTCGAGCGGGCATCGACGTAGGCTAATCGGTTGCCTGGTTCGAAATGGCCGAGAACGGCGAGAGGGTGTCCAGCCGCTTCTGATTCCGCAATGGAGGCATCCAAGTCACTGGTGAGCTTGGCGATATGATGGAATCCGCCGCCGTTAGCGGCGACCTCTGAGTATATGCTGGGGCGATCATCGTTCGGCTGAATCAATTCGATGAAACTATCGCCGGAGTACGCCAAACCGATTTTGATGTCGAAGGGCAGGGGTGCGCCATCTTTGTCGTTCATGACAAAACTTTCGAAAACCAGGAACGGACCAATCTTAAGCTTTTCCGTCCATTCTTTGATGCTGGCCTCGAGATCCGTTACGACGAAACATGTTTGGTAGATGGTGTTTATCAAGTGCTCAGCCTGGGGCGCGTCCACATCTGTATCCGCGTCAGAGCAGCTGGAAACACCAACACCCAAAGCGGCCGTTGTTGCAGCAACAGTGCCGAAGGAACGACGAGACATAGGGGAACTCGGATTGGTCATGGTTTCAGCCTCCTAGGCTATTGTTCGATTTCAGCGATGGGGTCTCCGACCTTGTAGGTGACGCCGGTTTCGCCAAGACGTTTGAACGTGCCCTCAAAAGGACACTCAATTTCAAGCGTCGTTTTTTCGGTTTCGATGGCATAGATCGGTTGGCCGATCGTCACTTTGACACCGTCTTCAACGAACCATTCGACGAGTGTACCTTCTTGCATGGAAACAGCGCCCTTTGGCACCTTTAAGGTAAATTTGGCCAACGCAGCGTACTCCTAACCCATCAAACTTTGTGCTGTATCCTTAATCCGACCTGCATTGGGGAAGTGCATGGACTCGAGGCTTGGGGTGAAAGGAACGGGCGTATACTTGGCACCGACTCTTTTGATTGGTGCCTTGAGTTGACCGTACAGTTCTTCACTTAATTTTGCCGCCAACTCAGCTCCAAAGCCTGAAAACTCAACAGCTGCGTGGGCGATAACGCACCGTCCTGTTTTCTTTACTGAAGCGAGGCAGGTTTCTATGTCCAGCGGCACAAGAGACCGTAAGTCAATGACTTCGGCGTTCACACCAGCTTCGGCTAAGGCCTCTGCCGCAGCGTTGGCTTCTACGGAACACCATCCATAAGAGATGATGGTCACGTCTGTGCCTTCTCGGCGCACTGCTGCTTTACCCAAGGGTATTTCATAGCGACCTACGGGCACTTCATCTGGCACGTAGTAGCAGCGCATGGGTTCGAGGACGAGTACAGGGTCTGGATCAGCGATCGCGGACAACAAAAGGCCTTTAGCGTCGGCCGCTGTGCTTGGTGCAACAACT
>Ga0055584_100004813_pt1 | contig 13213 bp, 11 predicted proteins | sample OSDHelmetaG_FD_58716 | JGI IMG/M metagenome (GOLD analysis project Ga0055584, IMG submission 58716) | Pelagic marine sediment microbial communities from the LTER site Helgoland, North Sea, for post-phytoplankton bloom and carbon turnover... | ecosystem: Environmental > Aquatic > Marine >... | reverse complement strand
GGAACAGTCGCCCCTTCCGGCCATGGTGTGTCGTCAAGCGTCTTGAACGTCATCCTGCCGTCCGCACCGCGATAATGAAGCTCCTTGAGCGGCCCTTTGTGCGCACCTGGAATAAAGTGCATACAACCATTTTCGACTGTCGCGTCTTCGAGTGCGAACCAGAAACCGACGCAAGACTCGGGATTCGTATACAGGAATGTCGAATCCTGGTGACAATACACCTCTCCACCGATTCGCGGTGGCTTGAAAATGTACATGGATTGGAGAACCTGCGGCTCGGTGTAGCCGAGGCTGTCTACTGCGGCTAGCAGCTCAGGTGTCCGTGAAAAGGTGTCGAAGACAGGATCAAGATCATGCATTGCATGACCCATTTTGTTCAGACTGTTCTCTTTGGCCTGTTTGAGGTTACCGTCCGCATCAAACGCATCGCTTTCAAAAAAATAGCGAATCTTGTCACCGGACTCTTCAAAGTACCTGTCGCCTAACTGCGTTTGTTCCATCGCGGAAAAAACATGTTTGTATGCGGCCGGGTCGAACTGGTCGATCAGCCGCAGGGTATGCTCACGCAGTCGCAGACACTGCTCTGCGGAGACAAATCCCTCGAGTATCAGGACGCCGGTATCCTCGAAATCGCCTACCATGGCAGCAGACAGCCGGCCATCCGAAGGTGCAGCATATGTCGGTAGCTTGTTCATGCCGGGCCATTCTAGCTGCTCGAATAGCAATTCGAAACAAAAGCCGAAAATTGTGGCTTGACGCGGTTGCTGAGCTATACTTTGTTAACTAACCAATAAGAATTCTCAGGGGGAGAATCGTGAAGAAATTCATTTTTTTCAATCGCTTATCTGTCATTTTCGCCATGACCGTCGTTTCTGCACTGTTGATTTCAGGAACCGCTTTCGCGCAGAACACGTCATCGGCAATACGCGTCAACGTAACAGAGGCCGGCGGCGGCGGCGCGAGCGGCGTTGAGGTCAACGTTACTCATGTCCCAACCGGACGAACCCAGACCGCCACAACCAATAGCGACGGTGTCGCATCCTTGCGTGGCTTGGCTATTGGTGGACCGTACGAGGTCGAAATTGCCGGTGGCGATTATGCCGCCGACGTAGCACAGGGCATTTTCATCAAGCTCGATCAGACAGAAGTCGTTGATCTTGTTGCAAGGTCTTCTATTGAAGAAGTAGTTGTTACAGCCCAGGCGTTGACAGAAGAAGTCGTTGTCGGTGTTGGACGCGCGTTTGACCGAGCCACAATTGATGCAACGCCATCAATCGGTCGCGATTTTACGAGCACGATTGCCAGGGATCCAAAAATCCTCGTCGACAACAGCGTAGCACGTGGACCGGCTGTTTCTTTTGCAGGTCAAAACTTCCGCTTTAACAGCGTGACCATCGACGGCATTGCGCAAAATGACAACTTTGGCTTGAACAAGAATGCGTCAGCGACATCAAGGACGCCTATCTCCATCGATGCTGTTGAGGCTATTAACGTGAACATCGCCCCATACGATGTGACGTATGGCGGCTTCATTGGCGGAAATATCAATATCGTCACTAAATCGGGAACCAACGACTTTAGCGGCAGTGCGTTCTACTACTCCACTGATGACAGTTTTTCAGGCGATAAGTCCGACGGCGTTGACATTGATATCGCCAATTTCGATGAAGAAACGATCGGGTTCACATTTGGCGGTCCCATTATCAAAGACAAGGTCTTCTTTTTTGCAAATTATGAAAAATTCGAGACGACAGTCCCTGCGAATTCGCAGCCGCTAAGCGCCATCCCAGGCGTTACTCAAGCAGACCTCGACGAAGTAACCAGAATACTCGATGAAGAATACGGTTTTGATCCCGGATTGTTTGCGACGACCGATACCGATGAGGACGAGAAGAGACTCTTGAAGGTCGACTGGTATATCAACGACGATCATCGGGCTGTGTTGACCTATCAATACGCCAAGACTGACGTGCTGTTTGACGATTTTCCTACGGCCGCTGCTTTTAATTCGAACCGCTACAATATTAATCAGGAAATGAAAGCCTATTCCGCTCAGCTATTCTCAAATTGGAACGATCGGTTTTCGACCGTAGTCAAATTCGGTGTAAAAGACGTAAAAAGACGTGATGTGAGCGTCGACGGCTCGACGAACGAGTTTCTCATTCTCACGCCACAATTTGGCACAATCCTGGCTGGCGGGGACCGCTTCCGCCACTCCAACGAGCTGGACAACAGCTCCGATATTTTTCGCATCAAAGGTGATTATGCGGTCGGTGATCATGTCGTGACCGCAGGCTTCGAGCGGGAGTCCAAATCAGTTCGTAACCGTTTTCTGCCCTTCTCGAAAGGCTTCTTCGTTTTTTGTAGCATTCCCGATCTGGAAGCCAGGGCTCCTTGCGATGGTGTCTATGGTAACTCTAATACCGGCGTCGCAGAGGACGCTGAAGCAGACTTCACACTCGACGTCGACAGCTTCTACATCCAGGACGAATGGACGCCGTCCGGTGACCTGACATTGACCTTCGGCCTACGTCACGACAAGTTGTCGAACAACGATCCAATCACGGACAATCCGAATTTCCAGGCACGACGCGGTTTTGATAGCGGTTTCAATCTGGACGGTAATTCCCTGACGATGCCGCGATTCGGTTTCAATTGGAATGCGAGCGATCGACTTACAGTTCGCGGCGGAGCCGGCTTGTTCGGTGGCGGCGCACCGTTGATCATTCTCTCCAATAGTTACGCGGGCGACGGCATCAGCAGGACCTTCGCGTTACCCATAGGATTTATGGCCGACCAAAGTGCGGTTGCCGATGCAATCGCTGAGTTGCCGGACCCGACTTCAGCTTTCAGAAACCTGCAATCGCAAATCGGCGTCGATCCAACGGCTTCAACCGATGCTATCGACCCCAACTACGAGATCCTGAGCACCTGGAAATACAGCATCGGTGCGGATTATTTGGCGGACCTGTCCGGCATCGGCATGGGTGACGAATGGCTTTTCTCAGCCGATGTTATTTTTTCCGAAGTCAAAGATGCCTATGACATATATGAAGCACGGCGCTCGGTCGTCGACACAGCGCCAGATGGCCGTCCCATTTACGACACGCCGGGATTTGGCTTCGGCTCGGACTTTGTTACCACCAACACCGGTAAAGGCAGCGGCACGGTCTTCACCATTGGTGCAGCCAAGACAGTCGATACCAGGCACGGCCTGTTTGATCTGACTCTCGGATACGCGCATCAGGATGTAGACGAGCTCCGATCTTACAACCGCTTCATCACGTTTGAGACGCATGTGTTTGATACAGGAACAGACCACAACAACCCGGTAGTCGCACCGTCCAGGTACGAAGTCAAAGATCGGGTAACGGCGACTCTTGGTTGGCAAAAAGAGCTTTTCGGCGAGAACGTAACGAGCATTGGTCTGGTGTACACCGGCCGCACGGGACGTCATTACAGCTATGTCTTTGGCAGCAATGGCACTCCCACATTCGGCGGTTCCGGGCTGGCCGATTGGGGTGCTGAGACCGACATCGCGGGCAACCAGCTGTTTTACGTCCCGACAGGACCTACCGATCCATTGATCTCCGGCGATCCCGATTTTCTTGCGGACCTGGATGAATTCATCGGCGGAGACTCCTGCCTGAAGGGTCATCGCGGCTCGATCGTTACGCGTAATAACTGTGAAACAGGCTGGACGAGTATTTTAAGTGTCCGCTTTATGCAGGAAATCAAGTTTGGTCAATCCAGCTTTGATGTGATGCTGGACATTGAGAATCTCGGCAATCTGCTCAATGACTCCTGGGGTCGTGTAGAAAGTTATTCCGCGCCATCGGTCGTTGCACCAGCCAACGTATCAATACCGGTAGCAGGCGGACCCTATTTACTGGAGCCCACTTCTTCCTATGACGCCGGGGTCGGCGCAAGTTCGATAATCTCAGATCCAGAGATTGCGGCTTTGCCGTCGGTATACCGCATTCAACTGGGCGTTAGATTCAGATTCTAAGAAGGGCGTACATGGCACGACAACAAGGGGTAGCGTTGCTACCCCTTTTTTTGTGTCAAAATACGCGCATGAACAAAACGACAAGAACGGCCGCGCTTGGCATTGCACTGTCAGTCCTGATCGCCTGTGCGCCGCAGCAGGAGCCAGAATCTGCCGCAGCAGTCGAACCGGATGACGATCGTATCGACCTGATCATCGAGGGCGATCATGTCGTTACGATGGATGCTGACGGTACCGTCATCCTGAACGGCGCGGTTGCCGTAGACGATGGCGTCATTCTCGCTGTCGGCTCCGCTGCCGATATTCATTCTGGCTTCACTGCGTTCGAGACACTGGCCGGCGACAATCGCATCGTCATGCCGGGCCTCGTCAACGGACACTCCCATGCAGCGATGACTCTCTTGCGCGGCGTTGCTGACGATCTTGCGCTGATGGACTGGCTTAACAATTACATCTTCCCCGCCGAGGTTGAATTCGTCGACGCCGAATTTGTGCGCATTGGCACCGAGCTCGCCTGTTGGGAGATGATTCGCGGCGGGACGACGACGTTTGTCGACATGTACTACTATCCGGATGTGATTGCCAACGTTGTCGACCAATGTGGCATGCGCGCGCTGGTCTCTGCGACCGTTATCGACCAACGCAGCCCGGACGCCGAAAGTGCGGTCGATTCCATCCAGAAAGGCAGCGAGTTCATTGGTCGCTGGCAGGGCAGGAATAACCGTATCACGCCGATTTTTGGACCACATGCCAACTACACACTGAATGCAGAACAATTGCGCGCGACGCGCGCAGCCGCCATGGAATTCAATGCACCCGTCAGCATCCATCTGTCCGAATCACCCTTTGAGGTGCAGTACTCGAAAGATACGTTTGGCATGACGAGTATTGAGCTGCTTGAGTCCATTGGCTTTTTCGACGGCCCGACGATCGCAGCCCACGTGGTCTGGCCAACCGATGTTGAGATTCCGATTCTTGCAGAACGCCAGGTTGGGGTTATTCACAACCCGACATCCAACATGAAAATTGCGTCCGGCATTGCTCCGGTCACCGACATGCTCAAAGCAGGCGTCCACGTTGGCCTGGGAACCGACGGTGCGGCGAGCAACAATGATCTCGATATGTGGGAAGAGATGCGACTAGCGTCCTTTTTACAGAAAGTAGAGCAGATGAACCCTGAGGTGCTGCCCGCCAAAACAGTGCTGGGCATGGCTACAATTGGCGGTGCGACGGCCATTGGGCTCGGTGATACTATCGGTTCGCTAGAGGTTGGCAAGAGAGCTGATCTGATCCAGGTCGCCTTTGATGACGTTCACCATGTGCCAACCTATGATGTAATTTCTCACCTGGTCTACGTCAACGATGAGCAGGACGTAGCATCCGTCGTCGTCGATGGACAAGTGCTGATGCGAGAACGTGAAATGCTGACTATAGATACCGAACGCGTAACCGTCGAAGCAACCGAAATCGCTGCGCGAATACAAAGCGCGTTGCAAGAGAGGAATCGATAATGCTGCGAAATGCTGCATCGATCGTGTTTGGAGTTGTATCCGCTTTTGTGACGGTCATGTTGATCGACAAGCTTAACCACATGATCTATCCACCACCGCCAGGTCTCGATTTCACCGATCCGGCAGCAGTCGAACCATACCTGGCAACGCTCCCTGTCGGCGCTTTTCTATTGGTAATGGCATCGTCAGTTGTTGCGGCTTTCATCGGCACGCTCGTGGCAATCTACGTTGGCAAAATACGACCCTTGTACTGCGCGGTGATTGTTGGCGGCATTGTTCTCGCCGCAACCATCGCGAACTTCATCGCAATTCCGCATCCACTGTGGCTGTCTGCATTGACTCTACTTGGCATCGTCGCAACCACCTGGCTCGCGACGAAACTCGCCCCGGCGTCGAGACTGACAGCAATGACGGACCAGTAGCAAGATCACGATTATTTGGTCTGCAGAAAACTCGTGCCGTATTCCATCGGTGAAAGATCAAACATCGTAGCGATGCTTTGGCCTATGTCAGCGAACGTATCGCGCTTGCCGAGCGGTCCCGGTGCAACGCCGCGGCCACAGGCAAGAACAGGGATATGTTCGCGCGTGTGATCGCTGCCTGGCCAGGTCGGATCACAGCCATGATCGGCACAGATAAACATCACGTCATCATCCTTCAATACTTCAAGTATTTCCGGGAGTCGTTCATCGAAGTATTCGAGCGCAGCTGCGTACCCCTCAACATCACGGCGATGACCGTAGAGCATATCGAAATCCACGAAATTGGTGAAAACGATAGACCTGTCGCCCGCCTCGCCCAGCGCCGCCAGTGTCGCATCAAACAAGGCCGCATTACCGGACGCTTTGATTTTCTTCGTTATGCCCTGGTGCGCATAAATGTCCGAGATCTTGCCGATGCTGATTACTTCACCACCGCTGGCCGCGAGCTTGTCGAGCACCGTATCGGCGTGCGGTGGTGTCGTCAGATCCCGGCGATTGCCTGTACGGACATAGCTATCCGGACCATCGCCAACAAACGGCCGCGCGATCACACGACCAATGTTGTATTCATCAACCAGCTCTCTGGCGATGTCGCACAGCGCGTACAAACGCTCCAGGCCGAAAGCCTCTTCATGGCAGGCTATCTGGAACACGCTGTCGGCTGAGGTGTAGAAAATCGGTTTGCCCGACGCGACGTGTTCGTCCCCAAGTTCGGCAATAATCGTGGTACCGGAGGAATGACAGTTGCCAAGATAGCCCGGCAAGTTTGCGCGTTCGACCAGCTTGTCGAGCAATTCTTGCGGAAAAGTATTCTCACGTTCGGTGAAGTAACCCCAATCGAAAAGGACCGGGACACCGGCGATTTCCCAGTGGCCGCTTGGCGTATCCTTGCCGCTCGACAGTTCCTCGGCGAATCCGTAGGCGCCAACAATGTCGGTGTCGGTGATGGCACCGACAGGAAACTCACCGGTACTATCGCGACTTGCGTGATACAGCCCCAGCCTGGCGAGATTCGGTAACTTCAAGGGCCCGGCCGCGGACGCCGCACGCTGCTCGGCAATGTGGCCGAAGGTATCCGACCCTTGATCGCCGAACCGGTCGGCATCGGCAGTTGCGCCGATACCGAAAGAATCCAGCACAAGAATGATGGCTCTACTCACGTTATATCCTCGGCCCCATCTGGAGCCCAAAAAGAGAAGGGCCCGATATCGTCGATATCAGGCCCGTCAAGAGTATCAATATTTGGCGCTTTAGTGCTCTGTCGATTCTGCCTCGTGGTGCGGCGATGCCGGCACGAAAGTGCTTTCACCATAAACCTCTACGCGTTTGTCCTCGATATAGAGACCTTCGTAAGACATGAGCCAGATCAGGACGAGGAGCGCGACCGGCGGACCGAGTATTGCCACCTTCAGCGCCTTACGTTCCCAACCCATGTGCATAAATATCCAGACGATGCCGCTTGCCTTTATAAACATGAACAGCAGGATCAGGAACGTGCGCAGTGCGCCGTGATCCATAAAGTCCGTCGCATACGAAAAGCCACTCAACACGAAGAGCGCACCCCACATGATGTAGTAGATTTTTAGCGGGTGTTGTTGTCCCTCAGCTGCCATATGGGCGCCCCCTACCAGAGATAGAATAATGCAAAAATGAATACCCAGACGAGATCGACAAAGTGCCAATACAGGCCCACGATCTCAACAATTTCGTAGTTGCCGCCCCGCCTTTCATAAAACCCGTTTCGGACCCTGTTGGCGATGACCAGCAGGTAGATCACACCGGCTGAAACGTGCATGCCGTGGAAACCGGTAATCATGAAGAAACTCGCGCCAAACTGCGCCGCACCCATGGGGTTAGACCAGGGCCGCACGCCTTCATCCACAATCAGCTTGGTCCACTCGAATGCCTGCATACCGACGAACGAAGCGCCAAGCAACGCAGTCGCAACCATGAGCCAGAACGTCGCCTTGCGATTCTTGCGGTAGCCCATGTTGACAGCCAGTGCCATCGTTCCCGAGGAGGTGATCAGGATGAACGTCATGATCGCGATCAGTATCAGTGGAATCGGGTCGCCGCCAAACGAGAGGGCGAACACTTCGCTGGGAAGTGGCCAGGGATCGGTTGTCGCAATTCGTACGGACATATAACCGACGAGGAAACAACTGAAAATAAATGTATCACTGAGCAGGAAGATCCACATCATCGCCTTGCCCCAGGGCACACCGAAGACCTGTTTGTCCCTGGACCAGTCCTCGACGAAGCCGCTACCCGACTCCGCCGTTACATTCTCCGCTACCGCTTCTGACATAAATAACCCCAAGTAAAGCCAATCAGGCTTAGGTCGATAACATCAAACCGAAAAATATGAGCCATACCAACAACAAGAAGTGCCAGTAAATCGTGCATAACTCGACGCTGTGTTTAACAGCACTGGCAGCACCGCCGCTGTAAGCTTTCAGTGTCGCGCGTCCCCACACATACATGCCGCCAAGAATGTGAATGGCATGCGTACCGGTCAACAAAAAGAAAAACGAATTTGACGGGTTGCTTGTCAGGAACTGCCCGGACGCATTCAGTTGCTGCCAGGCCGTCATCTGTCCGATAAGAAATGCGGCCGTCAAAACGCCGCTCGCCATCAGGCCCAGTTTCATTTGCGAGACGCGATCATTGAGCGCCACATTGCGTGTCCACTGAAACGCCACACTGGCCAGCACGAGAACCGCCGTGTTGAACCACAGCAGTGTTGGCTCGGTTAGCGGTATCCAGTCGCCAAAATCCATACGTAATGAATAGGCACTCAAGATCAGTGCAAAAAACGAGGTCGCCACAGCGAGGAATGTTGTCAGTGCGACCAGTTTCGGCCGGGCATTAAACGGCGCCTGATGGTCAGCCTCCGGCGCCACATCGGCAATCCATGGCGTCGTGTTAAATGACTGCTTCAGCAGCCACCCGAGCAACGACGCAAGAATTATCGCCAGTGCTATGAGGCCTATCTCCACTAGTGTTCGCCCCCGTGCTCACGCCCTGCCGGCGCAATATCAGCCGGAACATTTTGCGGAATGAAGTCGTCCTTGTAACCCGGTACTGAGTAGTCGTAGGCCCAACGATGGCACTCGGGCAAATCGTGGCCCCAGTTGCCATGCTTCGGCGGATTGTCTGGCGTCTGCCATTCGAGCGACGTGGCATCCCATGGATTTCCATCGGCTTTCGGGCCCTTCGTCAGGCTCCAGATGACATTGGCAAAGAACAGCAACTGTGAAACCGCAACGAAGAGTGCCGCCATCGTGATGAAGGCATTCAGGTCCTGCGCTGACTCGGGCAGGAAATCCGTATTACCCATTGCGAAGTAGCGTCGAGGAACACCGGCGAAACCCAGGTAATGCATGGGAAGATAAATCGAGTAAGTACCGAGGAACGTCATCCAGAAATGCCACTTGCCGAGCGTCTCGTTGTACATCTTGCCAGTGATCTTCGGCCACCAGTGATAGATGGCGCCGAACACCACGAGGATCGGCGACACGCCCATCACCATGTGGAAATGCGCCACCACGAAATACGTATCGGACAATGGCAAGTCAATTGTTACGTTGCCCAGGAACAGGCCGGTCAGGCCGCCGTGAATGAACGTGAAGATGAAGCCGATCGCGAACAACATCGGTACACGCAGGTGGATGTTGCCTTCCCAGAGCGTGAGTACCCAGTTGTAAACCTTGATGGCCGTAGGCACAGCGATAATCAGCGTTGTCGTAGCGAAGAAGAAGCCGAAATACGGGTTCATCCCGCTGACGTACATGTGATGCGCCCAGACGATAAAGCTCAGTCCGCCGATCGCGATGATCGCCCAAACCATCATGCGGTAGCCGAAGATATTTTTGCGCGCATGCGTGCTCAGGAGATCCGAGACAATACCAAACGCCGGCAGTGCAACGATGTAAACCTCGGGATGGCCGAAAAACCAGAATAGATGCTGGAACAGGATCGGGCTGCCACCGGTATGGCCCGAATCGACCCCCATTGTACTGATTGCCGGCATAAAGAAGCTGGTCGCTACGGTCTTGTCGAGCAACATCATGATGGCGCTGACGAGCAATGCCGGAAACGCCAGCAAGCCCAGAATCGTCGCGATAAAAATGCCCCAGACTGACAGTGGCATACGCATCAGGGTCATGCCGCGACAGCGCGCCTGCAGCACGGTCGTGACGTAGTTCAGCCCACCCATGGTAAATGCGACGATAAACACGCCCAGGGATGCCAGCATCAACAGGATGCCCCAGTCGACCCCCGGCGTACCCTGCGAGATGGCCTGCGGTGGATACAAGGTCCAACCGGCACCGGTCGACCCGCCGGGCACAAAGAAACTCGCAAGCAGGATAAGAACCGATAGTAAATACACCCAGAAACTGAGCATATTCAGGTACGGAAACACCATATCGCGAGAACCGATCATGAGCGGAATCAGGTAGTTACCGAAGCCGCCAAGGAAAAGGGCCGTGAGCAGATAAATCACCATGATCATGCCGTGCATCGTGATGAACTGATAATAGTTCTCAGGATTGATGAACGAGAACGAATCAGGAAATCCCAATTGGAGCCGCATCATCGCCGACAAAATCAGTGCGATGACGCCGACAAAAATCGCCGTGCAGCCATACTGAATCGCAATGACCTTATGGTCCTGGCTCCAGACATATTTCGTTATGAACGTCTGCGGATCGTGATGCTCTTGTTCATGATCGCGATCGGCAATTGCAACGTATCCCATGCGACTATCCTATTAAAGCGTGTTGATGTAAGCGACGAGGTCTTTGATGGCCTGCTCATCCTGCAGCACATTGGCCATCAAACCCATTTGGTATCCGTAGTAGTCCGTCGGATGCGCACCACGAATACCGTCTTTGAAGTTTTGTAACTGCCGCGCCAGGTACCAGTCATTCATGCCCGCTGCGCGCGGCGCATTGGTCGCCTGAACACCCATGCCGTCGGCGCCGTGACAGTAGGCGCAAACGTTATACAGCTTCTGGCCATGCGCAACGTCCCCATCGATGGTTGCCGGCGCCGGCGCATCGGGGAATGTCTGGATGTAGGCAACGACATTGTCGATAGCGGCTTCGTTAACCAGCGTCGCGGCCATCGGCGCCATCTGTTTGCCGTACATGTCGTCCTGGTGGGCACCACGTGCACCACTCTTGTAGTTAAGCAGCTGGCGCTTCAGATACCAGGCGTCCTGGCCTGCAATTTTCGGGGCATTCAGTGCCACAAGGCCCTCACCTTGCTGCCCGTGGCAGGCGGCGCAGACCGCATATTGCCCGGCACCCATTGATACGTTGCCAGCTGCGCGTGCATTCAGTTCGCTGTAGGTCGGTTGCGCATCGAGCCATGCATCGTAGTCGTCCGATTCGTCGACCATGACGGCGCCGCGCATGGCGTAATGCGCAACACCACAGAGTTCTTCACACAGCAGCTCGAAGCGACCCGTTACGGTAGGCGTCAACCAGAGAAAGGTTTCCATGCCCGGCACGAGATCCATCTTGACGCGAAACTGCGCGATGGTGAAATTGTGCAATACGTCTTTTGAACGCAGTTTGAGTTTCACTGGCTTGTTCAGCGGCAGGTGGGCTTGAGGATGCATGACGAGCACGTCGTCCTGCCCGTTGGGATCATCCGGATCCATACCGAACGGGTTGTCGGCGGTGATGCGCTCGGCATCAACTTCACCGAACTTACCGTCCTCGCCTGGGTAACGGAAGCTCCAGTGCCACTGTTGCCCTACCGCCTCAACCTCGTGAGCCTCTTCAGGTACGTCAACGAACTTGGCCCAGACGAACAGTCCCGGCGTAAGCATCGCCGCCACGCCAACAGCGGTCAGCGCCGTCAGCCAGGTTTCGAGCTTCTTGTTCTCGGGTTCATAAGTGGCCCTGGCACCCTCTTTGTACCGGAATTTAATGACGCAATAGGCCATAAACAGGTTCACTGCCACGAATACAGCACCCGTCACCCAGAAAGTAATGTCGATGGTGAAGTCGATCATCCCCCAGTTGGAAGCCAACGGGGTAAATGTCCAGGGGCTGAGAACGTGAAAAACGAGGGAGCCGACAACGAGCAGGATCAAAACAACAGCTAAAGGCATACTTCATGCATCCTTTGGTTGATCAACACGATTTTATTTCGCCGCCAGCGGCGATGCCGCTGCCAGTCTTCTTATACGTATAAACCGAGGATACTAAAAGAGACGGTCGATGTCTTGCTTGACGGCCTCTTCAGCCTTCTTCAAGTCCGACTGCAGATTATCCATCTCCTGTTCCAGCGGGCTGGTCAATACCGCGGTCCGTGCATGCCACTCGACAGTAGGCAAAATCAGCGGCTGCGGAGTCGAATTGCTGACAACCGGTACCGGTTCCGGGGCCTGCAAATTCACAACAACGATGAGCACGACTGCGGCGGCCACACCCGTCAGACTGCTTATCCACCAAGATGAGAATGATTTTGATTCGCGTTTTGGTGGCAACGGCGCTGCAGCCTCGGGCGTGATGCCTTGCAGCGACGCCTGAATCCGCGCATCAAGTTCGGGAGAAATTGGGCTATTAATTTGAGCTGCATCCGCGCGCAGCTGTTCGGCGAGCTTATCCATAGGCCTTACTCTTCGTGTCAGTAGCGTCGTTGTTCATTTCCGCATTGAGAGTCTTGCGCCCTCTTAGCAGGTTTACCTTGGTCCATGAGACCGAGCGGTCGAGCACCGCAGCAATGTCATTGACCGACATATCCTCGACGTAGCGCAGCCACATTGCCGTGCAAACCTCGTCATTCAGGCTGCGGCGGGCGCATTGCCATAAGTTTTCGCGATCCGATGCAGCAATACAATGTGCCAGCGGATCGCTTTCCTCGTCGCGCAGATCACCAATCTCCTCTGTATCTGCTGTCCTCAATCTGACCGCATTGTTGATAGCAATGCGATATAGCCAGGTACTGAATCGCCACCGCGGATCGTAACTGTGCAGATAGCGATAAGCGTTGATCAGCGTGTCCTGCAACGCATCTTCGGCGTCGGCGAAGCTTGTGACTCGGGTCAGGAGAAAACGGAACAGTCCGTCGCGATAGTTGCTGACGAGGTCGGTAAAGGCCTGCGCTGAACCTTTTTTTGCCGCCTCAATCAGTGCAACTTCGCTAGCCACTATGTAGCTCTCCCCTGCAAGTCACATCAGTCGATCGCGGCG
>Ga0055584_100004812_pt1 | contig 13215 bp, 12 predicted proteins | sample OSDHelmetaG_FD_58716 | JGI IMG/M metagenome (GOLD analysis project Ga0055584, IMG submission 58716) | Pelagic marine sediment microbial communities from the LTER site Helgoland, North Sea, for post-phytoplankton bloom and carbon turnover... | ecosystem: Environmental > Aquatic > Marine >... | reverse complement strand
CTAAAGGAAGAATAAGGTGAGTGATTTAGTAACAGAATTTGGTGAAATGTTGAGAAAAAAACGCAAAGAATCAGGATACTCTCAAGAAAATTTTGCCGCATACGTAGGCATTGAAAGAGGTAACTACGGGAAAATGGAACGGGGCTTAGTAAACATAAAGCTAGAAACACTTTATAAATTAACAAATGCACTAAATTGTGAGTTTGCAGACATAATGCCCGCAAGGCTAAAGCACAAAATTAACTTAGAATAATTTAAGGGAAATCGATACTACTCATTTAAATAAAGCTCTGCATTACCATCAAGCTTTTCTTTTACCTCTTTCCAATGAGGCATTGTTTGGGTTAATAAACGCCAAAACTTCTCACTATGGTTATGCTCAGCAATATGGCAAAGCTCATGCAAGATCACATAGTCGATGCATTCCTTTGAAGCTTTAATCAAATGGGGATTCAGCATTAACGTTCCTTTAGATGAACAGCTCCCCCATTGTTTACTCATGCTCATAATCTTAAATTTTGGAACGTCAGTAACCCAATCAGTTTGTGGCACTAATACCCTTAAACGCTCTTTAAAAAGTAAATTAGCTTTATGGGTATACCATTTATCTAATAATGCTTTAGTACGCTTAGAATTGTTCTCATCGAACTTCTTTAGGCTAGCCATTAGTTTGCCACGGAACAACTTCACATTAGATGTATTGATACTATCTTCAACAACTTTTAATACATATCTGCGACCTAAATAAAAACAGGTTTCACCGCTTACATACTGCTTAGGTAAAACCCAATCGTGCTGTGCTTTAAAATCTCTAATATTTTCCCAAATCCACCTAGCTCTTTTTAAAACAGCAAGTTGAATTTTTTCTGCCGTAGTGCCAATTGGCGCTAACACTATTACTCGCCCATCAGGGTGAACTTTAATGGCTATTTTAGGCTTTATATTTTTGTCCGAACGCGATGATTCAATGACTTCATAAGTAATCAAATCATCGCCATACTGAAACGCTCCACCAACTGAATTAGGTGCTTTATCTTCACTTATCATTATTGTGCTCTCGCTATACCTAGGCGAGTGATTTTAATGACTTCCACTATAAATAACTGGGCGTTATCAATTCCTAAGTCCCCGTATAACATGGGTAATAAACCGGTTGTTATTGCGTTTTCAATTTCTGAAGGGTTAATTGAATACTCCGCAACAGCCTTGTTTACAACACCATCTATTTCAAAAGAATAATTAACAAGTGACTCTTCAGCTAGTGCTAATTCGCCTTTGAATAAGTATTTAAATAAACCGAAATAGGCTTGTGCTCTATGATTACCTTTAAATTCTTCAGGTATATCGTTAACAATCCTATCTTTTACTTCTTGTTCAAACTCACTAAAAAGCATGTACTGCTTAACGGGTGCATCAAACATTGCTTTAGCATCTTCAATCGCTTTTTGTAGTAACTTCGAAAAGTATTCTTGTGCATAAGGGTCATCAGCGAGATCTTGCTCGATCATTTTAGTGATACGACCTGTAATCTTATCGGTTTGATTTCGAGCTTCAACTTCTGATAAATCTTCAGGTTTAGCATTTTTACCTAGTTTATCTACCTGATAAACACCTTCTGGTTCCTTTACTTCTAAACCTGCAATATGTTTATCAATAAGTAACTTCACTTCATCCGCGTATTCATCATAATTAATGGTTTCATCCGCGTCTTGTCGAACTTGAACTCTTAATTGAACCATACGCTTCAAAGTTTCTTTGTATAAGGTTCGTTTGCTATCAAAGCTTTTATCTTCAAAGTAACTAGCAGATTGGAGTGCTACTTTTAAACAGTTAGTGTAACGAGTCAGTACGTCATAAAAATCTTCACGTTTTTTAAGATTTGTATCAATGAAATGATCGCCAGATTTATCTATTTTAGGTGCCAATACCTGACGAAGAGCAGGACCATCTTGTGTATTTTTAACATCAGAAAAGATTGACCAAAGTTCATCATTCAGCCCAGGTAGCTTTTTGTATTCCGTATCCATTCGGTTATAAAGACCTTTCAGATCTTCTACATCAAAACCACCCTGAACACGCTCAGCCAAATCTTGGTATTTTTCTATTGTGTTATCGAGTTCTTTTAAGATACCTCGATAATCAATTAAATAGCCAAATTTCTTCTTAGCATGCAGTCTATTCACCCTAGCAATTGCTTGAATTAAATCATGTTCTTTTAATTTTTTATCAATGTATAAAACCGTATTTTTAGGTTCATCAAAGCCAGTTAGTAATTTAGAAACTACTATGATGATATCGGGAGCATCATCTTTACTGAAATCTTGAATTATTTTCTTGGTGTAAACTTTTTCATCTTGTGAACCAACATGCTCTTTCCACCAATTTTGAACAATATCCTTAGACTCCTTATTTACTTCGTCATGCCCATCGCGTGTATCAGGAGAAGACATCACAACAGCAGAAGTTACCTTGCCTATCTTATCGAGTAGCTCCTTATACTTGATTGCAGAAACTCTAGAGTCACAAGCTAACTGTCCTTTTAGCCCTTGTCTTTTAAAATTTTGAAAGTGATCTGAAATATCATGAGCAATTAATTCTAGGCGTCCTTCCGATTGATAAATTTCGCCCTTTTGAGCAAACTTTTTCTTTAAATCCGACTTTTGCTTATCTGTTAATTTATCGGTTATACGATCAAACCAAGCATCTATGGCTTTACTATTGATACATAATTCGGGGATTCGTTCTTCATACAGCAATGGCGTAACCGTTTTATCTTCCACCGCTTGTTGCATAGTATAAGAATGGATAATTTTACCGAATTTATTTTCTGTTTTATCGTCTTTTAAAAGAGGTGTTCCGGTGAAGGCGATAAAGGCCGCTTTAGGCAATGCTTGACGCATTCTAATGTTGTTTTCACCACCTTGGCTACGATGGCCTTCATCAATCAAAACCAATAAGTTATCGCTGTCGTTATAACATTCTTTATAGTTTATAGCTGAGCCAAATTTATTAATGATAGAGAAGATAACACGCTCATTTCCTTTGCCAATTTGCTCCGCTAAACGTTTGCCTGTTGTTGCCATAGCATCTTTTTTATCACGTTGAGTGAAAGCACCACCAGAAGCAAAAGTACTACTCAACTGGTCTTCTAAATCAGTTCTATCGGTTACAATAACAACGCGACTCTGTTTTAATTGATCCAACCAAATTAGCGCTTTAGATAAGAACACCATAGTAAAAGACTTACCAGAGCCAGTGGTATGCCATATAACGCCACCATTTCGAGCACCTTTATCATCAAACGTAGTAATCCGTTCAACTAACTTTTTTATACCAAAAACTTGCTGATACCTTGCTACTATTTTTCCAATTTTATCATCAAATAAACTATACAAACGTGTCATATCTAATAAGCGGTCATGGCGTAATAAACTTATTATCAATCTATCTTGATCAGTAACAACTAAATCACCACCTGCGATTAACGTTTCATATTCTTGTCGTTCATTAAAAGGGCGATGGTCAAATAATGCTGATATTTTACCTTGTTCGAGTTTGCTATTTTTTAAGCTGAAGCATTCCGCTTCACTGATATCTTCTTCTTTCCATTTTGCCCAAAATTTATCAGGCGTTCCGCATGTTGCATATAAGCCTTCGTGCCCATTAATCGATAGCAATAACTGGCTATATACAAATAAATGAGGTATTTCATCTGGTTTTTGGTTTCGAATATTTTGAGATATTCCTTCAGTAACTGTCGGCTTCCCATTTTTGTGTGAATCTGGGCGTTTAGCTTCAATTACAACCCAAGGTAAGCCATTAACAAAACAAATTATGTCAGGCTTACGGTGGCCAGTTCCTTGAGTGTTTTCTACAACAAATTCTTCGGTAAAGTGGAACTGATTGTTGCTAACAGTTGCCCAGTCCATTAATTGAATTGTAGGATTGGCTTTTTTACCCTCAATAAATTCTGTTACGCTAACACCGTACATTAGCGCGTTATAAAGTTTTTCATTAGCAGCAAGTAACCCTTCATTCATTGCAGGGTAAGACAAATCATGAATGATTTTATCTATACTGGCATCAGATAAATTGTATTGTTGTCCTGTAAAAGGAAATTTTTGTTTGGCTAGTTGATCACGTAATACATTTGGCAGTGTCACCATCATTTTATTGATGCGAGTAATATTACATTGCTCAGGCGAAACAAACTCATAACCTAAATTAGTAAGTAAAGTTAGCGCAGGAATTTTAGCTGCTTGTTCTTCTTTGAAGTTTGGAAGTGAATGATTCATGCGCTACCTTAGGTTAACCATTTGCAAATGAAAGTGTATTGATTGCTTCGCGGGTAATAGACAACCGTTGACCTGTGTCTATTGAAAAGTGACCATTTTTGAATGCACCTTGAAAACGCTCTTCATAATTTGCTGCGACAGTTTCTGAATTTGGCTCGAATTCTTGAATTTTATCGCTAGATTCATTTGCAATTACCGCGGCTATAGTTTCATTGATACTTGGTCCTTTAGCCCCATTCTCCCACTGATATAATTCATAACAACCAATAAAAGATGTTAAAGATTTTCCGTCTATAAGCCCTTTTGTTAGTTTTCTCTTTTGCTCTGGGTTAAAGCAAAATATTGCGACTCCTAGCAATGTAAGAATGTTGTTGCCTAAGTTTTCAAAGGCATAGCAACCAGTGAGAACCTGGTATATCTCTAAGTGTTTAACAAACGTTTCAATTTCTCGCAAAGACCAACTGTTAACTTGAATTAGACTTTCGATAAATTTAACGTTAGCGCCTTGATCTAGTTTAGAGGTCTTGAGTGCTTTACTAGATCTAATTAAGTTAACATAGTGGGTTATAACTACAAGTTGATTATTGTGACTTTGAATAACTTCAGGTAATACGAAACTAAACCCAATAAATTTATCAAGGTATCGCTGAGCATCAACTTCACTGCCATAACAGTGATTAATTGAAGCTCTTAACTGTGTGGAATTTGTTACCAGTACAAATTGGACATTTTCAACATCAAAAACATGCTTGATCGTTTCTAGCATTGCCACCGCATAATCTGGGCGACACCGATCAAGCTCATCAACGAAAATGGTAATAGGTTTATCTTTAGCAAGCTCTGTTAGAGCTGATTGCAATGCTTCTAGATTTTTACTAGCGTCCACATGACCTTTTAATAAAGACTCAACAGATGAATCAATTATCTTATCTGATGCTTGTGCTATCACCTTATCAAAATCATCTACCGTATCAGCGAAATCTTGTTTCAATAAATGGCTAACCGCGCCTTTAGCACCAGCTTTCAAACCAAACTTTAAAGTAGGTAATATTTTCTTCACAAAGCTTTTTTGCTGCAAGCCCTTAGGGACTAACTTCATTATTTCAGCTAATAAAGTTAATAATGGCTCATCAACATGATCAGCTTTATAAGCATCAACATAAATCAATTGATGGTCAGTATGAGACACCTTCATCAAATTGATTAGTTTATGACAAAATTCAGATTTTCCTGTTCCCCAATCACCATCGATAATTAATGGTGATACTTCAATATCAGAAGTTAATAAGCTAACTGTTTTTTCAGCAATAGCTCTTCGGTTAAACTCATCTCGTTGATCAAATGTTAATGTTGTAATATCCATATTATGCTGCTTTCCCTTCTAACTTAACTCGTCTCTTACCAGTTAATAGCTGTTGCATTAAGGCCTTTTTCTCTTGTTTTAAGTCTGCGAGTTGCTTTTGTAGTAATTGAATTTCTTCGTCAGCATTAGTTAAAACAGATGCTATTTTTTTCTGTTCTTCAACTGGAGGGTAAGGCAGTTGAAGAAAAGAGAAATCTTTGTAGCTAATTTGTTTACCATCGCGGATGCCTACTACGGCTACAGCTAGATGACCGATAAAATCATATGACTTATAATAATGTTTATAAAAATCATCAAAAATAGGTCTAATTGGCTCTAGAACAGTATAAGCAGGGCTAACAAGCCCTCTATAATTTGAATACTCTAAACCTCCCTGAAAAGACCTCAAGCTAATGATAAAATTTCCAGGAACAACTAATTTATACCCTTTAGTGCTTCCTTCGGGCATAGCTACTCTACGCCCAAGAATAGAGCGAGGTATAGCTCCTTGATCTTGTGTTACAGCTAATAACTCCTCATCTTCGGAGTTATTCTTAATAGAAACTGTCCCAAATAATTCGCTAGCCTTTGGATTTCCCCACTCGCTTTTAAAACGATTTCCATAATCGTCAAATAGGCGCTTTTTCCCTTTTAATAACTGTTGAATAAGAGCTTTCTTTTGCTTTTTACTATTCTCAACTTGACGTTCTGCTATGCTAATTGCGTCATCCCATTCGGATATAACACTTGCTATTTTACGTTGTTCCTTTAGTTGGGGGACAAGTATGATTTGATTTTCGATATCTTTCTTTTGGACATGAACTAATGTTGCTTTGAAGCCATGAGCTTGAGCTTCAATTTTACTGGTTACCCATTTTAGAGCTAAATATAACCATTCTTTATCAATATCATCGTTATTAAACACCTTATAAATGTGTTGATTTAGTACGCCTTTCTCTCCTTTCCATATCATTGGGCCAAATGATACTCCTTTTGTACCAGCCCAAGAAAAAAGCAACTGTCCTGTTTCAACCAACCATTTTTCATTTATTTCACCGGAATAAAAATTAAACTTTTTATTTCCATTCAGGTTCTGAATTCTAATAATAGGAAGTCCTTTATTATCCCACTGATGTGGCTTGAAGCTATTACCATTTTGTAATCTACAAATTTCAGATACTTGTAGTCGTTGCCAATCTCTAGACGTCATAGCCAAGCTCCCCTAAACATACCTTCATCTTTTCTTCGACTATTTTAAGTTCACTTTCTAATTGAAAACGTTCAGCTCGAACTTCGATTAAATCAATTTCCTCTTCTTCTTCGAAAGTATCAACATAACGAGGAATATTAAGATTGAAATCATTTTCTTTAATTTCATCTAGGCTAGCTAAATGTGCATACTTTTGAATGGATTCTCGAGCTTTATATGTACTTATTATTTTTTGAATAATTTCAGTCGTTAGCTTGTTCTGATTTTTATTTGATATAAATTCATGACTGGCATCAATAAATAGAACTTTACTATCCGTTTTTTGTTTCTTATATACCAATATTACAGCGGGAATTCCCGTACCAAAAAACAGCTTTTCAGGTAAGCCAATAACTGTATCAAGTAAGTTTTCTTCAATAAGCTTTTGGCGAATTTTACCTTCAGTTGAACCTCTAAATAGTACACCATGAGGAACAACGACAGCCATACGGCCTGTATCTGGTTTTAAGGTTTCGATCATGTGTGATATAAAACCATAATCTCCCTTTCCTTTGGGAGGAATTGCACGATGAAAACGACCATATTTATCATTTTTCGCATCATCGTGCCCCCATTTTTCCAGTGAAAATGGGGGATTCGCTGTTACAATATCAAAGTGCATTAAACCTAAAGACTTACTATCAATAAGTTTTGGATTACGAATTGTATCTCCCCACTCAATTTTATGATTGTCTTCACCGTGAAGGAACATGTTCATTTTAGCCAGTGACCATGTAGAGCCTATTGCCTCTTGCCCAAATAACGCATATTTCTTACTACCATCAAAATTATTACGAATTTGTTTACCACATTTCATCAATAAAGAACCTGAGCCACAAGCTGGGTCACAAATATCATCACCTTCTTTTGGTTCGAGGATAATAGAAAGTAAATCCGATACTTCTGGGGGAGTGTAAAATTCACCTGCTGTTTTTCCACTACCCGCAGCAAAGTGCTTGATGAGATATTCGTAGGCATTACCAATAACATCTAACGAGCCAACTCTACTTGGGCTGAGGTTTAACTTTTCTTTACCAAAGTCCTCTAGTAAATGCCGTAACAGTTCATTTTTTTGTTTCTCTTCACCTAACTTGTCAGTATTAAAGCTAATGTCTTGGAAAACATTTTTTAATTTACCACCGTTGGCTTCTTCAATAGCATGGAGTGCTTCATCGATACGTTGTCCATTACCTGCTTCATGTCTCTTTTCATATAAGTCCCAAAACGTAGCTTCTTCAGGGATAATAAAAGATTGGCTTTTCATCATAGCAGCGATCATTGGTGAGCCTTCACCATATGCTTTTTCTAATTCTTGATATTTATCTTTATGTACATCAGAGATGTATTTTAAGAACAGCATGGTTAAAACAAAATCTTTATAAATTGAAGAATCAATAGTTCCTCTAAAGGTGTCACATGCTTTCCATACTGCACTGTTAATTTCGTCTTGATTTATTTTGCTATCTGGCATTTTTATTCCTATTTTTAATTCTGTTCATTCTTTTTATTAAGTACTTAAGCAGAAAAATCAGTTAACTTTTATGCATCACTGCTATCAAATAAATCAGCAGCTATGCTTCGCATTTGCTGTTTTCTATTGTTGATCAACGCTTCTAGTATGCTCTGTTCTTTTTTAGTTAAATAATCAAGCTCTGCAATCGCATGTTGTTTGTTCAAATCAGGGATGTCGAGTTCAATATTTTCAAGTACTGATTTTCTAATACTGACTTGAATACTTCCCTCAAGTGACTTTCCAAACGTTCTTTGTGCCTTTTTTTGATTCAATTGCCAAGCAATGAAAGCAGGTAGAACATCATCAGTCACACCTGAATTTATTTGAATAAGAAAATAATATGGTCCACAGACCACTGGCATTTCTATTTCATCAATACACGTTGCAATATTTCTAACACCACGCGCAGAAAATATAATATCCCCTGGCTCTAACCAATCAGGCTCTCGCCTTCCTGTAATTTCAGTACGAACTAACCCTGTCCAATTAATTATTCCATTTTCGTTTATGTCTCGCTGCTGAATAACATAGCCATTACCATTTGATTCTTCAGGGATTTTCCCCCGAAAAGCATGGCCTGCTTTAACAGTAGCGATATCAGATAACTTAACTTTCATTATGTTGATTACCTAGTAACGCGATATGCGTAATCGAAAATATGCACTTAATTTAACTTGACAGGAGCTTTTAGTCAAGTTAAATTAAAATACGTAAATAAGTGCATAATCACGATTATATGCGGTCACTTCAAGCATAACAATAATACATAAAGTACATTTCAGAGGAGTACGATTCATGGCCGTAAAAGGTAATTATCGTTTATACAGAAAACAATTATACATAGTAGCTACACCAGTCGTTTTGTTACTCGCACTAGTACTTTATGTTCGAGTAAGTACAGAAGCAGCTCAAATAGTACTGGAAGCATTAAGCGTTGTAGTACTAACAATGATTTTTTCAAACTTACTTTTAGAGAAGTGGTTTTGGAAAACAAAATTAGCAAACTTGCTAGGTTTTCCACCTGATTACAGCGGTAAGTGGGAAGGTGTAATTGAAAGAACAAGTGCTAAGGAAGGCTGCCCTACCACGAGCAGAGTAATCGTGACTTTATCACAACAAATTACCCAAATGGAGTGGAATCAAACTACCTATGATGATGACGATAATGTAATTGCAAATTCTCATTTTGTACTTGGAGAGATTGTTGATTATCACAAGGAGTGGGATGGAATTATTGGTTTTTATGAAGTTAAACGCACAGCGGGTCAAGTAGATGAAGGTATGAGCTTAGTCACAATTAATGAAAGGGGAAATGAAATGACAGGTCATTACTGCGGTTTAAATAAACATGTTGGTTTAGTAAAGCTAACTAAGATTGAGGAATAGAACATGACGCTAAAAATAATAATTCATGATGTTGGTCATGGGCAATCGATACACGTTTTTACCCCTAACGGTAAAACTATGGTTATAGATTTGGGCTGTAGTTCTGATTTTTCACCGCTGCATTGGTTAAAAGATAGAACTTCGACAATCGATTCTTTAGTCATTACTCACCCTCATGGTGATCATATTGACGAGTTTTTACTGTTAAAGGGGTTAGGTTTTTCTGTTGGCCAAATACACCGTCCCAAATGGTTAACTCAAGATGATGTTTATAAACAAAATCAAAGCAACTTTAACGAAAAGCTCGATGCCTATTTTGATATGTCAGATAGGTATTGTTATGGGTTAAGTGATGGTGAAAATATCTCTCGATCAGAAAATAATGGTGGTGTGATTATCAAGCATTTTTACTCACCAGATTGTGGTGTAAGTAACATAAATAATCACAGTGGCATTGTTTACATAGAATATGAAGGCTCTGCGGTGATGATCCCTGGTGATAACGAGCCGCCTTCATGGAACAAATTATTAGAACAACCTGACTTTTTAGAAGCTATTAAAAAAACAGATGTATTTATGGCAAGTCACCACGGTAGAGAATCTGGCTATTCATCAGATTTGTTTTTTGAAAAACCACATTTATGCATTGTTAGTGACGGCAGAGTACAAAGCACCGATGCTACCTCACGTTATTCTCACCACGCCAAAGGCTGGCAGATACATCATAGAAGTGGCAAAGCATCTGAAGAGCGTTTTTGCCTGACAACTCGAAGTGATGGGTCAGTAGATATTGCGATTGGTAAGGGTTCAAATGGGCGATTTTTATCCGTAACAGTAGATTAATAATGGAGTTAATAATGATTGAACAGATAACAAATGAAGCATGGGTTTTCCTTATTTGGAGTGCTTTCTACAGTACGATTGGGGGGATTTTAATAGGTATTTCTCATGATATTAAAGGTAAAACACTTCCAGCGTTTGAAGTGGAAAGTAAGCAAAATAGACAAGAGGGTATGGTTCAAACTAAGAGGAATACTCATGAGCGAGGTTTTTTTATTTTTGCCTGTGCTTTATTGTCTGGAGTCATTGGTTTTATGATTGGTTTATATTTCTTAGGCTTCATGGCTAAGGAAGATCTCCCCAATATTTATCAACTAATTTTTATAGGTATATCAGCAGGTTTTTTAATGCCTAAAATACTTGAATACACAGATTCACTTTCAATATCAAAGCTTGTTAAGCGAATATTGGATAATGAAGATAAAGAAAAATAACAATTAATCAAGGAGTAAAAATGAAATTATTAGTAAGTGTATTAGCGGTAAGTTTAGTTATAGGCGGTTGTGATAGCAAACCGAACAAAAAAGAACTAAAAGAAAAAAAGACACAAATAGAATTGGCTAAAGAATGTATTAGCGATACTGCATCTGTCTCGGCATTAAAGAATTTAAGTTCAGATTTAATTAGTGTCAATAAAGCAATAATTGACTCTTCAGAACTAGGAGAATGTTTAGTCAATAAGCTTAATCTCGATAACCCTGGTTCAGATACTGAAAAAGCTCAAAGAGTTTTAGATTTTGTAAAAGAAAATATTAATTACAAAGTTGATCTAAGTGGAACGCGGTTACCAGTAAAAAGTCTCGTAGATGAAGTGGGTGATTGCGAAGACATGACTGCTTTGTCTGGAACATTGCTTAAAGCATTAGATATTGATTTTTACTTAATACACAAAAAGCCTACAAGTGGTGGTGAATTGGGTCATGTTTATGCTGGTATTAAAACAGACGAGAATACAGGGCTAGATTGTGAAAAAGTTAATTTGAAAGTTATTGATGCATCGAATAAATCTGCCACTGTTGGCGTTCGAGCTAGCAATGCTCCGACATTTGAAATTACATGTAGATTAGGAGGAGAGTAAGTTATGTCATTTCTCGATTCATATAGAAAAAACGTAGTTAGAAAACGAGAAGAGATCGCTAAGTTGCAACAAGGAAAAGCGAAGGAACAAACAAAAGTTGCAAACTTATCAGGGAAAATAAATTCAGCATCCCAAGCGGTTTCTCGAGCAAGCAATGCGAGTACTGTGAAAACGAAGATGCGTGAAATTGAAAGGCACCAAAAAGATCAAGCAACGGCTGAAAAGAAAGTAGCTGACTTTGACAATAAAATAGCTAAAAAGCATAAAGAACTATCTGATGAACAAAAGAAAGTTGACAGAGAGGAATTGAAAGCCAGTAAAAAGCAAATTGCAGATAATAAAAAGCGTGAATCGGAACATGCAAGAAATATGGCTTCAATTGATAAAAAGTTGGTTAAGCATGACTCGCTTCACAAAAATACAATGACAGCTATTGAAAAGTTGAATGCGTTGCCAGAAAAGATAACAGTATTATTTTTGGCTGCTAATCCTGCTGATCAACAACAACTTCGGTTAGACGAAGAAGCAAGAGCTATTACAGAAATGGTTAGAAAGTCTAAGCATAGGGATTCCGTTTCTTTTGAAACTCGATGGGCCGTTCAGCCTATGGATCTACTTCAAGCTATTAATGAACTCAACCCTACGATTGTGCATTTTAGTGGGCATGGATCTGATGCTGACGAAATCATTTTTCAAGATCAGGATGGCAACGCCAAAATGGTAAGTTCAGCAGCCATAGTACAAACCATGATGGCTTCTTCAAGTCATTTGAGATTAGTCTTTTTTAATACTTGTTATTCATTTAATCAGGCTGAAGCAGTTACGCAACATGTTGAAGCTGCAATAGGTATGAATACAAGTATTGGGGATAAAGCCGCAATAGTTTTTTCTTCTCAGTTTTATTCAGCAATAGGCTTTGGGCTTTCAATTCAAAAAGCATTTGATCAAGCTAAAGCATTGGTGATGATGGAAGGATTAGGAGAGGAAAATACTCCTGAACTATTCACACAAGAAACTGTAAATGCTGAGGAATTAGTCATCGTAAGACCGGAACCCTTAACGCAAGGAAGTAAATTAATGGAGGTGATAAATGAATAACGATGACTATAAATCAATTATTTTATCTTGGGATCAAGAAGTCTATGTATCGGATTATGCTGATACAGAAGATTTTACTAATGGAATTTCAGGTGAAATTTTTGCTGAGGGTGAAGACGAAAATAGAGAGTTAGCAGGAAATTTTAAGATTTACTATATCGATGTAAGTCGAGCGATAGATAGTGGTATTAGCGCATTTGACGTTTTTGATAGTCACTCTCAAGGACTTTATGATTACTACTCTGAGTTATTTAATGGTGAAGAGTTTTGTGAAAAACTACAGGAATGTTTTAATTATGAAATTTACGGTTCGAACCTGCTTATCATAGAGCGTTTGGAAATAGTGCCTAAGTACCGAGGAAAGAATTGGGGCCTGAAAATTTTACGTGAGCTAATTGAACGTTTTTCTTATGG
>Ga0055584_100004811_pt1 | contig 13215 bp, 10 predicted proteins | sample OSDHelmetaG_FD_58716 | JGI IMG/M metagenome (GOLD analysis project Ga0055584, IMG submission 58716) | Pelagic marine sediment microbial communities from the LTER site Helgoland, North Sea, for post-phytoplankton bloom and carbon turnover... | ecosystem: Environmental > Aquatic > Marine >... | reverse complement strand
ATTCGGACCGCGCCGTCGGTCTCGACGACCCGGGGCCCGAGGAGTTGGTCACCCGTCTCCCGCGTTCCGGCGCACGCCTGCTCCGTCGCGAGCAGGCGGACCTCGGTGGCGTCGGACCGGCGGACGCCCGATCGAGCGCCCGGTCCACTCGCCCGTCGCCGTCCGGGAGCAGCCGCCGGACCTCGCACTCGTTCGAACCGATGCCGCCGCCGACCACCTGCCGGCCCGGTCCGGTCGCCCCGAACGGCAGGAGGGCCGGACCCTCGTGGGTCGGCGCCACGAGCGTCGCTTCCACCCCGGTCGGGAACAGCACGTATCAGTTGCGGCCGGTCCGCCCGAAGCTCCCCTCACCGCACTCGATCGCCTCGTCGTCGCGGAGCCGCTCGATCACGTCGAGCGAGGTGCCGGGTGCGGCCGTCGATGTCGGCGCCGCCCCGGCGAGCGATGTACCACACGATCGAGCGACGAGCCGATGGGCGCCTCGCCGTCCGTCGAACCGCACGCGGCCAGGGCCGGACAACACACGCCGGCGGCGACGGTCGTGTCCGCATACTGCATGATCGCAGCGGCGCCACTGCCTCGGACCGCGGGACTCGAGGCGTGCCAAGATCACGACATGCACCCGGCGCGCCTCTTCATCGTGTGCGGGCTGCCCGGCGCCGGCAAGACGACCCGCGCCGTCGAGTTGGCCGAGCGGTTCGCCGCCGTACGGATGAGCTCGGACGACTGGATGGAACGTCTCGACGTCGACATCTGGGACGATGTTGTCCGCGCTCGGGTCGAACGGCTGCAGCACGGCCTGGTCGGCGGCCTGCTTCGGGTCGGCACCAGCGTCGTCGTCGAGCGGGGAACCCGAGCGCGCCGCGAACGCGACGAACTGCGTGCCGTGGCCGAAGACGTCGGCGCGTTCGCGCATCTGGAGTTCCTCGACCCACCACTCGACGTGCTGTGGGACCGGGTGAGCGCCCGCGAACGCGAGCGGTCTCCCGGATCGCGGGCGATCACCCGAGCCGACCTCGAGGCGTGGTCGGAGACCTGGGAACGCCCGACTCCGGACGAAACCGGCACATTCGACCCGACGCCGCCGGTGCGAGCCGGTGATCGACCGGGCGGGCCCGCGTACCCGTACGGCGGCTGGCGGCCCTGACCGGGGCGGTGCTCGGGCCTACGTGCTACCGGCGGCCGCGGTAGGTGGCGCTGGTGCCGGAGTCGTCCTTGTTCAGACGCTTCGACAGATGCAGCCCCTCGAGCACGAACTCCGCCGCCGCCGCGATCGATGCCGCTGACGCATCGCCCTCGGTGAGCGCGCCCACGGGCTCACGCAGCGCCGGAACCTGCTCGACGAGTGCCGCCAGCTCGTCGCTGGTCATGTCCTCTCCGGTGTGCACGACGAGACCCTCTTCGAACGCATCGACGATCGGGGTCGTGCACGACGGATCGACGCGTTCCTTGAACACCGTCAGCACCGCGCCCTTCACCAGCGAATCGAAGATCGCGCCCTCGCGACCGTCCTCGAGCGCCTCGATCTCGATCTTGCCGATCGAGCTGGCGGCGAGCGCGTCCAGATCGTCGACACGCGCGACGATCACATGCTCACCGGCCCGCAACCCGCGTCGCAGCGCGTTCGCGGCCAGCGCCTCGTAGTTCGACACGCTCAACCGGACGCTGACTCCGCTCCGTTGGTTGACGTGGTTGCTGGCGCGGGCGAGCTGGCTGAAGTTGGCCACGACCTCGCCCAGGTAGTCGGGCACCTTGACGCCGACCGTCTCGCCGATCGACAGCGGGCGCGCCTCGGCCTCCATGATCGAGTACTCGAGCTCGGCGTCGAGCGGGTAGTGCGTGCGGATCTGCGAGCCGAAGCGGTCCTTGAGCGGCGTGATGATCCGGCCGCGGTTGGTGTAGTCCTCGGGGTTCGCCGAGGCGAGCAGGATCACGTCGAGCGGCAGGCGGATCTTGTAGCCGCGGATCTGGACGTCGCGCTCTTCGAGGATGTTGAGCAGACCGACCTGGATTCGCTCGGCGAGGTCGGGGAGCTCGTTGATCGCGAAGATGCCACGGTTCGTGCGCGGCACCATGCCGTAGTGCAGCGTGAGCTCGTCGGACAGATACCTGCCCTCGGCGACCTTGATGGGGTCGACCTCACCGATCAGATCGGCGATCGATGTGTCGGGCGTCGCCAGCTTCTCGCCGTACCTGCTGTCGCGATGCACCCAGTGGACGGGCGTGTCGTCGCCCATCTCGTCGATGAGATCGCGGGCGTGCTTCGAGACCGGGGCGTAGGGGTCGTCGTTGATCTCGCTGCCGGCCACGATCGGCATCCACTCGTCGAGCAGACCGGTGAGCGAGCGGATCATCCGGGTCTTGGCCTGCCCGCGTTCGCCGAGGAAGATCAAGTCGTGGCCCGCCAGGAGCGCGTTCTCGAGCTGCGGCATCACGGTGTCCTCGTAGCCGACCACCCCGTCGAAGAGCACGGCACCGCTGCTGATCTTCGCGACGGCATTGGCACGGATCTCGTCCTTGACCGGTCGGGAGACCCACCCCGACGCCCGAAGTTCTCCCAGTGTCTCCGCACGATCCGTCATGGCGCCGAACCTACTCCTCCGATCCCCGGATTGTCCGTTCGGCCCGAATGGTCAGAACAGCCAGGTCATGAGCCACAGGGTCGTCATCCCGGCGAGCAGCGTGATGATCAGATTCCGCGTTCGCCACGCCGCAAGGCTCGCCACGGCCAGGCCGGCGGCCTCGGCGATCTCGAGGTTGGGACCACCCTCGCCACCGACCGCCAGACTGACCGCGAGTGCGGCGAGCACCGCCGGACCCACACTGCGGAGTGCCCGCTCGACAGCCGGCGGGATCGCCCGGTTCGCCATCGCCACGATCACGACCGCCCGCATCGAGTACGTCATCACACCCACGATCGCCACGATCACGACGGCCGACCAGGCGCTCATTCGGCGCCGTCCGTCCTGAGCTCCGCAACGGTGCCGGCGATCACTCCGGCGATGGCGCCGACGAGAATCCCCAATCGATCCTGCAGCCCCGCCGAGGCGAGCGACACCGCACCCCCGACCGAGGCCGCGACCGCCTGGGGGACCTGGTTGACGCCGATGAGCACGAGACCGAAGAACAGCACGGCCGGCGCGAAACCGAGCTGCCACGACTCGGGCACGATCGGGCCGACGACCATGCCGAGCGCAGTCGCCCACTGCCAGTTCACGAAGAAGAACAGCCCGACGGTCAGGTAGTACCGGCGGAACTCCGCGGGCGACCGGTCGGAACGCAGCAGTGAGAGCGCGAACACCTGGTCGATCAGGAAGTACGGGCCGATCCAGCGCATCCATCTCGGCTGGTGCTGGAACGTGGGAGCCATCGCGGCGCTGTACATCACGTGACGGGTGTTGATCACCAGGCCCGCCACGACGACCGCCCACACCGACGCGGTTCCGGCGAGCGTCAGCACGGCCAGCTGGGCGGCACCGCCGAAGATGAACATCGAGGTCGACCAGCCGATCAACGCGGGCATCTCGCCCTCGGTGGCGGCCAGACCGAGCACGAAGCCGAACGGGATCGCCGGCAGGAACAACGGGATCGAGTCGGCGACGGCCCCGCGATCGATCCGCTCGATGAGCGCCCCTGCCGACATCAGGCCGAGGGTACCGACGCGGCGTGGTCGGTACGCTCCAGAGGTGGACCTCAACGGGGTGTGGCGGGCAACACCCGCCGACGACGATCTGCGGCGCAACGGCATCGGCCTCGACACCGACGATTCGGAGTGGCCCGAGATCATCGTGCCGGGGCACTGGCGCTCGAACCCGGCGTTCACCGACAGCGACGGTCCGCTCCTGTACCGACGCCGATTCGAGCTCGACGAACTCCCCGACGATCATCGCCGATGGCTGACGCTCGACGGCATCTTCTACCAGTGCGACGCCTGGCTCGACGGCGCCTACCTCGGCGATGCCGAAGGGTACTTCACCCCTCACTCCTTCGACGTGACGGCACTCAGCCGCATCGGCGACGAGCACGTCGTCGCCGTCGAGGTCGTCTGCGCACCCCAGGACAGTCATCGCGGCAAACGCAACATCACGGGCATCTTCCAGCACTGGGACGGCATCGACCGCGACTGGAACCCCGGCGGGATCTGGCGTTCGGTCCACCTGTACGAAACCGGACCGGCGCGCATCGACCGGCTGCGCGTGCTGTGTCGCGACGCCGACGACGCCCGCGCCCACCTCCTCCTCCGCGCCGCCGTCGACTGCGACGAGGGGAGGACCGTCGTGATCCGCACGCTCGTCGACGGCGAGGTCTCGAACGAGTCGGAGCAACGCCTCGCCCACGGCCACAACGACGTCCGGTGGAGCATCGACATCGACAATCCCGCGTTGTGGTGGCCGCGAACGCTCGGCGATCAACCCCTCGCCGCGATCGAGGTCGAGATCGTGATCGACGGCGAGGTGAGCGACGCCCGACAGCGGCGCACGGGGCTCCGCGAGGTCGCGTGGAACGACTGGTCCTGCTCGGTGAACGGCGAACGACTCTTCCTCAAGGGGGCCAATCTGCTCCCCACACGAGCCGGGCTCGCCGACGCGACGACCGCCGAGATGCGGCGCGACGTCGAGTTGGCCGCGGAGGCGGGGTTGGACGTGCTCCGGGTGCACGGCCACATCGCCGGACGACCGGTGTACGAGGCGGCCGACGAACTCGGCATGCTGATCCTCCAGGACTTCCCCCTGCAGTGGGGCTACGCCCGGTCCGTGCGCGGTCAGGCGATCGCCCAGGCCAAGGCTGCGGTCGACCAGCTCGGACACCACCCGTCGATCATCCAGTGGAACGCTCACAACGACCCGGCCGCGGTGGCCATCGGCATCGAGGGTGACACGACGACGTCGCGGCTGCGATACCTCGCCGCCCATCAGCTACCCACCTGGAATCGGACGGTGCTCGATCGGTGGGTCAAGCGATCGTTCGAACGCGCCGATCCGACGCGTCTGTGCGTGCCGCACTCGGGTGTCCTCCCCCACTTCCCCCGACTCGACGGCACCGACAGCCACTTCTACTTCGGGTGGTACCACGGCGACGTGCGCGACGTCGAACGCCTGGCGGCCACGGTCCCCCGCGTCGTCAGGTTCATGTCGGAGTTCGGTGCCCAGGCCGTTCCCGAGTCGGCCGAGTTCATCGATGTCGAGGCGTGGCCCGACCTGGACTGGAAGATGCTCGCCACCCGACACGGCCTCCAGAAGTGGGTCTTCGACGAACGGGTCCCTCCATCGGAGTTCCCGACGTTCGACGCCTGGCGTCGAGCGACGCAGACGTACCAGGCGGAGCTGCTGCGGCATCACATCGAGCTGCTCCGGCGGCTGAAGTACCGGCCGGCCGGCGGATTCTGCATGTTCGCACTCAACGATCCGGGACCGGTCGTCTCGTGGAGCGTGCTCGACCACGAGCGTGTCCCGAAGCTCGGCTGGGAGGCCGTGAAGCGAGCCTGCGCTCCCGTGATCGTCGTCGCCGATCGGCCACCCGAAGTCGTGGCGCCCGGCGACAAGGTGTCGCTCGACGTGCACGTGGTCAACGATCTCCGGGAGGGTGTCGACGGCGCCGTCGCGGACGTCACGGCCAGCTGGTCGGGCGGGTCGCGCCGATGGCGGTTCGGGGGCGACGTCGGGCCCGACGAATGCGTCCGGGTCGGCACCGTCTCGCTGGAGGTCCCCGAAACCCTCGGCGCGCTGAACGTCGACCTGATCCTGACGGCCGGTGAGCTGATCCAGACGAATCACTACCGAACTGCGATCACCGTCCCGCCCGACTGACGGGCCGTTCGTCGCGCCGGCCTCCGATCGGGTCGCGTCGCCCGACCACCGAACCTCGGCGCCACCGGCCCGGCGGCGACGTAGCATCGAAGCCCATGTCCTCGGTCCAGGTCGCCGGGCTCGGGTGGAACCTCCCGAGCGGTCAGGAGCTGTTCCGCGACGTCTCGTTCTCGGTCGGCAACGGCGATCGGACCGCGCTCGTCGGTGCCAACGGTGTCGGCAAGTCATCGCTGCTCCGCATCCTGATCGGCGAGCGAGCGGCCACCGCGGGAACGTTCTCGATCGACGGGCGGCTCGGCGTGATGCGCCAGCTGGTCGGCATGAACGACGACGGCACACCGGCGACGGTTCGCGAGCTGCTCCTCTCCCTCTCACCCGACCGGATCATCGACGCAGCCGAACGGCTCGAACTCGCGACCGAACGACTCGACGCCGACCCGATGAAGTACGCCGCCGCGCTCGGCGACTGGGGAGACGTCGGCGGCTACGACGTCGAGATCCAGTGGGACGAGGCCTGTGGACGCACACTCGGTGCCGACCTCGTGGATGTGGCGGATCGTCCGTTGCGGACCCTGAGCGGGGGCGAGCAGAAGCGGCTGGCCCTGGAGTTCCTGCTGCGCGGCGAGGCGGACGTCCTGGTGTTGGACGAACCCGACAACTTCCTCGACGTCGCCGCCAAACGATGGCTCGAGCGTCAGTTGAACTCGACCAAGAAGACGGTCATCTTCGTCAGCCACGACCGTGAGCTGCTCGCGGCGAGCGCGACCAGGATCGTGACGATCGAGGCGTCGGGTGCATGGACCCACGGCGGCGGTTTCGGCACCTACGCCGAGGCGAAGGAGGCACACGCCGCGAAACGCGCCCACGACACCGCCCTCTTCGACGCCGAGCAGCAGCGCCTCGAGGACTACGTGGTGCTGATGCGTCAGCGCGCCCGGATCAGCGAGACCTTCGCTCCGAAACTGAAGGCCGCCGAGTCGAAGCTGCGGCAGTTCCTCGAGAAGAACGATCGACCCGACGTGTTGCACGATCAGCGCATCGACGTCCGACTGCGCGGCGCTCGCACCGGCAAGCGCGCGGTCGTCGCCGAGCAGCTCGAGGTCGCCGGTCTGACCGAACCGTTCGATCTCGAGCTGTGGTACGGCGAACGGGTGGCGGTGCTCGGCGGCAACGGTGTCGGCAAGAGTCACTTCCTGCGGCTGCTCGCAGGTGACGTGACCGTCGAGTCCGAAGGTCACTGGCGGTTGGGGGCGAACGTCGTCCCCGGTCTGTTCCATCAGACCCACGAACACCCGGAGTGGATCGAGCGGACGCCGGTCGAGATCCTCCACGACCACGACGTCGTGCTCGGGCCCGCGATGGGCATGTTGCGGCGCTACGAGATCCAGGGCTGCGCCCATCAGACGTTCGAGACGCTCAGCGGAGGACAACAGGCGCGGTTCCAGATCCTCCTGCTCGAGATCGGCGGTTCCACGTTGCTGTTGCTCGACGAACCCACCGACAACCTCGACCTGGTCTCGGCCGAGGCGCTCGAGGCGGGCCTCGCCCGCTTCGACGGCACGGTCGTCGCGGTCACGCACGATCGGTGGTTTCTCCGGGGCTTCGACCGCTTCGTCGTGTTCGGCGACGACTGCACCGTGACCGATCACGCCGAGTGTCCTCCGGCCTGGCGGTGATCGGCCGCCTCAGGCGTCGATGCGCGAGAAGAAGTCAGCGAGCCCGACGGGGTCGAAGCGCGCGATGAGCAGGCCGGTGGTGTCGTGGCCGAGGTCGAGCGCCGGGCAGAAGTAGTCATCGGTGCCGACCCAGAAGTGGGGCGAGCCCGCCACCCCACGTCGCCGACCCTCGTCGTAGTCGGCCTGTACCCGCGCCGACTCGTCGGGAGCGGGCAGTCCGACGCGATGTCGCGTTGCGGTGTCCGCGAGCACGGCGGGTTCACCGACGTCGAGGCCCCGTTCGAACAACGCTTCGCGCAGGTCGAGACTGACCGCCAGGCCGGTCGCCGCCCCGACGTCGTACGCGGCTGCGGCGAGTTCGAGCGCCGGAACGGTGCTCGACGGCCAGTGCGCCGGGTCGAGCCCCCGGAAGTCGTCGACACCGAGTTGGTCGGTGAGCGCCGACGACTTGGCGCTCACCGCGTCGGCCTCGAGGCCCGCTCCGTTGACCCACTCGAGCGGCCAAGCGCGCACGTGCACCGCCGGCGGGTCGGCGAGCGCGTCGACGTGTTCGACCACTCGCTTCAGGCCGACGTGCGTGAACGGGCAGGTGATGTCGGCGAACACCTCGATCACACGACGAGACGAGCTGCTGTCGCGTCTGGGAGTCACGACGACCATCCGGGGTTCAGCTTCGGCTCAGCGCCTTGCGGTTCTTGAACTTCGACTTGAGGTAGTCGGAATTCATGACGGCGATCACGTCGATGGAGATCTCCTTCGGGCACGCCGCCTCACACTCGCCGTGGTTGGTGCACGAACCGAAGTGGGCGTCCATGGTCTCGACCATCGCCTCGGTCCGCTTGTACCGCTCCGCCTGACCCTGCGGCAGCAGGTTGAGGTGCGCGAGCTTGGCACCGGTGAAGAGGTTGGCGGCACCGTTCGGACAGGCCGCTACACAGGCCCCGCATCCGATGCATGCCGCCGCGTCCATCGAGGCGTCCGACACCGGCTTGGGGATCGGGATGAGATTGCCATCCGGTGCGCCACCGGTCGGCGCCGTGATGAATCCACCGGCCTCGACGATGCGGTCGAACGGAGCGCGGTCGACCATCAGATCCTTGATGATCGGAAAGGCCTCCGCGCGCCACGGCTCGATCGTGATGACGTCGCCACTCTTGAACGTCCGCATGTGGAGTTGGCAGGTCGCGGTGCCCTGCTGCGGACCGTGCGCCGCGCCGTCGATCATCAGCGAGCAGGTGCCACAGATGCCTTCCCGACAGTCGTGGTCGAACACGATCGCCTCCTGACCCGACTCGATCAGCTGTTCGTTGAGGATGTCGAGCATCTCGAGGAACGAGGCCTCGTCGCTGATCTCCTCGATCACGTGGTGCTCGAACTGGCCGGGCGCATCGGGCCCTGCTTGACGCCAGATCTTCAGCGTGATGAACGTCAGGGTGTTGCTCACGTGTCGCTCCTCGTCTCGTACGTCTCGGTCATCGCGCTCACTTGTAGCTCCGGGTCTGGAACTGGACAACTTCGTATTCGAGCGGCTCACGGTGCTCGATCGGATCGGCCATGTCACCGCTCCATTCCCATGCGGTGACATGGGCGAAGTTCTCGTCGTCGCGGAGCGCCTCCCCGTCTTCGGTCTGGTGTTCGGAGCGGAAGTGACCGCCGCAGCTCTCCTCCCGGACCAGGGCGTCCTTGCACATCAGCATGCCGAGCTCGAAGAAGTCGTCGATGCGGGCGACCTTCTCGAGCGTCTGGTTGACGCTCGAGGTGTCGCCGGTGACCTTGACGTCGGACTTGAACTCCTGGTGCAGGGCCGGGATCTCCGAGAGCGCCTTCTCGAGGCCGGTCTGGTTGCGATCCATGCCGCAGTAGTCCCAGATGATCTTGCCGAGCTCCCGGTGGAAATGGTCGGGGCTGCGCGTGCCGCCGATCTCGAGGTAGCCCTTGAAGCGGTCGGCCACCTCGGTCTCGGCGACGCCGAACGCCTCGTGCGTCTCGTCGGGGATCGGCTTGTTCAGCCACTCCGACAGGTACGGAGCGATCGTGTACGGCAGCACGAAGTACCCGTCGGACAGGCCCTGCATGAGCGCCGACGCACCGAGGCGGTTGGCACCGTGATCGGAGAAGTTGGCCTCACCGGCGCAGAACAGTCCGGGGATCGTGGTCTGGAGCTCGTAGTCGACCCAGAGTCCGCCCATCGTGTAGTGGCTCGCCGGGTAGATCCGCATCGGCGTCTCGTAGGGGTTCTCGCCGGTGATCCGCTCGTACATGTCGAACAGGTTCCCGTAGCGTTCGGCGATGACGTCGGCGCCGAGCCGCCCGATCGCGTCGGCGAAGTCGAGGTACACACCGTTCTTGAGTGGTCCCACACCCTGGCCGGCGTCGACGGCGCGCTTGGCGGCTCTCGACGACACGTCGCGCGGCGCGAGGTTGCCGAAGCTCGGGTAGATCCGCTCGAGGTAGTAGTCGCGCTCGTCTTCGGGCACCTGGTCTGCCGGTCGTGTCTCGTCGGGATTCTTCGGGACCCAGATGCGACCGTCGTTGCGGAGCGATTCCGACATGAGGGTCAGCTTCGACTGGAAGTCGTCGGCCTGCGGGATGCAGGTGGGGTGGATCTGGGTGTAGCAGGGGTTGGCGAACGCGGCGCCGCGGCGGTGCGCCCGCCACGCAGCGGTGACGTTGCAGGCCATCGCGTTGGTGGAGAGGTAGAACGCGTTGCCGTACCCGCCGGTCGCGAGGACGACCGCGTTGGCGGCGTGCGAACGGATCTCCCCCGTCAGGAGGTCACGGGTGACGATGCCTGCGCAGCGACCGTCGATGTTGACGATGTCGACCATCTCGACGCGATTCCACAGCTTGACGTTGCCGAGCCCGACTTGGCGGGCCATCTGCTGATATGCACCGATCAGCAACTGCTGCCCGGTCTGGCCGCGGGCGTAGAAGGTGCGGCTCACCTGGGCGCCGCCGAAGCTGCGGTTGTCGAGCAGACCGCCGTACTCGCGGGCGAAGGGCACCCCCTGGGCGACCATCTGGTCGATGATGTTCACCGACAACTCGGCGAGGCGGTACGTGTTGGCCTCACGGCCACGGAAGTCCCCACCCTTGAGCGTGTCGTAGAACAGCCGGTGGATGCTGTCGCCGTCACCCTGGTAGTTCTTCGCAGCGTTGATCCCCCCCTGGGCGGCGATCGAATGAGCGCGGCGAGGCGAGTCGTGGAAGGTGAAGGCCTCGACGTGGTAGCCGAGTTCACCGAGGGTGGCGGACGCCGCCGCGCCGGCGAGACCGGTGCCGACCACGATGATCTTGAACTTGCGCTTGTTCGCCGGGTTCACGAGTTTCTGGTTGGCGATGTAGTTGGTCCACTTCTCTGCGAGCGGACCCTCGGGGATCTTGGAATCGAGATTGATGCTCATTCGGAGGCCTCCTCGAGATCGTGGACGCTGGTGACGGTGTCGTCGTACTCGATCACGCCGGCGAGCGTCATGATCGGGAACGACACGTTGCCGACGACGATCAGCGTGGCGACGCCGGCGGCGATGCCCTTGCGCCACTGGTTGAAGCGGGGGTTGTTCCAGCCCATCGACTGGAAGAGGCTCCAGGTGCCGTGGAACAGGTGGATACCGAGCGCGATGTTCGCCACGATGTAGATGATCGCGACCGGCCACTGGCTCAGGCTCGCGTCGACGTTCCGGTAGACCTCGCCCCGCACGAAATCGGGGTTGAACCAGCCCCAGGTGAAGTCTGCCAGGTGGTAGAAGAGATAGAGCAGCACGATCACGCCGGTCCAGCGCATCGAACGGCTGGCGAAGTTGGCCACCTGGTAGTCGCGTTCGGACTGGTACTTCACGGGTCGGGCCTTGCGGTTCAGCACCGTCAACGAGTAGGCGGCATGGACGTGCAGCAGCACCGCTCCGATCAGGACGAGTCGGAGGATCCACAGGAAGTAGGTGCGCGGCAGGATCGGGACGAGCAGTTCGCGGAGGAACTCGCCGTAGATGTCGACGTCGTAGACCCGTTGGCCGTCCTCGACCACCACACCCAGGTACAACTTGAGGTTGCCGATCATGTGCGAGATCACGAACCCGATCCCGATGATCCCGGTGATGGCCATCACGTATTTCTTGCCGACGGCGGTGGAGTAGAAGTCGAGCAGGAACGGCTTGCGTTTGCCGCTCCCGCCGACCGCGGTGCCCGAGACCGGGCCCCGACTGCGCGAGATGGTCTGTGACATGCGGCCGACGCTACCTCGCGACCGCAGACCGTCCCGAAACGGCCGAGCGTTCCATCGCTGAAACAGTCGTGTGATCGTTGCAGGAGATACGTTCGAGCTCCGAGAAGGGGGCAGGGTCGTGCCCTCACCTCGTCACCGCGAGGTCACACCGTCGCACGGCCGCGATCGATGCGGCCCGGCGATCGTGACGGCGGGTGCTGACCCCTGACGACGGAACGTGCCCCGTGGGGATGACGAAATTGCTGACTACGATTGCGCCGCCACACACACCGGGTTGGAGAGTGAGGGTCGGACCGACCATCATTGTGCGACTTCGAATTGACGCCTCAGGAGGCACGTACCAGTGGAAGCAATTCCCTATCTCGCCGCGCTCTCGGCCCTCGCCGGGCTGGGACTCGCCGGCTACTACTACACATCGGTGAAGGCGGCGTCGCCAGGCAACGACCGCATGGTCTTCCTGATGACCGAGATCCAGAAGGGCGCCAAGGCATTCCTGCAGAAGGAGTACCAGTGGGTCGCCGTGTTCGCCGTGGCGATGATGGTCCTGATCGCGATCGTGATCGATCCGCTGGCGTCGGTGAGCTACCTGCTCGGAGCCGTGCTCTCGGCCGGGGCCGGGTACGCGGGCATGACCGTGGCGACCATGGCCAACGCCCGCACGACGGAGGCCGCCAAGGACGGGCCCGCCAAGGCACTGCCGATCGCATTCCGCGGCGGCGCGGTGATGGGCTTCGCAGTAGCGGGCCTCGCGTTGCTCGGTCTGATGTTCACCTACCTGCTGTTCGTCGAATGGCTCGAGGTCGACAAGGCGTTCGAGATCGTGACGGCCTACGGCCTGGGTGCGTCGACGATCGCACTGTTCTCCCGTGTCGGTGGCGGCATCTACACGAAGGCGGCCGACGTCGGCGCCGACCTGGTCGGCAAGGTCGAGGCCGGCATCCCCGAAGACGACCCCCGCAACCCCGCCACGATCGCCGACAACGTCGGCGACAACGTCGGTGACGTCGCCGGTATGGGCGCCGACCTGTTCGAGTCGTACGCCGGCTCGATCATCGCGCCGATCTCACTCGTCGCGTTCGCCGGTGCGATCGGTGCCGAGAGCGCCGGGGACGACGGCGTCCTCCAGTTCTTCGTCTTCCCCATGTTCGTCGCCTTCATCGGCATGATCGGCTCGATCATCGGTTCCTTCCTCGTCAAGGGCGGGAACTCCACCGACTCGAAGTCGCTGAGCAAGGCCCTCCACATGGGCACGAACGTGGCGATGGGCATCACCATCGTCGGCGTCGTCGCCGGCTCGTTCTGGATCTTCGGTGGCGACGCCTTCCCCGAGGACAAGCCGTGGGGCCTCGCGGTCTCGGTGATCGGCGGACTGATCGTGGGTTGGGCACTCGGCAAGACCGCCGAGTACTACACCTCGGACCACTTCTCACCGGTGAAGAAGATCGCCCAGCAGACCGAGACCGGCCCGGCGACGACCGTGCTCAAGGGCATCAGCACCGGCATGGTGTCG
>Ga0055584_100004810_pt1 | contig 13216 bp, 14 predicted proteins | sample OSDHelmetaG_FD_58716 | JGI IMG/M metagenome (GOLD analysis project Ga0055584, IMG submission 58716) | Pelagic marine sediment microbial communities from the LTER site Helgoland, North Sea, for post-phytoplankton bloom and carbon turnover... | ecosystem: Environmental > Aquatic > Marine >... | reverse complement strand
ACCACCGCCGCCGGCCTTGGGCTGGGCAGTATTGTCCTCGCCGTCCTTTTATTTTCGCACCACGCCAGCAGCGAACTCGGCCTCTCCTTCTGAAATGATGTCGATTTCCTTCGCGCGCAACCTGAATGCCATCGCGGCAATCCTGCTCTGCGGCGTGCTTGGCGGCGCATTCGCTGCGCAATTTATCGGGCAGGAGATTCCCTGCCCTCTCTGTCTCCTGCAGCGCATCGCCATGCTCGGCGTCGCGACCGGTGCTCTGATCAACGTACGATTCGGCCCCTCCACCGGAGGCTACGGCGTATCCTTGCTGAGCGCGTTGTTCGGCGCCTGCGTGTCGGCCCGCCAGATCCTTCTGCATATCCTGCCGGGCGACCCCGGCTACGGCGTTCCCGTTTTCGGGATGCAGCTCTATACGTGGGCGTTGGTGGTCTTTCTGATCACCCTGCTTCTGGGGTCAGCGATGCTGCTGCCGGCCTCCCAATTTCGCGAACCTCCAAGACCTCGGCCGCTCTCCAGTCTGCACAAACTGGCTTTTTTTCTGGTCCTCGTGATCGCTGCGGGAAACGCTCTGGCCACCTTTGCCGAATGTGGTCCGGGCATCTGTCCGGCCAACCCGGCGAGCTACCGACTTCTTGACAACTCTTGATGCGGCCCCGCGGACGAACGCGAGCGATTCATCACGATTTTGATTGCCGCCAGTATTTTCGCTCCAGAACTTCTTCTTGCGAGAGGAAATTATAGATCCTGCGGATAAAGCGAAATGCACTGCCGTAACGAATGAACTCATCGGGGTGAATCAGAATGGCCTCGGTCGGGCGGCGGTCGTCCGCTGTTTTGGCAACCCGCAGGATACACGTATGGCACGGCGCCTCGATCCGTTTTCGCTCGAGAAGATAGGTCACATAGGCTGCCGTCTGCACCTTGTGCGCCACGCCGATGGACTTGGATGTCTTCAGGTCGATCAAAACCGGAACGCGGAGGTCGGGATCCACATCCACTTCCTTTGGCGGACGGTTCCAGCTGCTGTGCGCGATCAGCCCGGCCAGATTCGCCGTGCCAAAAGCGTCCGCCGTTCCCGCAGACCAGAGATGTTCGTCCACGCTCCAGAGTCGTTCCTCCACGCCTTCGGGATCGGGCTCGAAACCGACAGCATCGAGCCAATCGATCGCCAACTGGCCGGCTCGCGCCACAAGTTCAGGATCGAATCCGGGGCGATCCGGGCCGGGCGATTCGGTCTCGGGCGGCAGTCCGAGCCGCTCACGCAAATGGGCTTCCACCAAACCGTGGGCGGCAGTCCCGAAGGCGCCCGCTGCGTTTTTCTCCACCTCGCAATACGGCTCGCGAGCCAGACGTGCCTGAAGTCGGGCAACGAGGGCGGTCGCCTGCTCGGGGTCCAGCTCCTCGGCCATGAGGGCCTCGAGCTCGGCCATCACCCGCTGGCGCTCCAAATTACCCGCCCATTTGGTCAAAAACGGCTTGCCGATCCCCCGGTCGATGACCGATGTCGTTCTCGGCATCGGCCGGTCCGAGCCCGGCAGTCGGTAATGATCGGCATCGGGATTGGGGAGACGGGGGATTTCGGATTCCTTGAGCGGTGCCATATGGTTCCTGCCTATCGAAACCAGCTTCGGGAATCGACCGCTGGCATTCGGGAAGAGCGAAGGCTTTCAATAGGAAGATGAATCCCTGCGCGAGCATCGATGGCGAGGAGGTCGTTCTGGCCACCGGCACTCTCGGTAAATTCGTAGGTGCTACGGGCGATACCGTTGTCCATGGAACCTACCGGGACTCCGGGACATGGGCGCCGGAACTATTGCGGCTGCTGCTTGAGGACCTGCTCGGCAAGGGCGGCACCCTGATCGATATCGGCGCCAATATCGGACTGGTCGCGATTCCCGTGACCGAGGATTCGTCGGTCCGGACCTTTGCCTTTGAACCAGACCCGCGCAACGCCGAATTACTGCGACGAAACGTCGCCCTGCACGATCTGGAGAACCGAATCTCCGTAAACGAAAGTGCTCTCTGGTCCCGTAGCGGAGAAATGACCCTGCAGAGAGATCGCGAGAACCACGGGGACCAACGGCTTGTCCACGCACCAACGACTGGAATCCCTTCGGTCACGGTTCCGCTGGCGAGGCTCGATACTCTGGTCGAAGCCGATGCACTCGAATCGCCAGTCGTCGCCAAAATTGATACGCAGGGCGCCGAGGTCGATGTTCTGCAAGGCGCGGGCGCCCTCCTCTCCCGGATCGATGCAGCCATCGTCGAAGTATGGCCGTCGGGGCTCGCTCGTGTCGGGCGAAAGCTCGACGAACTCGAGACACTGCTCGCATCAGAATTCAGCCACGCACGGTTACTGCTGGACGACCAACCCCTTTGGCCTCTCGTTCCCATTGCCGAAGAGTTCGAACGACTGGCGGCGGTTCCGACACTGGCCGCCGAGGAGACCTTCTTCGATATCCTGGTCAGTCGGCACCCCGAGCCGCTTTCCCGATAAGCTCGACGGGCCCGGCGCGCCGACTGCCGCGATCGCCTACCCCACGGAGCGGTTCGACGCCGACGAACGAGGCTGTGGAACGATAGGGGAATCTTCCGGTTGGAAATTAAAACCCGGTAAAATCAGTTAATTATAGCGGCCCTATCCTTCGACTGTGCTTCTCTGTACCAAACTCCAGCCCCCCGCCCGACGACTCCAGAACACGAAAGCCCCTCTCCGCGAGGGAGCAGAGGCTTCCAAGTTGTGTTGCTGAGTGATGCGGGACTATGGCCGCAAAACAATGACGGGAATCTCGCGGCTGGTGCGCGACTGGTAGATATCGTACTGGCCTTGATTGACGAGGTCGGCCGCTTTCCAAAGTCGCGCACGCTCTTCGCCTTGCGCGATCGAGGCCTGAACGGACATGCGCTCCCGCCCGACTTGAATCTCGACATCCGGAGTTGCCTGCAGATTGTGGAACCAACCCGGATGCTGCGGTGCGCCGCCCTTGGAAGCAATGACCACGAAGGCATCCCCATCGCGGACATAAAGCAGCGCTGCGGTGCGTGGCAGCCCGGTGCGCCTGCCGGTTGTGCGCAGGAGAAGCATCGGGCGCCCCATCAGGCTGGCTCCGATCCGACCGTCGCTGACCTCGTAGAGCCATTGGTGAAATGTCAGCAGCGACCCTGCCAGCGATTCAACAAACGGTGGTAATTCCACGAACGGGTCTCCTAGGCAAAGACTTCGGCGAAGAGTGCCTGCATGGAGGCGAAGGATTTCTCGTCCGCGGCCGCATCATACCCAAGCGGCATTCCGTAGGTTGACGCCTTGGCGTCAGCCCCCGGGTTGGAAAATCCGTGCAGCGCCCCGGGGTAGGCCTCGAAGCGATAGTCCGCCTCCGCATCCTGCATCTCCCGGGCAAGGTTCTCGATATCCTCTTCGGGCACCAGCGCATCGGCCGCACCGTGGCAAACCAGAACACGTGCCTTGACTTCACCCTTGGCCGGCTTGTGGAAAGAACCCAGCGATCCGTGAAAGCTCACCACAGCTCGCAAGGGAGCGCCGATGCGTGCCTCATGCAAAACGATGGCACCGCCGAAACAATAGCCCATTGCCGCGATCTTGTCCGACGCGACTTCCGGACGTGCACTGAGAAAATCCATGGCGGCTTGAAACCGTTGTTCACCAACCTGAATATCGCTCAGGACCGTGCCCATCAGTTCTGTCGCCGCCGCGGGGTCGTCACCGACCCGCCCGTCTCCGTACATATCGACCGCGAGTGCCACGTAGCCCGATTCGGCCAACTGACGCGCCCGCCCTCGAATATATTCGTTCAAGCCCCACCATTCATGAACCACGATCACCGCCGGTCGCGGCGTATCGCCTTCGGGCAAGGCCAAAAAACTGCGGCAGGTCATCCCCGCTGCCGCGTACGTGATCTCCTCTTCTCGAATCGCCATACCGTCTCCTTACGCAAGGCGTGCCGTCGCTTCAATCCAGATGAGACGCGAAAAAAGCCCCGACGGCAGCCAGCGCCTCGTCGGCCTCCGGCACCGGCAACCCATGCCAGCCGTGGATCATTTCCGGCACGATCTGCAGCGTCGTATCCACGCCCGCCCGGGTGGCTTTTTCCGCAAGCTGTCGCGAGTCGTCGCGAACCAGATCGGCACCACCTGCCTGCAGCAAAAGCGGCGGGAATCCGGTCAGATCCGCTTCAATCGGGGAGGCCAATGGCGAGCGCAAATCCCCTGCGGCACCCACATAGTCGCGCCCTCGGGCCCGCAGCCAGTCCGTCGTCAGAAACGGCTCATCCGGGCCCTGTGCGGCAGTACCGCGCGCCTCGAGATCAAACCATCCCGACAGAGTCGCCGCGCAGGCTGGCATGGGATCGCCCGCATCTCGAAGCAGCGCAAGAGCCGCCAAAACCATGCCGCCCCCGCAGGAGTCGCCGATCAGGGCGATCCGGCCTGGATCCACCCCGTGATCGAGGAGGCCACGATAGGCTTGCGCACAATCCGTTACACCCGCAGGGCAGGGATACTCAGGTGCGAGCCGGTAGCCGATTTCCAGTACGGCCAGCCCGGTATTGCGACTGATCCGCGCACCGTAAAATAGATAGTCGGACAGATCGCAGGAGATAAAGGCACCGCCGTGGAATTGCAGGACCACTGCATCACGCGCCATCGCTTCGGGTGTGCCAATTTTCGCGGCCGGAACGCCCAGCAAATCCATCCCCTCCACAATCATATCGTCGCCGAAGGGGTGCCCATGGACCTGAGCCATTTTCTCGCGGACCTCGGCTACGGAATCTTCCGGATCGGCAAAGCCCATAGGCAGAGCCGGCAATAATTTCTGGAATTCGGGGGAAACGGCCATACCTCGCCATAAGTCCTGCGCCTGAAAAAATCCACTCCCGCCAGCCCGCGCGGAACTTGGCCCGGCCGCTGATTCATATTACCCTCCCACTCGAAACTTGAGATACGACCATGCGCAGCGCTCCAACAGGAACTTCACCTACAAAGATGCCACAGGAATCCCTGAGAGGCCTGGAAAAGCCTCTCGTGCGCTTTCACGAATGGCTCAACCAGAGCCCGAGCGGCCAGCGTGGGATCGCCTTCTGGCAGAAACATGGTGCCGGGCGCGTCGTCCGATGGCTGACACAAGCCCGATGGGAGCCGCACGGTCTCGAGCGCGTGCAGTCCCTGCAGCCAACCCGCGGAACCATTCTGGTGTCCAACCACCGCTCTTTTTTTGATATGTTCGTGACCCTGACGGTGCTCTTTGTCGAGCACGGCATGTTCCGGAATTTATTTTTTCCCGTGCGCACCAAATTTTTTTATACCAACCCGCTTGGCCCGATCGTATCCGGGTTTTTCTCGGGCTTCTCGATGTGGCCGCCGGTCTTTCGCGATGAACGAAAATCCACGCTGAATCCGATCGGTGTGCGGCAACTTCTCGAGGTCCTCGCCCAGCCGGGTTCCTGTATCGGCCTGCACCCCGAGGGCCGGCGGAACGTCGACGCAGACCCATACTCCCTGCTCGCGGCCAAGCCCGGTGTGGGCCATATGGTGCGGGAGACCCACCCGGATACCCTGATCGTCCCGGTTTTCATCAGCGGCCTGAACAACGACTTTCTCGATCAGGTTTGGATGCGGGTCCTGCCGAGTCGGCGCAAGGAAGCGACAACCATCCGTTGGGTTTTCGGCGCACCTCTCCGGGCGGGCGACCTGTGCGAAAAAGGCGACGCCCAGGCGATCGCCGACTACCTTCTCCACGAAGAAATTTTCAATCTCGCCGAAGAGGCGCGTGCCCACGATTGTGGAGAGACCGCGCGACAAGCCACGGCTGCCGGCTGAAAGCCGGCGGGTGCACTTTCGGGCGCCAATTCGTAGGCTGGCAGGATGCAATACTCGGGACAAATCGTTGGATGGCACCACCTTCCCTTTGGCAAACACCCGCAAGACGTCGAAGAACTCGCCGTCCAGGCTGTTCGGGGAGCCCTCGAGCATGCCGGGATTGCCGCAGATGAAGTGGATGCGATCTATGCGGGACAGTTCAATGAAGGGTTCAGCCCGCAGGGCTTCCCGGCCTCCCTCGCTCTGCAAGCACATGAGGACCTCCGCTTTACGCCGGCGACCCGCGTAGAAAATGCCTGTGCGACGGGCTCGGCTGCGGTGCATCAAGGTTTGCAGGCCATCGAGGCCGGATCGGCCCGGACTGTTCTGGTTGTCGGCTTCGAGAAGATGTCGGGCGTGTCCGGTCGGGAAGTCGGCGACATCCTTCTGCGCGCGAGCTACGTCAAGGAAGAGGCGGAGATCCCGGGCGGTTTTGCCGGGGTCTTCGGGAAAATTGCCGCGCAATACTTCTCGCGGTTCGGCGACCAAACCGAAGCTCTTGCGCGGATTGCCTGCAAAGGGCATCGCAACGGAGCGCAAAACCCACTCGCCCACCTGCAGAAAGAACTCTCACTCGAATTTTGCCTGGAGCCTTCGGACAAAAACCCGCGCGTAGCCGGTCCGCTCAAGCGCACCGACTGTTCACCTGTATCCGACGGAGCCGCCGCCTTGATTCTGCAAACACCGGAAGCGGCCGCCGGAAAAACTCGTCGGATCGGTTTTCGTGCCGCTGTCCATGTGCAGGATTTCCTTCCCATGAGCCGGCGCGACATCGTCCTTTTCGAGGGCTGCCGCGAAGCATGGCAACAAGCCCACCGGATCGCCGGCACTTCGGTAGCCGACCTCTCCCTGGTGGAAACCCATGATTGCTTCACGATTGCCGAACTCATCGAGATGGAAGCGATGGGCCTCGCCCCGGTTGGTCAAGCGGGTGCCCTGATTGCAGAAGGACAGACCGAAATCGGCGGCCGCCTCCCGGTCAATCCCTCGGGCGGTCTGAAAGCCAAAGGTCACCCGATCGGCGCGACGGGGGTCTCCATGCATGTGCTCGCTGCCGAACAACTTTGCGAAAATGCTGGCGCGCTTCAGGTGCAAAACCCCCGCCTGGCCGGAGTATTCAATATGGGTGGGGCCGCAGTCGCCAACTACGTGAGCATCCTCGAGCGGCAGGCCTAGCCGCAACGAAGGGGCGGGCCCGAGACGCTGCCTGGCTTCCGAACCTCGCGACGCGCAGCGCTCAGTCCTTGGGCCGCTGGGCTGCGGTCAATCGCTTCTGGTCCGTGGCCGTAAAGCTGGTGACCAGACGCTCATTGTAGAGCAGCGGCACGTAGATCGTAAGATCCGAAGTCCCTTTCTGGATCATCGAGGCATCGCCCACCTTTCCGAAATCCAACTCGAGGGCCAACTTCTTGAGCCCGAAGGGATATTTCGCCAGACCGCCGACCACGCGAACCACCTGAAGTGAATCCACGGCAAAATACATTTGGCCTTCGAAATGGCGCGCGGTCTTCTCGCGCGCGGCAATCTCGATTCGGTGCGCCGGTACCCCGCCGATTACGGTGTCCCCCGCGTAGGTGACCTTGTAGTTCTTCTTGCGGTCGGGGCCGAATACTCGCAGCATCGGGTCGCCCTGCAGATCCGGTTCGCAGTCGCCCAGATCTGTCTTTTTCCCGTCGAGTCGACAGCCAAGAATCTTCATTTGCTGTTGCTGACCCTGAAAGTCCCAGACGTCTGCTTCGATCTCCCAGGTCTTGCGCAGGGACCCGTCATCCGGGTCGAGAATTTTTCGGACAATCTGCCGCCGACTGTAGTTCCCGGGGAACTCGTCCTCGATCGCCCCAACTCGCTTGGCAATCTTCTCGACCAAAGCCGGGCCGTCAACGGCCGCCGCTGGAGCTGCGCCCATCGCCGCACCCGATGTGCTCAGGCACAAAGCGATGGCGATCGAAACGCCACACAGGAACCGCGACTTGCGCGAAAACCTCACGAGGTCATTTCCATGATCTTCTGGTCGAGTTCCTTTTGGGCGTCATTCTTGGGCGGCTGGGGCGTCATGATTTTCGTCATATCGCCATCCACCTTGATCCGACCGGACATGAAGGCCTGCATCGCGGCGGCCTGATTCTGGTCCACGACCAGAGCGCGTGCCGTATCGTAATCGGTCGTGACGGTCACATCGGCTCCGTCGACGTGGCCCTTGCCGAGCTTGCCGGCTCCCTCGCTGGAATCGAGATGAAAATGAAGGATCTCGTCGCCAAAAGGCATGCCCTTGACGGTTTGGTTCATCTTCATTTTCACCGCAGGTGGCGGCAACTGCCCGTCGTATTCTTCCTGAAGGGCGATGATGGCATCCAGCCAGGCTTCACTTAAAAATGGATTCTTGCTCATGGAACGACACTCCTGAAGTCTTTTTTGGGTTCTTCCTCTCCGGTCCACGGTCGCGGACCGGACTCCCCTACGCTGCTATCAGAAGCCGCTCAGGTCAAGCCGGCGACCAGCGGGGCAGAACCACCCCTTCCTGCGGCGCCGGGAAGACCACGCGGACCTCCATCCCGATGGCCACATGCCCCTCCGAGAGCGAGTTCATCGGGGCCGAGGCCTCGGTGACGAGATTGCCGACAAAGCGGATCGCAGGGTCTTCGGCGAGGGAAACTACGGCGACGTCATAGGGGGCGACCTCCGCATAGGCGGGAAGTAATGGTGGGTGGGGCCGCACATAGGACCAGACATGACCTTGGCCCGATGTCGGTCGCCAAACAGTTTCCAGAGACTGACAGACAGGACACATCGGGCGCGGTGGCATTCGCCACCGGCCGCATTCACCGCAGGCCTGCACCCGAAGTTCGCCGACCGCTGTGCCCTCCCAGAAGGGTGCGCTCACGGGATCTTCGGTGTCGGGCAAAAGAAACGATGATTCCATGCGCTAATTCCTCAGGAGCAGAGCGCTCGTGGGAACGCCCTCCCCGCTGGTCACCAGGCAGACATCCGCGTTCTCGACCTGTGCTGTCGATGTCCCGCGCATTTGCCGGACACCCTCGAGAATGAGGTTGAATCCGTGCACATAGGCTTCGGACATCCCGCCCCCGGAAGTATTGGTCGGCAGCCGCCCATGCGGCCATTCCAGCGCGCCGTCCTCGGTGAAAGCGGCGCCCTCCCCGCGGCCGCAAAACCCGTAGCCCTCGAGCGAAAGCGGAATCAGGGGACTGAAAGCGTCGTAGATTTGCGCCACCTTGACGTCGGCCGGTGTGAAATCAGATGCGGCCCAGAGCTTGCGAGCGGTGGCCCAAGCCGGGCCTTGAAGCGGATCCTCACAGAAAAAGTTGGTCATGACCTGGTGTTGTGGTGGCAAGCCCTGCGCGGCCGCATGAATCCAGACCGGCGACGAACGTCGGTCTCTGGCGCGGTCCGCACCGGTGATCACCACCGCCAATGCCCCGTCGGTCTCCAGGCAATTATCGAACAAACAAAGCGGTTCGGAGATCCATCGAGACTTCATATAGGCCTCGCGCGTCAGTTCTTTTGCCTGCATCATCGCGTTCGGATTCCGGTTGGCATGACCGCGAAAGGCCAGTGCGACATTGGCGAAATGGTCGCGGGTCGCGCCAGTCTCGTGCATATAGCGCCGCGCCAGCATGGCAATCTCGTCGACGGGCCGCAGCAACCCGAAGGGTCGACTCCACGACTGAAACCCGCTGATGCGTTGCGAGACCTGCGCCCATGGACGACTGCCCGCATCCGCGCGCTTGCGGGCCCGCCAGGCCACCGCCGTGTTGCACTGCCCCGTGGCAACGGCCATGGCCGCATGCGCGATCACGCCGCAACCCGCTCCGCCACCGTAACCGACCTGTCCGAAATAGTGGATATCGCCGAATCCGAGATTCCGAGCCACTTCAACCTCGCGACCGTCCTCCATCGAAAAAAGCGAGAGCCCGTCTACTTCGGCGGCCGCCATACCCGCATCGTCCAATGCCGCACGAATTGCCTGGCAGGCAAGCGATAGTTCGGAATCCTCGAGGCCCTTGCCGAACGCCGTCTGCCCAATCCCCACGATTGCGGTCTGGTCGCGAATCCCTGATGCCATCCCGGTTTTCATACCAGTTCGAAGGCGCGGGCCGAAAGCTGAATCGCCCATCATTTGCGAAACCGTCCGTCCGTGTGGATGATCGGCAAGACAGGAGATCAGCATGGCGACAATCGAGCGAAGTTTCGGACCCAACAGCACCACCCGGGAGGTCCTGTCCGGCATCGACCTGCAGGGAAAAACGGCCTTGATCACGGGCGCATCAGGAGGATTGGGGGCGGAAACGGCCCGCGCTCTGGCTGCCGCCGGCGCCAACGTCATTCTCACCGCACGCGATCTCATCCGGGGGCAATCTGTCGCCGAAAGCATCCGCGGCGAAAGTCCGAACGTGCAGGTCGAACTTCAGGAACTCGAGCTGGACTCCTTTGCCAGCGTCCGACGCAGTGCCGATGCCATCCTGGCGGGGACACCTTCGCTGGATTTGCTGATCAATAACGCCGGGATCATGGGTTGCCCCCTGATGCGGACGAGCGAGGGGCATGAGATGCAGTTTGGCACCTGCCATTTGGGGCACTTCCTGCTGACCGCGAAATTGATCCCGGCGCTGCGCCGCGCACGCGCGGCTCGGGTGATCAATCTCAGTTCTGCCGGCCATTTCCTTGGCGGCATGGATCTCGAGGATCCGGACTTCCACGCAAAGCCCTATGATAAATGGGCTGCATACGGTCAGGCAAAAACCGCCAATATTCTCTTTTCCGTCGGACTCGAGGCGCGATTCGGCCGCGAGGGAATTCACTCTTTTGCCGTGCACCCCGGCGCCATCGCGACCGATCTGGGGCGCCACCTGGATTCCGCCGACATCGAGCTTCTGATGGGAGGCAAGGACGGTAAAACTCTCGAATTCAAAACCGTCGATGCGGGCGCAGCAACAACCTGCTGGGGCGCCAGCGCTCCGGAACTCGAGGGGCGGGGCGGGAGCTACCTGTTGGACTGTCGCGTCGCTTCGCTCAGCGACGAAGCGACCGAAGGGGTCGCCGCCTACGCCATCGATAGCCAAACCGCCGAGGCACTATGGGAACTCTCCGAGTCCGCCTGCGACGTTCAGTTCGCCTGAGCTAACGACACAATCCGATTGCCATCAATTCCTGCGCCGCCTGTTCCTTCCAGCCTCGATTTGCCCTAGGGCTCGCGGGACTCGGGTGCAAAACCGTCTCGATCCGAAGGGCGTCGGTCCCCAGCGTGCGGCGGGCACGATCCGCAGCAAATGCGCCGACCCCAACGAGGAGGTCGGGGGCCAATATATCGACGAGCTTGCGCAGGTGGCGGTCACAAGCGGCGTAGATCGGCTCCCTCTCGGTCGCGGGCAATTTATCAGGGGTCCGGTTGCGACCCGACTCCTCGACAAAAAGCAGCGGGCAGTAATTGACTACGAAATTATCGGCAAAAAAGTTCTCGGGGTCGCCCCAATGCTCGGCCACAGCCCCCCAGAGTCGGGCCCCGCTGACCTCGGAGCGTGTGCAGTCAAAACCAGTGATCGGGCGCTTTGGGTGTTCGGCCGGGGGGCGTTTGATTTTGGCCTCGATGCCCATCCAATCCCGAACCATCGCGACCTCACCAAACGGCACACCGGTCTGGGCCATCCCGAATGGCCCCGGATTCATGCCGAGAAAGATCGTCTTTTTCCTGGAACCGGCAAACCTGTCGACGTAGACCCGGTGGGCGGCACTCGCATAGTCGAGAGGATTATAGACAAACGCCACCGGTGCAGCGAATGTCAATCCGCGCATCGACCGGGACAAGGCGCGGCCAGCATTCCACACCTGCCGCGCAATCGGCGAGTCGGTACTCACCCCGCTGCGAGAACCTTTTGTACCGCAGCAACAACGTCCTGATGAATCCCGCCGCTGGTCGCGATCACACCCTTGTTGGCGCGCAGAGTTCGCCCCTGACCGAAATCCAGAGGGGCACCGGTTGTATCGCTGACCCGCCCGCCGGCGGCCTCCACAACGGCCAATCCTGCAGCATGGTCCCAAATCTTTTCTTCGTAATCGGCGCGAGTCGGCAACCGGAGGTAGATCGAAGCATCGCCACGAGACACAGCTGCATATTTGCACTGGCTGTCAATGCGGTAAGGCTCGGCCGTGATCCCCAAAGCTGCCGCGATCTGTGCCGAGGCCGAGTGATCGGAATGCCCGGATTCGACGGATTCACAGAAGCGGGCCTCGGCGACCGTTGCCGGTGCAGCCACGCGGATCGCTTCCCCCGCGATCCCCTCGCCATCGAGTTCGTGAACCATGGCACCGCCGCCGCGCACCCCACTGAAAAGCGATCCGGTTCCACGGGGACCAGGCAGGTTCGGACAACCCAAAACGCCGAGTACCACCTCGCCGTTCTCGATCAGGCCCAATGCCACAGCGTATTGTTCCCCACGCAGAAACCCCTTGGTGCCGTCGATGGGATCAATGGTCCAATAACGCTCCGTATCCGCCTTGGCGCTACCGCGGTCAATCCATCCGAGAACTTCTTCCTCTTCGGGTTCATACCCCATCTCGTCGGCTGCAGCCTCGACCACCGCCTGGCGTAATTCCGCGACTTCGTCTCCACGAAGATCGGCCGAACCTTCCTCGCCCACCACCAGATCATCCGGAAAGCATTGCTTCAGTTGCTCACAGACAATCGCCTGCGAGGCGAAGTCGGCCACCGTCACGGGGCTCTTGTCCTTTTTCTCGAGGGTGTCGGCGGTCACCAACCGCTGCTGCACGGCTCGGCAAATACTGGACGCCGCCCGCACGGCGTCAATTGCTGCCGCCAGATCTTTTTCACGCTCCGTCATTGTCTTCCTGCCTTCCGTCCAATGTTCTTCCGCCGAGAACGGCGTCTGCCTGCAAGCAGAGAAGCCGCACCTTGCCCTGTGCGACCAATCGGCCCTCTTCATCCCGCGACTCGGCTTCCCACAGTTGTGATTGTCGGCCGCGCGTCACCGGAGTCGCCGTCACCGTCACCTTGCCGGAACGCACAGCTCGAATAAAACTCGTGTGATTCTCCAGCCCAACCACACCGTGCGCATTTCCTCGCTCTCGCGACGACAGGCCGGCACCAATCGAGCAAACCGTCTCCACAGCGCTGCAATGAACACCGCCATGGACAATGCCATAGGGCTGGTGATGTCGCTCATCGACCACGTACTCGCCAACGACTTTTTCTCCGGACATTTCGAGGATTCGAAAACCCATCTGCTTGTCCCAATTCGAGGGAAAACCCTCGGGAATCTTGATTTCGCCTTCCACCATACCTCTGGACGTAGTACGCGAACGCATTGTGATC
>Ga0055584_100004808_pt1 | contig 13218 bp, 13 predicted proteins | sample OSDHelmetaG_FD_58716 | JGI IMG/M metagenome (GOLD analysis project Ga0055584, IMG submission 58716) | Pelagic marine sediment microbial communities from the LTER site Helgoland, North Sea, for post-phytoplankton bloom and carbon turnover... | ecosystem: Environmental > Aquatic > Marine >... | reverse complement strand
AATCGCTGGCAGTCCGGAGCACCGCTTTCGACGATTGACGGTGTGCCCACCTCAATCAAGGACCTGACCCTGACTAGGGGCTGGCCCACCCTACGCGGATCGCGCACCACCGACCCGGCGGGTCCGTGGGATGAAGACGCGCCAGCCACCGCGCGCCTGCGTGAAGCGGGCGCCGTTCTTGTCGGGAAAACCACGACCCCCGAAATGGGCTGGAAAGGTGTAACGGACAATCCGCTCACCGGTATCACGCGCAACCCCTGGAATCCCGACCGCACGCCCGGTGGATCTTCCGGCGGCGCCTCCTCGGCCTGCGCTGGCCTCATGGGCCCGCTGCATCAGGGTTCGGACGCAGCCGGTTCCATTCGCATCCCCGCCGCATTCGCCGGGGTTTTCGGCCATAAGCCCACATTCGGACTGGTTCCGAACTACCCCCTTCCGCCCCATATCGGCAGTCTGGCCAATATGGGTCCGCTAACCCGCACCGTGACCGATGCTGCGACCATGCTGAACGTCCTCGCGCAGCCGGATTCCCGGGATTTCATGGCTGCGCCGCCTTCCGCTCAGGGCGAGAACTATCTCGATGCCCTGAATGCCGGGATCGAAGGCGTGCGAATCGCCTATAGCCCCACTCTGGGTGACAATGGCTGGGCCGATGACGACGTCGCCAACGCCGTGCGCGACGCCGCCAAGGTGCTGTCCGATCTGGGCGCCATTGTTGAGGAAGCCGACCCGGACATTCCGGCCACCCGTCCGCTCATCGACGCGATCTGGTCCACCGCCGATACCTGGCTTGTCGATCAGATGACGCCTGAACAACGCGCGGTGATGGATCCCGGGCTTCTGGCCATCGCCGAAGAGGGGCGCAAGGTCGGTGTGACAGACATCGTGGGCGCCCATGCCGGCCGCGTGCTGCTGGGCAACGCGATGGCCCGGTTCCACGAAACATATGACCTGCTGCTGACGCCGCAGATGCCCCTCGAGGCTTTCAAGGTCGGACAGAACGTGCCCGAGGGTCGCGAGATGAAGGAATGGGTCGACTGGTCCCCCTTCACCTATCCGTTCAATCTGACGATGCAACCAGCCTGTTCGGTACCCTGCGGTCTGGGTGATGAACGGATGCCCGTCGCCTTCCAACTGGTCGGGCGACACTGGGAAGATGCGCTGGTTCTGCGCGCCGCCCGCGCTTATGAGGCTGCACGACCATTCGAGACCGCGCCGGGCTACGCCTAAACGGTGGGAAGACCTTCCGGGCGACGGTCCCGCCAGAGCATGGCTGACTCCAGCTGACCCGAGAGTCGGAACAGGCTGGCTTCATCGGCATAGCGTCCCACCGCCTGCACCGAGACCGGGAATCCTTCGGCTGTGGTTCCCACTGGCAGGCTGATCGCCGGCTGTCCGGTCAGGTTGAACCACACGGTGAATGGTGAAAATGCAGCGACCCGATCCCAGTATCCGTCGGCGTCTTCCATCATCATATCGAGCCAGCCGAGTTTCGGCGGCATATGTCCCAGCCCCGGAGTCATCAGCACATCATAGGTCTCGTGGAATGCCGCCATCCTGCGACCAGCGGCATGCATGCGCCCTTGTGCCAGGAACACGTCATATCCGGTGACCCTTTCGCCCCTGGCTGCCGTAGCAGCAACGACCCGCTCCACCTCACCCTCTTCGGGCAAACGACCCTTTGTCGGATGCAACCGGATCGTCTGGGCCGCATTGGACGCCATCAGGGTGCGGAAAATCTCCTGCATCTCATCATTGCTGATCGGCGGATCCACCTCCTCGACGGCATGACCCAGACCAGCCAGAACGTTCAGGGTTTCATGGAGCACACGCCGATGCTCCCCGTCACATTTCGCGCCGGTGACCCCACCATAGGAAAACGCAATTCGCATCTTTCCCGGATCCGTGCTGACTTCATCAAGGAACGGACGTGCCGGGGGCGGGGCGAAATACGGGTCGCCGGGCGCCGGACCGGCCGTCGCATCAAGAATGGCAGCGTGATCGCGCACCGAAATCGAAACGGTGTGTTCGGCAACAATGCCACCCATCCGTTCCCCCAGACCCGGTGAGAAACTGTTGCGGCCACGGGTCGGTTTCATCCCGACCAGGCCACAGCAAGAGGCCGGAACCCGGATCGAACCGAACCCATCACTGGCATGGGCAGCCGGTAGAATTCGGGCGGCCACGGCAGATGCCGCGCCACCGGATGACCCGCCCGGCGTGACGTCGGCATCCCAGGGGTTCTTTGTCGGACCATACAATTGTGGCTCGCAGGTGATTGACATACCGAACTCGCAGGTGTTGGTCTTTCCAAAGATCGCCATGCCGGCCTGTTTCAGCCGTATGACGGTCTCGCTGTCGGCATCCGGCACAACATCGGTCATGAACTTGCTGCCGCCGGTGGTCGGTGTACCGGCAATCGCGGCCCCGAGGTCCTTGATCAGATAAGGCGCACCGGCCAGTGGACCGGCCGGCAATTCGCCCGAGACCATGTCCCGGCCATGATCATAGAGCTCCTGCACCACCGCATTGAGTGCAGGGTTGCGTGCTTCGCAACGGACAATGGCCGCCTCCAGCACTTCATCCGCGCTGACCTCACGTTTGGCGATCAACGCGGCAAGGCCGATCGCATCGAAGGATTCATAGTCGCTAAAGCCGGACATGGCGCTTCCCCGTTTCATCGCATTTTTCTGCGCCTCGGTTGAAAGCCGGTTGCGCATTGGTCAGTGTCTTGGTCAGTTCAGCCATGGTTCACCGAAACGCGCAATAATGTCACGCTCGAACATTCTGCTGGGGTCTGTCCTCGCCGGCGCGGCCGGAATCGGTTTTGCCGCCAATTCGACGGCGGCAAAACTGGCCTATGAAGGCGGCACCAACCCCCTCACATTCCTGACATTGCGCTCGGCTCTGGCCGCGCTGCTCGTGCTGAGCATCATCCTGATCACCCGCCGCAGTCTGCAGATGCCGCTGCGACGTCGCCTCGCCGCTTTCGCCATCGGCGCCATTCTGGCGTTGTATTCCTATGGCCTGCTGGCGGCCATTCAGTTCGTTCCGGTCGCGCTGGCGGTGCTGATTTTCTACACCTTTCCCCTTCTTACGAGTGCCTATACTTGGATGAGTGGCCGCGAACGCCCGACCCTTTTGTCGGTCACCGCCCTGCTGGTGGCCTTTGGCGGGCTGGCCCTCGCGCTCGATTTTCGTGGCGGGCAGCTCAATCTCGAAGGCGTCGCGCTCGCCGCCATGGCCGCGCTGGGCATCACCATTGTCGTGATCCTGAACAACCGGCTCGTGGGGACATCGGATTCGCATCCGATCACCCTGCACATGATGCTGTCGGCAACATGCCTCTGTGCCCTGATCACGCTAATGCGGGGCGACTTTGTTCTGCCCCAGACCGCCGCCGGCTGGACCAGTTTGGCCGTTGGCACCTCGTTCTATGCCTTGGCCATTGTGACCGTATTCATTGCCATGTCCCTGGCGGGCGCTGTTCCGACCGCGTTGTCGATGAATCTCGAACCGTTGGCCAGCATGACCTTCGGCTTTCTGATTCTGGGGCAGGCGCTGTCGGGCCTGCAGCTGTTCGGCGCCGGGCTGGTCATTGCAGCAGTGTTGTCGGTACGTTTGGCAGAGAGTCGAAAACCCGGACCCAAGGGAGTCGTAACCCGATGACAAGTCTGACCGAACACACACACGCAATTGCAGATATTCTCAAAGCTCGGAAACAGACAGTGGCTGTCGCCGAAACATCCGCGGGCGGGCTGGTTTCCGCCCAGCTCCTCGCCGTTCCGGGCGCGTCTGCCTATTTTGTGGGCAGCGGCGTACTCTACACCGGCGATGCGCGCGCGGCGCTGGCGGGCATATCTGATTCGGATATGGGAAATATCCGCTCCAGCAGCGAACCTTTTGCCCAATTGCTGGCAAAAACCATGCGTGAACGCCTGGGTACCACCTGGGGACTGGCCGAAACCGGGGCTGCCGGGCCGTCGGGAAACCGTTACGGCGACGATGCCGGACACACCTGTATCGCAGTGTCAGGGCCGGTTTCCGAGGTCATGACCATTGAAACGGGGAGCGCCGAGCGGGGCGAAAACATGTGGCGTTTCTCCGCGGAAGCCCTGGCCCTGCTAAATCGTTGTCTTGACAATCAAGACTGAACCGTATGGGACCCTTGGAATTACTCGCGAAGTTGTTACAATCGCGGAAAAGCGGGGTCGCCCGATTGGGGGAGATCACGACCAGAGGCAATTCGGGCCATCTGGTTCAGCGCAATCAAGGGTGATCACAAGGGGATACCTCTTAATATGAATAAGAAGGCTTTTTTGGCCGCAGCGGCGATGCTCGCCCTGACGGCATGTGCGGGGCAGGAACTCGGTAACGCACGTAACGCAGGAATGGACAATGGCGATTTCGGCAATGCCCTTTCCGCAGGTTATCTGCGTCTGGCGCAGGCTGAATATGCCGAGAGCGACTACGCAGACTCGGATTACTTCGCTCTGCGTTCCATGCAGGCAGGTACCAAGGGTGGCTCGGTCGATCTTCCGGCCATTGAGTCACGTACCTTCCCGAAAGGTGATGCGATCTATGTCGCAACCGCCCGCAATGAACTCGAAGAGGTTTTCAACGCCGGCGCGCGTGAAAAGGCTCCTCAGCTCGCAGCCGCCGCGCAGGTGTCCTACGAGTGCTGGATCCAGGAACTCGAAGAGAACCAGAACCCGGCTCACATCGCCGCCTGTCAGGATCAGCTCGATGGCCTGATCCCGGCTCTGCGCAACGCCGTTGCCGGTGCACCGAAGAAGGTTGCCGGTGCACCGAAGAAGAAAGCCAAGCCGACCAAAGGCAAGACCTTTCAGGTTCTGTTCGGTACCGGTTCGCCCAAGCTTGACGCCGCCGCCAACAAGATGATTGTTGACGCCGCAGCCCATGCCAAGAAGTTCAAGCAGGTTCGCGTTGTCGTGAGCGGCTACACGGACTCCGCAGGCAGTGCTTCCGGCAACCTGGCGCTTTCCGAGCGTCGTGCCGCGGTTGTGGCCGCAGCGCTTCGGATCCGTGGCGTTCCGCGCACCTCAATCAAGACCAACGGCTTCGGCGAAGACTTCCCGGCCGTCCGCACCGGTGCCGGGGTTTCCGAGCCCAAGAATCGCCGCGTGGACATCGCGGTCGGCGGCAAGTAGTCCCGAACGAATTCAATTCGTAAAAAAGGGCATCGGCTTCGGCCGGTGCCCTTTTTCTTTGCCGGCCATCCCGACCAATGGCGCTGCGCTGCTTCGTGTAGTCTAGAGACCGAACACCCGGGCTGCATTGTCCCCGCGTATGGCGGCCGCCTCGTCCGTCGGACGGGCATCAATGAGCGCAAACAGCTTGGACACATCCGCCGGCATGGGCAGATCCGTCCCGAACATGACCTTCTCGGGGCCCGCAATATCGATCACCAGCTGCAGGGCCGCAGGATCGTAGACGATGGCGTCGTAGTAGATATGGCTGAAATATTCGCTGGGCAGTTTGGGAATATCGAACTTCGCAAGGGTCTCGACGCCGAAGAACATGTCGATCCGGCCATTGACGAAGGGCAGATAGCCACCGCCATGACTGGCGATGATCTTGACCTTTGAAAACCGCTCGAAGAATCCGTCAATAGCCATCCGGGCCAGCGCAATCGTCGTGTCATACATGAACCCGGCACCGGGCATCAGGATGCGCTCATAACCGTAATTCACAGCCTTGGCGCCCAGCGGCGCCGTCGGATGGACGAGAACCGGGAATGCATGCCGATCAAGTGCCTCCCAGACCGGCGCAAAGAGCGGATCGACCAGATGCCGCTCGCCGATATGGGCCACACACATCACCCCGACAGCGCCCAGGGCGATGCAGCGCTCGAGTTCGGCAATGGCAGCCTCGGGATATTCCCACGGCAGAGAAGCAAACCAGCGGATACGGTCCGGATGGGCCGCCTGCCCCGCAGCCATTTCATCATTCGCGATACGCGCCGTCGCAATGCTGATTGCTTCATCACCAAAATGAACATTGGGGGAGGTCAGCGAAACGATGGAAACATCGATGCCTTCGCGATCCATCATCTCGACGCGCTTGTCATAATCGAAGGCCTCGACTTCCAGCGCGCAGGCCGGTGTTCCGTACTCGACCAGATATTCCCGGCTGTCCTCGCGATCGGAAATATCATAGGCGGGGGCGCCGTGTTGTTTGATCATGTCGAGCCAGCCATAGCCGAACATATGGGTGTGAATATCGATGGTCGGCATGGTCTGAAACTCCAAAACAGAAAGCGCGGCCTCACAGCCCGAACGTCATCCCGGGCACGCGGGAGGGAAATGATTTCAGTATGTTAGTTCCAACCCATCCGGCAATGTAAGTGGATAACCACCCCGGCCCCCATCTTGCCGGCTATCTCCGGCACAGAAGCGCCGGCACCAGATACGGCAGGTTCCGGAAGGGACTTCGGGGTTCACGGCGATGAAGGTTCTACCGCCGGGGGTGGGTTCTATTTCCCGCGGGTGACCGCAGCATTCATTCGAACGTTTTGCACCAGAACGCGGATCAGGGCCCGAATGAAGGGATCGGAATTGCCGAACCTGGCCTCGAAAATATCGACCGGAATGATCCGCAAGATGGCGGCCTTTCCGCAGATGGCACTCGCCATCCGGCACTCGTCATCCACCAGAGCCATTTCACCAAGAATCGCACCCTCACTGAGCGTACCCGGCAGGAGGTCTTCGTGGCCGTCACCGAGGCTTTTGCGAATTTCGATTTCGCCCGACTGGACGATATATGCCTCAGCGCCCAGATCACCTTCCTAGAACACCAGATCGCCCGGCTGATAAGCACGGGTCCCGAATTTCCATTCGGATTTGGCGTTCTTGGGGTCCATCAGCGTCTCTGACAATAGGTTGCGTCAACCCAAGCCTAGGCCGATCGGGTAAACAAACCATTGGCCAGGGGCAGAAACCGAAAGTGGTGCGGGCGGCCGGACTTGAACCGGCAAGGCCGAGGCCGAGGGATTTTAAGTCCCTTGTGTTTACCAATTTCACCACGCCCGCAACGCATGGACTGCAACTGCTATACTTGTAGCGAACGAAACATCGCGCTGACAAACGCCAAAGCGAGTATTGCACATGAACGGACCCGAAATCGCGCGGCTGATTGCCGGAACAGGCGCCCTACTGATCTTCGCCCCGGCCGCCTTCTATATCATCCGCGACCGTCACGCCGCCTTTCGCAACCCGGTCATCTGGTTCGCGCTTATTGGCGCATTACTGCTGGTCTGGACGGCGATCTGGCAGGTTTGAGGCGACGGCGGACGAACCCGTCAGTCGTTGCTCTTGGGCACTTCAATCCCTCCCTCAACAGGCTCTTCTCCCAGATTGCGGATCAGATCACCCAGACGAAGCGCGGCCTCGTCCAGTCGGGCCTGCTCAGGTCCGCGCAACACCAGGTTCGAACCGGGCTTTCCGCCAAAGAAGAACGGATAGCTGCCGATATCCAGATCGGGATAGGCATCCTGTAACAGCGAGAGTTCCGTCGCGATTGCTCCCTCGGGCACATAGCTGCCGACGGTCACCGATAACAGCGTTACCCCACGCTTGAGATTTGGTTTTGTCGCTTCGAACATCGCCTGCATGATCCGGGGCACACCCGCCATCACGAATACATTCTCGACCCGAAATCCCGGTGCACCACTGATCGGATTGTCGATCAGCTCGGCAAACTCGGGGGTCTCGGCCATTTTCAGGCGTGCTTCAGTCGCTTCGACATTCATTTCCTTCATCCGTGCACGCAGGACGCGCTCGGCTTCCGGATGGCGGATCAGCGTCTGGCCAAAGGCCTTGGCCACACATCCGGCCGTGATGTCATCATGGGTGGGCCCGATCCCGCCGGTCGTGAAGACGTAGTCGTATTTCGCCCGCAGGGCATCCAGGGCGTTGATGATTTCCGCTTCGATATCCGCCACCACACGTGCCTCGAGCATCTGGATACCCAGTTTGTTCAGCTCCGCGCCCAGAAAGGGAAGATTGGCATCTTTGGTACGCCCCGAAAGAATTTCATTGCCAATCACAAGGACGGCGGCTGTGACTCGCTGGTTATCTGTCATGGTAATTCGCTTTCGAAACAATCACGTCTTTGACTGGATATAGCCCAGTCCACGCATGCATTGGGCGAAGAGACGCTCATATGACCGGGCCGCCTTGATGTCTCGCGTGCTTTCGACAAATTCCCGGGTGTCGTCTCGCCCACCGGAAATCGAACCACCCCGGATATCCCGCGTGACATCCAGATTTCGGCCACCGGCGCGTTCGGCGCGGGCGCGGCAGGAACGCTGATCCACGCGGATCTGATCGTCGCTGACCCCGGCTTTCACCCACGCATTCGCGCCACCACACGCGGCGAGCGTGAGCAGCAAAAGCGCTGGAACAAAGACCTTCATCATCATGTCATCGCCACCTTCAGGATGCATGTATCGATCTATCATGCAGCAAACGGACAGTCAAAACCACGCAGACACGCCAACCGGTTGAACAACGCACCTCGCGAAACTAGGGTCCGGTCCTATGGAATTCCCTGACCCCCTCATCCGCGGGCGACTGGTGCAGCGCTATAAGCGATTTCTCGCGGATATTGTCCTTGAGAACACCGACGGCGGGCCGAGTCAGATCACAGCCCATTGTCCCAATCCCGGCGCCATGACCGGTCTTGTCGTCCCCGATTCCGAAGTCTGGGTGTCTCCGGCGCGCAATCCCAAGCGGAAGCTCCCATTCACCTGGGAACTGATCCGCGTTGGTGCGCACATGGTCGGCATCAACACCGCGCACCCAAATGCCATCGCTGCCGAGGCCATCAATGCCGGCCGGATTTCCGAACTTCACGGATACGCAACCCTGCGCCGGGAAGTCCGATATGGCGAAAACTCCCGGATCGACCTGCTTCTCGAAGGTGACAACCAGCCGCCCTGCTACGTCGAAATCAAGAATGTTCACCTCAAACGCAACGACGATATCGACCACGGGGTCGCCGAATTTCCCGACAGCGTGACAGCGCGTGGTGCCAAGCATCTGCGTGAGCTCGGCAATATGGTCAACGAGGGTGCCCGCGCCGTGATGCTCTATGTGGTGCAGCGCAATGATTGCGACCTGTTTCGCCTGGCCGCGGATATCGACCCCAAATATGTGGCTGAATTCCGTGAAGCCCGGCGTCTGGGGGTTGAGGCAATCTGTTATGCATGCGACGTTTCGACTAATTCGATTACCATTGTCCGCCAGTTGCCGATAGACGCGTAGCCTCGAACATCCAAAGAACATGACAGACACACAGACAGCACCGCTTGACCCCGAAGCCCGGCAAATCCGGATCCACGGCCCCGAAGCCTTCGAAGGTATGCGCCGCGCCGGAAAGCTCGCCGCAGAAACCCTCGACCACATCACACCCATGGTCGTTCCCGGAGTCACAACTGAGGCGCTCGATCAGGCTTGCCACGCGTTCATACTCGATCACGGTGCAACACCCGCACCGCTCGGCTATCGGGGCTTCCCGAAATCAATCTGCACATCGGTGAACCACGTCGTCTGTCACGGTATTCCTGGCGAGAAACGTCTTGGTGATGGCGATATCGTCAATATCGACGTGACTGTCATTCTCGACGGATGGCACGGCGACACCAGCCGCATGTACAGTGTGGGAAATGTGAAACGTCTGGCAGAACGGCTGGTCGACATTACCTTTCAGGCCCTCTGGAAGGGCATTGATGTGGTCAGGCCGGGCGCCACCGTTGGCGATATCGGATATGCCATCCAGACCTATGTGGAAGCAGAGCGGTTCTCTGTCGTCCGTGACTTTTGCGGCCATGGTCTAGGACAGGTGTTTCACGACGCGCCGTCGATCCTGCACTTCGGAACACCGGGCAGCGGCGCAGAGCTGCGTGAAGGCATGTTTTTCACCATTGAACCCATGGTCAATACCGGTCGGTTTGATGTGAAAATCCTCAATGATGGCTGGACTGCCGTGACCAAGGACCGGTCCCTCTCGGCGCAGTTCGAGCATTCGATCGGCGTGACCGCTGATGGCTGCGAGGTCTTCACACACTCGCCGAAGGGCTGGGATCGCCCCCCCTACGTCTAGACCGTCCGGACGATGCCGTAATGACCGATGCTGATGACCGCAAGGGACACAGACATCGATTGCGCGAGCGGTTTGCAGCAGATGGCGGCGCGGCGATGCCCGACTACGAGTTGCTGGAATTGCTGCTCTTCCAGATGCTTCCGCGCCGCGACACCAAACCAATTGCAAAGCACCTGATCGACCGCTTTGGCAGTCTCGCGGCGGTTTTGGCGGCGGATGCCGAAAACATCGCGAAAATACGGGATTCAGGTCCGGCTGTTGCCAGCTATCTCAAGGCCATCCATCAGGCCGGTCGCCGCATGGCCCGCGAGGGCCTGCGCACCCGCAAGGAACTGGGCTCCTGGGACATGGTTCTCGATTATTGCCGTGCCGAACTGGGGCACCTGACCCGCGAGAGCTTTCATGTCCTGTTTCTGGATCAGAAAAATGGACTGCTGACCGCCAACGAACAAAGCCGCGGCACAGTGGACCAGACCTCAGTCTATCCGCGCGAAGTCGTGAAGCGTGCGCTCGAACTCGATGCCAAGGCACTGGTGATGGTGCAAAATCACCCTTCCAGCGATCCCACGCCCAGCCATGCGGACATCGAAATTACACGTGCTGTCGATGCCGCGGCACAAGCACTTGGTATTGCTCTGCATGACCATGAGATCGTTACACGCAACGCATATCGGAGTTTGCGCTCAGATGGACTGATCTGAATTCAGCGCAACTGTCGTACGAAAATTGACCTCCGCGCCTCAAACAGCAGCGAAGAGAACTATCCCGAGAACGACGACACGACGCATCACACCGGGCCAGCGGTTGTGACGTTTGAAGAGTGTTCGTCGTGCCGGAATGGTACCGGCGTGAACCAGAGACATCGCATTACCTCGCCTTATGCGTGTGCCCCAGCTTCACCCCCAGGGGCTTAAAGACCGGTTAATTTCACAGCACGGTATGAAGGTATGAAATAATTCTGAAAATCCCTGAATTTCAAGACCTGTAGTCAGGTTCTTCCTTGTCCAGAACCTGCTGGATTGCGGAAAGGTGACTCTCACCATATGCCCCATCGCCCAAAATCTGGTTCTTGGCAGCCTGCACCAACTGCGTTGGTATTTCGCGCAGAGGTAGCCCTGTACTCATGGCCAGAACCTGATTCTTGCAGGCCCGCTCAAGATAGTAGAGGTCGTCCCACGCGTTCGCGAGTGTACGTCCGACCACAAGAATTCCGTGGTTGCCCATGAACATGACACCGCGATCTCCCAATGCAGTAGCGATGCGATCGCCTTCGTCATTGTCCAGTGCCAGGCCGTTATAGGCGTCGTCATAGACAATGCGATCATGGAACCGGACACAGTTCTGATTGATCATATGCAACCGCTGATCCCCGAGGCTCGTCAGAGCCGTCGCATAGGGCATATGGGTGTGCAGCACACAGCGCGCATGGGGCAACGCCCGATGCACCCGCCAGTGAATATAGAGAGCCGTATCCTCGACCCGGCCCTCGCCCTCGACAATCTTGCCCTCGCTGTCCAGCAACATCAGGCTGCCAGCGGTAATCTGTGACCAATGCGCGCCATGCGCGTTGATGAGAAACAGATCGTCGCGTCCGGGGATCATCAGACTGAAATGGTTGCAGATACCCTCATGGAAACCCAGCCGTGTCGCCCAGCGAAATGTGGCGGCCAGAGCAACACGTGCGTCGTGAATATCAGTTTCAAGGGTCATGAATCTGGCCTGCTGCCGCTATCGGTTCTATCCCCGTCAAACTAGCTTTACACCCTTTGCCCGGCAACGCCCGACTCGCCTTGTCGCGGTATCAATCGCTCACCCGCATCGGGTTGATGACAACACGAAGGTTCAGGATTCTTATGATACCGCGCTATAGCCGTCCGGAAATGACCACCATCTGGGATCCGGAGAACAAATTCCGCATCTGGTTCGAGATCGAGGCACATGCCTGCGACGCCCAGGCCGAGCTTGGTGTGATCCCGAAATCTGCCGCCGAGCAAGTCTGGAAAAAAGGCGCCTGGGAGATCGAACGGATCGACGAGATCGAGCGTGAAACCCGCCACGATGTTATCGCCTTCCTGACCAATCTGGCCGAACATGTGGGCGAGGATGCGCGCTTTGTCCATCAGGGAATGACCTCATCCGATGTCCTCGACACCTGCCTGTCTGTACAACTCAAACAGGCCACCGACCTGCTTCTGGCAGATATGGACAACCTGCTGTCCGCGCTGGAAAAACGCGCGCGTGAGCACAAGAACACGGTCTGCATCGGACGCAGTCACGGAATTCATGCCGAACCGACCACTTTTGGTCTGAAGCTGGCCGGACACTATGCGGAGTTTGCACGTTGCCGCGATCGTCTGGTCGCTGCCCGGGCCGAAATCGCCACCTGCGCCATCTCAGGCGCAGTTGGCACCTTTGCCAATATCGATCCCGCCGTGGAACAGCATGTTGCCGACAAAATGGGCCTGACCATCGAGCCGGTTTCCACCCAGGTCATTCCGCGGGATCGTCACGCGATGTTCTTTGCGACGCTGGGCGTAATTGCCAGCGCCGTCGAACGGCTTTCGGTGGAGGTCCGTCACCTCCAGCGCACCGAAGTGCGCGAAGCCGAAGAGTATTTCGCGCCGGGCCAGAAAGGTTCCAGCGCCATGCCCCACAAGCGCAACCCGATCCTGACCGAGAACCTGACCGGCCTTGCCCGTGTGGTGCGCGCCGCTGTCGTTCCTGCGCTTGAGAATGTCGCCCTGTGGCATGAGCGGGACATCTCACATTCCTCCGTCGAGCGGATGTTCGGGCCGGACGCGACAGCCACCCTCGATTTCGCACTGGTCCGGCTGACGGGAGTGATCGAAAAGATGATGGTCTACCCCGACGCCATGAACGCGAATATGGAAAAACTGGGTGGCCTGGTTCACTCACAGCGGGTGCTGCTCGCCCTCACTCAGGCCGGACTGAGCCGAGAGGATTCCTATCTGGCAGTGCAGCGCAACGCGATGAAGGTCTGGGCTTTGCCCGAAGCCGAGCGTGAAGGTGCCTTCCTAAACTTCCTGCAGACCGACGAAGAAGTCGCCGCCAAGGTCTCGGCCGAGGATCTCG
>Ga0055584_100004807_pt1 | contig 13218 bp, 11 predicted proteins | sample OSDHelmetaG_FD_58716 | JGI IMG/M metagenome (GOLD analysis project Ga0055584, IMG submission 58716) | Pelagic marine sediment microbial communities from the LTER site Helgoland, North Sea, for post-phytoplankton bloom and carbon turnover... | ecosystem: Environmental > Aquatic > Marine >... | reverse complement strand
ATGGTTTAACAGCCGTATTAATAACAAGGGAGCTTCCAAAAGGGCTTAAAAAAAGTACCGCATTACTAAATGTTAAAGTTAAGTTATTGCCCCATAACCTTGATGCTAATTCTTTTGATAATTATGCTCACTCCACTTGGTTACCCACATCTGAAAAGTGTGATGCAGCTCAAACAGATCTTATAATTGAACAAGAGTTGCTAGAAAGAGCTTCCTCACCTAGCTTTATAATAGTTGACCACTATGCATTAGCAGCTCCTTGGGAGATCCAATTGAGCAGATTCGCTCCTATACTCTGCATTGACGATTTAAATGACCGCCCACATCATTGTGAATGGTTAATCGATCAAACATTTAATAAAACTAGTGAAAGCTACGATGAGTTAGTCAATGAAAGTTGTAAAGTTTTTACCGGAACATTTTTTGCGTTACTTAGAAAAGAATTTCAACGACACAAACATACTGGCAAACGTAATTTCCCCAGCCCAAGTAGTAAGTGGCATATCCTCATAACATTAGGCGGAGTAGATAAATTTAACATTACAGGGTTAATTTTAAATTTATTATCACAAACAAAACTATTTCATCAGATGAATGTTACAACCGTTGTAGGTAGTACTAATCCAAATATAAAAGAGTTAGAGCTCATCTGTAATAAAGATCCTAAACATTTAAAGCTGCTGGTAGATGTCAATAATATGTCAAGATTAATGCTTGAAAGCGACTTATGCATTGGCGCGGCAGGCTCGACTTCATGGGAGCGTTGCGCAATGTCATTGCCAACGTTAATGGTAGTTCTCGCCGACAATCAACTAACTATTGCAAAAAATTTAGACAAAGGACAAATATGTTTTAACATGGGTAAAGCCGAAAATATCAACCTTCAATATCTAGAGAAAAATTTATTAAATATAATGACTCAGCCTGATATATATATGACGATGGTCAATAATAGCAAAAAGACTTGTGATGGTTTAGGGTGTAAAAGAATATTAGATACCTTAATGAGGGATATAACTTGTTAAAAATATCAATTGTTTGTAGTGATCCCAAGCACCCTGTTAATATCGTTTTAAATGATTGGATCACAATAAATCAATCTAACTATGAACTAGAGCTTGTAGAGAATATATCGAACTTAAGAGAGCGAGGTGATTTTCTCTTTTTAGTTTCTTGCAGTGAAATAGTTGAAAAAAATATCCGCGAACGATTTACGCATACTTTAATATTACACGCTAGTAACTTACCTCAAGGTAGAGGTTGGAGTCCTCATATCTGGGATCTATTGAATGGATCACAATATATTACATTGACTCTACTTGAAGCTGAAGACTCCATTGATAGTGGAAAAATATGGATACAAGAAAAAATACCGTTATCTGGTAATGAGTTATTAAACGAAATTAATGTATTATTATTTATTGCTGAAATAAAGCTAATCGAATTAGCACTGAGTCAATATGACAACATAACTCCGACGCCTCAACCCATAAATATTGAAGCAAGCTATTATCCTAAACGCACCCCTGAAGATAGTAGAATAGATATCAACAAATCACTGGATAGTCAATTTAACTTACTAAGAGTGTGTGATAATGAACGCTACCCTGCTTTTTTCGAACGTGACGGTTATCGTTATATTATCAAAGTTGAAAAAGTTAATACCGCTGGAGTTAATACCGCTGGAAAAATAATAAATGAATAACTTCATAACTATCGATGGCCGTAAAATTGGCCCTGATTACCCTCCTTATATCATTGCAGAGCTTTCAGCAAACCATAACGGTGATATCAATCGCGCTTTCGCAATATTAAAGATGGCCAAGGAATGTGGTGCCGATGCAGTTAAACTTCAAACTTACACCCAAGACACTCTAACCATTAATTGTAATAAACCTGACTTCATAATTAATGGAGGTTTATGGGACGGACGGACACTGTATGATTTATATTCCGAAGCCCATATGCCTTGGGAGTGGCACAAACCTCTTTTTGAGAAAGCAAAAGAATTAGGTATTACTATATTTAGCTCACCTTTCGATCATACGGCTGTAGATATGTTGGAAGAGCTAGATGCTCCCGCCTATAAAATAGCCTCATTTGAAGCCATTGATTTAGCATTAATTAAGTGTGTTGCCAAAACAGGTAAACCTATAATCATATCTACGGGAATGGCTAACGAAAAAGAAATACAAGAAGCTATTGATTGTGCTAAAAAAGCTGGATGCAAACAATTAGTAATTTTACATTGTATTAGTAGTTACCCCGCTCCGGCTGATGACTATAATTTAGCAACTATTCCTGACATGGCAGAACGGTATGATGTATTAACAGGGTTGTCAGACCACACAATTGATAATACAACGGCCATAGCTTCTGTCGCACTAGGTGCTTGTCTAATTGAAAAACATGTGACTCTTGATAGAAAAGGAGGCGGCCCAGATGATAGTTTTTCTCTAGAGCACTCTGATTTAAAGAAACTTTGCTCCGATAGTAAAGTGGCTTGGCAAGCCTTAGGGAAAGTGAACTATAAACGGAAAGAAAGTGAAAAAGGTAATTTAATATTTAGACGATCTCTATACTGTATCAAAGACATTAAAGCTGGTGAGCTTTTCACCTCAGAAAATATTAAAAGTATTCGTCCTGGATATGGGCTACCGCCAAAATATTTAAACCTTATACTAGGTAAGAAAGTGAGATGTGATATTCATCGAGGATCTCCTCTAACAAAAGATAAAATTGTTGGCTTTACAGAGCAGTAAAACAATAAAATTTATCTCCTATTTTTATCTGAAAACCACTGTTAATTAAGAAATACATTAACAATTATATGCTACTAAGTTAAAGTATTTACATAAGTAGAAAACAAAACTATTTTAAGGAAAACTTGTGGAACCCTATCAGACTAACGGTATAGATATGTATAAATGGGCCGAAGATTTATTTCCTATTTGTCGTAGTTTAACAGGACAAGGAGTTAGGGATACATTAATGTATCTACAGAAACTAATACCTGAATTAACTATTGAATCAATTAATTCAGGTGAGCAGGTATTTGATTGGCAAGTTCCCGATGAATGGAATATAAAACAAGCTTATATCGAAAGTGAAAATGGCAAACGAATTATTAACTTTTCAGACTCTAATCTACATGTCATGGGCTATTCTGAACCCGTAGATCTTGTCCTCCCTTTAGAAAAGTTGCAACAATACCTATATTCATTACCAAATCAACCGGATGCAATACCCTATATTACTTCTTATTACAAACGGCGGTGGGGGTTTTGTTTAACCGAAAATCAACGAAAATCATTAAAACCTGGTAATTATAGAGTTAAAATTGAAAGTACCTTAACTCAAGGTGTGCTGAATTATGGGGAGTTAATTTTACCCGGTGAAACAACAAAGGAAATACTCCTATCAACATATATTTGTCACCCTTCCCTTGCTAACAATGAATTATCTGGGCCTATTGTAACCACAGCTCTTGTACAATGGATTTCATCACTTGCTAATAAAAAGTTTACCTACAGAATAGTTTTCCTTCCGGAAACAATAGGCTCCATATGTTATTTGAGTAAACATATAGAAAAGATGAAAGAAAACATAGTCGCTGGATTTGTCATTACATGTGTCGGAGATAACAATGACTACTCTTATCTTCCTTCTCGTAGAGAAAATACTCTTGCTGACAAAGTTGCCCTACATACATTAGAAAATTCTCTTGATAGTTTTACAAAGTACAGTTTTTTACAAAGAGGAAGTGACGAAAGACAATATTGTGCTCCCGGTGTTGATCTACCAGTCTGCTCAGTCATGAGAACAAAATATGGTGAATATCCTGAATATCATACTTCTTTAGACAATTTAGATCTAATATCTCCAGAGGGCCTCCAAGGCGGGTTAACTATATTACAACAATGTATTTTACTATTAGAAAGCAACCATAAATATGAAGTCACGGTATTATGCGAGCCTCAATTAGGTAAAAGAGGATTGTATCCCACCATAAGTAGTATGAGTGAAGATTATACTGACATTAGAACAATGATGAATTTCATTGCCTATTGTGATGGTCATCATGACCTAGTAGATATAGCTAATAAAATTAACTGCTACGCTATTAATTTAATTCCTTTAGCTGAGAGACTATACAAAGAAGGCTTACTTAGAAAAACTTAATATACTAGGTGATAGTCTACTTAAGGCAAGCGTCGCCATCTAGATAGCGAACACTTAACGTACCATCGCTATTAATAATCGCTGAATCTGGAAGAGTATAAGATGGATTCCATTTTAATCTGTCTTCTAAGTGAAATGATGATTTAATGATCAAATGAGAATCATCCCTTCTGATAATACTATCTTGATATAAAGTCACTTTTCCAATATCTGTCATTAGTGCATATTGTGGTTTTGCTCGACCACTAATTTCACCTTTCGATGTGAGCTGCTTAATTAATTCTAACCCTTCATAAACCGTGGTTCTGAAATTATCTGTCCCTTTCATTGGCACGGCATGAAAAAGATAATGAGGAGTTACACTTAGGTATCTAAGTTCATCATACAATTCTATTAAGGTTTCTATATTATCATTTACATCCCTTAACAAGACATTTTGACTATATATTAAGCAACCTGCTTTTCTTAGGCCTAATAGAATATTTCTCGTAATTTCCTGTAGCTCGAAAGGATGATTTATTTGACATGAAATTTCAAAAGCAAATCGATTTCGCAAAGAGTAAAAGAAATCATTCAATGATTGGTCAAATTTATTAGGTGACTGCACAGGTAAACGTGTACCAATACGAATAATTTTAATATTAGGAGCATTGTTAGCTAATGCTGTAATTAGGTATTTTAATTTTCGTGGAGACATAAAAGGATCTCCGCCAGTAATAAGTACTTCTCTCAAATAAGGATCATTGCCACAAAACTTAGCGATCTCTTGCATATCAGTTTCTGACAAAGCAAATTTTTGATAATATCCTCGCAAACAATATACACATTCACTTGCACATGTTGATAATAAATCAATTACCGTTACTCGCTTATATAATCGCTCTAATCCATTAGGAAGATCCTCACCAGTCATTTCAGCTTCATAATGGCGTCGATTAACTAAATTAGACTTTTCTTGATTCGGCATTTTAAAATACTGATTATATATTCCCTTATATTGAGGCGAGCCAAAACCATGCTTATCAATAGCCAAATTTAAAAGTTCGTCAGTATACTTACTAACTTTCGGTTTTTGATCCGTAGTGATATTAAGTAATAACCCTGCCATGTCTAATTTAACCTCTTAAATAACAAAAACTATAGAAAATCAGCTGAGACGATTTTACTCAATACTTTTACAATAGCCTCTTCACTTGTCATCATTGCCATTTCATTACGAGGTATATCACATGAAAAGAAACTCTCTAATTTAATTATGATCTGCATATGCCCCATTGAATCCCATTCAGGAATAGTATCTGAACTTAAACCATCATCTACTTTATCGGCAGATATATTCAAAACTTCTACAATTAATTCTTTTACTTTATTTTCAAGATTAGACATTATCATCTCCATTAACTATTTCATGTATTTTTACAAGGTCAATTTTTCCATTTTTATTTCTTGGTAAGAAAGTTGTCTTACCAATCACATTAACAGGACACATATAAGCCGGTAACTTACACTTTAACACTGCTATGATTTTCAAAGACAATTCTTGTATTCCAGTGGTGCTATTTGTGGAAAAAACGCCAATTATACAGTCTGTGTGAAATTCATTTTTAACAACCACTACAGCGGCTTCTTCAACTTCATCTAAAGACAACATTACCTTTTCAATTTCTAATAATTCAATACGGTGCCCTCGAACTTTGACCTGCCTATCCTTACGCCCTTGATAATGATAGCAACCACCTTTATCTTTAAGAAGTAAATCACCTGTAAAATAGGCTTTATATTCAACACTATTATTTCCAGATATTGTCTTAAATGCTTTGTTCGTTTCTAAATCATTATCCCAATAACCTGGTGATACCTGTGTGCCACAAACAACACTTTCACCAATAGCTCCCGACATAACAAAAGAATTATCATCAATTAAATTAACACGTACTCCCGGTACCGTATAACCGACAGGTACGATACTTCCTGCGTCTAATATTGAATCAACTTTATACCAGTGCGAAATTATTGCCGTCTCTGTAGTACCATAAAAATTATACTGTTGACATAGCGGGTAGCGACTTCTCCATTCATTAGTTAAATCGGCTGGTAACGCTTCCCCCGTATAAATTAGATGTTGAATGGATGCTAAGCTAGAGTGGCTCAATGTATGTGAACGCAATAAAGTTGTAATAACTGAAGGTACCGTAAACGCCACATTTATAGCTTTGGATTCAAAAAAAGCAAAAGGGTTAATTTTATAACTTCTTTTATTCATAGGAACAATAACTCCCCCTGTTCCCCAACAAAAGAAGATATCAAATATAGACGGATCAAAACTATACTCTGAACAATGTGCAAAACGCAGCTGTTCCGAAAGATTAAAAAACTCAAAGCAATTATTTAAAAAATGTACAATATTTCTATGGTACACAACTACACCTTTTGGCAAGCCTGTCGAGCCTGAAGTAAAAATAATATAAGCTAAGTCTTCAGGTGTTCTATCCGAAACAATCGGCTGAGAACCATCAAAACTATTCAATTCAGGTCCATCTGCATCAATAATAAGGATATCTAAATGGTTTTCCTTGCATACTTTTTGAACTCTATTAATGTAAAGCTTTTCTACAATAAGCACCTTAGGTTTTATACTTTGAAATAAGTACAGTATGCGTTCGTCTGGGTAATCACCACTGATAGGCACAAAACAAGCACCACTTTTCAAAATTGCTAATATGCTTTTATAACCCGTGATTGTTTTAGAGCTAATAAACCCTACGCGATCATTAGGTTTACAACCGTTTGCTATAAGATAGTTTGCAAGGCGATTTGCACTTTTATCTAAAGCACCATAAGTAATTTCATTTTCACCGTCCTCTATTGCAAGGCTATCGATAAATACATTTTTATTCGCTTCAAAGAAATCATCTAAATAAATATAATTATTAGGAGTAATTCTATTTTTGATACTAGTCAGATCCTCCATCACTCACAAAGCTCTATTGAAAAACGTTTATTTATCTTACAAAATTCCTGCGCTGCAATTTTAGCTTTATCTGTCAATGGGTAAAGAGCATCTGATTTAAGTTTAGATTCAAAAAATTTAAAAAACTCATCTGATGGGCATACAAGAGTTTTGGTAAAACCTGTTGTAAACTCTTTCATAATACCTGATTTGAGTAGATCAACTTCTAAAATATCTGAATATTCAATAACATCAGGATTTAGTGGTCTCACGGGCATAGAAAAATCAACCTTAGTTTCTTTTTCATGGTTAATTATTTTCCCAGGAAATTCTTTTTCATATCGATAAATTACATCAGATTTTGACTCAACATACATTAGCGGTGTACATCTTAAGATACCAACACCTAATAAAATTATATAACCCCGTTGTGAAAAGAATTGCTCATAAATCGAACCCGCACCAAAAGCGTTTCTTGCTGGTTCAAGAGAGAACCCTTGATTATTTAAAATAACAAAATTAAAAACAGGCGTTTTTGATCGTAATTCAGAGTGATGTTTAACCATGTGCCTACTCAAGAATCCCACTTGACCTAAGTCATTATTAACATCAAAGATTCTTGTAGAGCAATAATCGTAACAAAAAGTCGGTATTAATATAGAGCGATTAGAAAAAACCTCTAAAAATAATTTTTCATAAGATTTTCCAGCCTCATCAGCATCAAATTCACTACAAGGAAAGCCAACTTTCATAATATCTGAGTGAATCATTACAGGGACATTGTCAGGTATACTAGCTTCTATTTTTAACAACTCTGCTTTCAATTGCTCCGGATCGATATAGAACTTATGCATTGGGCTCCCTTATACTATGATTCATAAATAATATTCTTCACTAAAAAATATATACCTAAAATAAAAAGAATAATAATTTCTTATAGATAGGTGCAATTAAATAGGCTTTATTATAACTGTGATTAAGTTTAGTAAACAACTATAGCCAAGTTTAATAATGTAACATGACTATTTTTCTAATAAAAACCATGTTAAATCATCCTGGGGAAAATGATTATCTCTATGATAAACAAACCCATAGTCAATTAGCTTTAGATCAGAGAACTTATCCATGATTTCACCCGCAAAATCTCTTTTAAATAACTTCCCTTCATGTCCTCGATATTTCACTTCAACGGGCGACGGGTTGTAATATTCGACGATACAAATATACTTATTGCTCGTTTGATACAACAATTCATAGACATGTTGCAGCTCTGAGGGATTAATATGTATTAAGACCCCTTTGATTAGAACAAAATCTTTCTCCTGTTCAGGGGAGAAATCAAGAATTGAAGAATGATAAACAGTAGCATTGTCTATTTTTTTTAATTGAGTAACCGCTTTCTCATTTATTTCTATTGCAGAGATTTCTGCAACAGGAAGCAGGCTCTTAATTGCTTTTAAATTAACGCCTACGTTTGCCCCAAACTCAATGACACTTGATATAGCGTTTGTAGATTTTATAATTTCAGAAAATAATGCAACATTTGCAGCAACATCAACCTCTTCCTGATTTCTTTCAATGTATTCATTGCCAAATTCACCTGACCAAAATTCTTCTTGTTCTGTTTTGTAGCTCATACTTATTCCTACTTTATCGATTGTAGATTTCTTCATAGGCACAATGCCTCCAACAAGTAACAACCTCCGGGCATGAATTGATTTACCCGTTAAAGTAATAACTTAATTGCCTACAATATTTAACGATAGTTAGCTTAGCAAACACCTTATATCGACACATGCCTATATACTAATGATTACAAGTTTTAACAAGCTCATAATATAAAAAATCCACATGGTCTTTAAATTTTTTTAAGCAATGATTAATAAAGTCATTACGTTTTGTCAAATCTTCATACATATATGTGTTACTCATTATGTATGTCTGTAAATATTGAAAAGTACCTTGTATCATCCAATAATTAAATCTATGCTCCTTTCGAAGCAGAAGCTCTTTTAATAATCGATGTTGAGCTGAAAACATACCAGATAATTCTTCTCTGGAAGTGACATCTTTATTCACTAACAGCATCAGTTGATCCAAAATAGTTTTCAAAACATGAAGTGTTTGTTGTGTTTTCTTATCTAATAACTTTTTAGAGAAACCTTTGTTATCAAAGGCATCTTTCAATAATATATTTAACGATAACTTTTTACATTGCTTATTTTTAAGTAATTTAATGTCTTCAATTCGCATCGGCTTTGCGCTCATAATGAATGCACCATCAGCACAATTATATCCATTGACATCTTCATTATTATGTAGCAAATATTCTATTTGCTTTCTTGAAGCATCAAAATGTTGATTACTAAAGACAAATTCACGGAAGTTACCTTTTCGCTGAAAATCCTTGTTCATTAGAACATCTATTTCATCTTTACTAACTTCTTTATAATTTTCATGGTAGTAGACGCTATCTTTTGAGTGATGGTAATCATTATCAATATAACCAAAATCAGTACCTATAAAATATATTTCTTTAAAGCCCAAAGTTATCATTAATGCAGCAGCAGTATTAGGACATGTAGGGTTTGAATGAGGTGGTCTAGCATATAGATTTGATTCGTCTAATTCTTCAATAAACTCCCCGCCTGCATCATTCAATTTATTGAGTAATAATGGCGTTTTAAACTTCTTTAAGACTTCGGGATAAACAGTGTTTAGCGTTATAATTTGAATGTCTTTTAACTTAATATCTGAGTTTTTTTGTTGTTGCTCTATTTCTTCTACGAAAGGTAATAATTCAACAGGTCGCTCTGTTTCAACATGAATATCTGGTTTAATATTATGTTTCAATAATACTCGTAATGAAGTACCGCAACTCACTATGATAATGTCATCCTGATTTTCTTTTAAAAATGCCAAAGAAAAATCTAATGATGGACCATTTGCTACAACAAAAACAGGTCGTTTGGGTTCGTTATTGATAAATTCTGACTCTTTTTTACAGACCTTATATCCGAGTTTTAAATTAGCTAACGTGTGACGAAAACCAATAATTTCATCTTCCATAAAGCCCCAACCATAAGCTAAACGATAACCTATCTCTCTCAATTTACTTATGAAGCTATCAGTTTTAGTACTGTCATAATGTTTATAAACATAGAACCTAGGAAGGTAAAATCTCCCTATTCTAAATAAAATATCATTAATTCCGTTTAACATATCGTTATAATCATTACCTGTATTAATAGTGACTCCACCACCATTAGCAATACAGTGCTCAAAAATGGGACGTAGCTCAATGCAGTGCAGCATGGCATAAAATATATCTTTAGAAGGCTCACACAAATATAAATGCTGAACTTGTTTTTGAGCGAATAACTCTTCTATTTGGTAGCCTAGCCCCACCCCAACCATACATACAAAATCAAATCTCTTTTCATTGCAAATAGGAGCAGAAGTTACCTCTTTTTTTCGTTTCGCATCTATTTCGTTTAACACGCGTTCATGATCATAAAGAAGTTTACTCTCACAAGTTCTTTCTGCTTGTAAGTCAAAGAAAAGGGGGCTTTTTACAAATTGCATAACTTGCGCTTTTGCAAATGTTTCTGGTGCTCCGCTGTAGATATACTGTTTATGGTTATATAGATCAATATTACCTTGCTCATTAATTACAACGCCAGCATCTATCGGGGTATGGCTTTTGAACATTTCATATATAGAAGGAAGAAATACTTTTAACGCATCTAAATTAGCTTCTAACGTTGCGTTTAGTAGCATTTTTTTTATTGTGATTGCTGTAGTGTCCAATGTAGTATTACTCCAAGTATATAATACATTAAATGATATACTTAAAAGAAAGTGAAAAGAAAGTAAAAAGAAAATAACATTTAGCGGGAGTTATAAAAGCGCTGATAAAACTTGCGAAAATATAAAATTTAATCACAAGTTTTAATTAAGAAAATATTAATCCGAACATTAATTATTATTTCGCACCACACCCGGCATATTATCTAATTGCTGTGTTAAATAGCTGCTTGTGGAGTTTAGGTTCGAAACTAATAAGTCCATACTATTATATTGGGTGTATAGACGAGCTTCGAGCGAATCCATTTTTCGAGTAAAAGCTTCTCGGTCATCTGACAGTTTATCCAGCGACTGCTCTCTACTGTCTATTCTTCCCTGTATAATGCCATCTGACTCAGTATAAAAATCAAGAATTGTGCTTAATGATTTAGCAAAACCGGGCTTGCTATCAGTACCTGCTAAAAATTGTTGAACGCTATCAACATCATTCTTGATATATTCATTTAAATCTTCACTGTCGATACTCATTTTTCCGTATTGATCTGACCTAACACCTAATTCTGAAAGCGAAATAGAATCATCACCAAAATCAAAGCGAGAAGTAAATTCGCTTCTTATTTTTGACATTACACCGCGCAATAATGAATCACCAACCATAACACCACTATTACCATCACCAACTTTTCCAAAATTGGTATTTAGATCAACTAGTTTATTATAGGCAGTCACAAATGATTTAAGACTTTCTTCAATATTACTATTATCTTCAGTTATACTAATTTTGCTATCTGCATCATCAACGTCTTGCACTTTTTTTACAGTAATATCAACTCCATCAATAACATCAACAAACTCATTGGTAGAGCTACTAACCGTTACCGTGTTATCAATAGTGATTTGAGCATCAACAGCTTTAGTTGCTTCAGTTAAATTAGGCAAAGCTAAACGAGAAAGTCCTATAAGATCGGTATTATTGATACCACCTGTATCATCTACTGTAATAGTAATAGCATTTGCAACGCCAGTTTCTTGACTATTAAAAACTAATCGTTGGCCGTTATCGTCAGTGATAATAGTCGCATTAATACTTTCGTTGTCTTCGCTAGCGTTTATTTTGTCACGAATATCAGAAAGGGTTTCTGTATCTGAAACATCAATAGTAAAAGCGTTATCACCAGAAGAAAGTGATAAAGTTCCCTCACCGACGGCTTCAGCACTATCAATTTCAGCAGAGACAAGTTTATGAGCAGAAGCAAGTACATCTACTTTGATATCATATGAACCAACACTTGCATCTTTATTGGATGTTAGGGAAATAAAGTCATCAGAACCAGTCGCTGTTCGCTTTTGGTATTCATCAGTATCGAATAAAGTTGCAATCGACTCCTGAACGTCTTCTAGAGCAGACTTTAGTGTTCCAGCAGCAGAAATATCTGCAGTAATTGTTGATTCTTTATAGTTAAGGCGAGATTCAAAAGGTGTTTTTTCAGCATTAACAATAGCTTCAACTATCGAGCCGACTTCTAGACCTGAGCCTATACCCTGAAATGTAATACTCGGCATAACAATACCACCATTTAAATCAATTAAACTTTATAATAAAAAACATAGCCATTATAATTAACAACTAAATTTTAGAGTCAACAAAGTTTCCTGTAGCTTCAGATAGCTTTGCAACTAACGATAGAACCTCTTCAGATGGATATTGCTTAATGACATCGCCTGAATTTTTATCGATCACTTTAATCACATCCCGTCCAGAATCTTCATCAACAGTAAACTCCAAACCTCGGTTCATTTTTCCTATAAACTCCTGCAATTGTTTAGCCACTTTTTCAAGTTGAGGTGTACTCATTGACTCTTTTTCATCTTTTTCAGTCGGTTGATTAACTTCATCTTTACTAAGCTGATTAACATTTTTACTATTTTCAGGATGTTTAACTCCCGTTAGCTTATTTTCATCATTCAGCTTTGATTCAACGACATCTTTTATAGGTTGAGACTCTTGCCTCTGACCTTGCTGGGGTTTAACTGGCAAAATATCCATTGCCTTTCCTGTTAGTTCTACACTCATTATAGCCCCCTTAATTACTAATTTCGCTTAAAAGTAATTAAAAATTTAGTACCCATTTAAGCATGAAAAGGAAGGTGTGTCATCACTCCTTCCTTTTATATAAACCTATCCTATTACCTAATCAGCAACCTCTATTATAATAGACTTAATGCTGCTTGTGGTAACTGGTTTGATTGCGCTAAGATTGACGTTCCCGCTTGTTGCA
>Ga0055584_100004806_pt1 | contig 13220 bp, 10 predicted proteins | sample OSDHelmetaG_FD_58716 | JGI IMG/M metagenome (GOLD analysis project Ga0055584, IMG submission 58716) | Pelagic marine sediment microbial communities from the LTER site Helgoland, North Sea, for post-phytoplankton bloom and carbon turnover... | ecosystem: Environmental > Aquatic > Marine >... | reverse complement strand
TCCGTGAGACTATTTAATGTAATTTTAGTCTTATTTTTAAGCATATTTAAAAAATCAGTAATTATTTTTTTTGTAAAAGATAGATCTCTACCTTGTAATGTATCAGTTAGTATTGAAGCTGATGCTAAAGAAATAGCACATCCATCACCTTCAAAACTTAGACCTGAAATATTTTTATCTTTATCTAGTTTTAAAAAAATATGAACTTTATCTCCACACAAAGGGTTGTGAGCTTTTGCATCGCGATTATAACCATCACATTTTCCTTTATGGCGGGGATTTTTAGCATGATCTAAAATTATTTCTTGATATAATTCTTTTAATTCCATTTAAACCTGAAAAACTTTCTTACAGTTATCAATCGCTTTACATAAAACATCAATATCTTCTTTTGTATTATACACTCCAATAGAAGCTCTTGCGGTCGCGGAAATACCTAATTTATCATGTAGAATTTGACAGCAGTGATGTCCTGCTCTTATTGCAACACCATCGTCATCTAAAATTGTGGCTATGTCATGCGGATGAATTCCTTTAATTGTAAAACTCATTACAGAACCTCTATTTGATGGATTGCCAATTATTTTAATTGAGTTATTTTTTTTTAATTTTTCTATTCCATATTCAAGTATTTTATTTTCATGTTCTTCAATATTTTCTATTCCTAGACTCTCAATAAATTTAATCGCTTCGGAAAATGCTACTACCTCCGCAGTTTGCATTGTTCCTGCTTCAAATTTTGTTGGTGTGGACGCATAAGTTATGCCATCTTTCATAACTTCATCTATCATTCCTCCACCACCTTGATATGGCGGCAGTTCATCCAGCCATCTTTTTTTTGCATAAAGGATTCCTAAACCATTAGGTCCGTACATCTTGTGGCACGATATAGCATAAAAATCACATCCAAGATCTTGCATATCAAGTTTTAAATGTGGAGCTCCTTGTGTTCCATCGACTAAGACAGGGATTTTTTTTTCTTTAGCTAAATCTATAATCTTTTTTAAAGGCATGATAGCTCCTGTGACATTAGAAATATGAGTTATGGCAATAATTTTTGTTTTATTAGTAATTAATTTTTTTATTTCATCAATTTCAACTTCACCACTATCATTCATTGGTGCAAATTTTATAATTGCACCTTTCTTTTTTCTTAAAAAATGCCAAGGAACATAATTTGAATGATGTTCTAATTCTGTAGTCAATATTTCATCCCCATTATTAATAAATTTTTCCCCAAATGAAGAGGCAATAAGGTTGATGGCTTCTGTTGCACCTTTTGTAAATATAATTTCCTCTCTATGTTTTGCGTTAAGATAATTTTTAACCTTGTCTCTTGAATCTTCAAATCTATTAGTGGCTTTAACAGCAAGAGAATGGACGCTTCTTCCAACATTTGAAAACTCTGTTTCATAAAAGTTTGACATCCTATCAATAACAACTTTAGGTTTTTGTGAAGAGTTTGCACTATCCAAGTACACCAAAGGCTTGCCATTGATTTTTTGTTTAAATATAGGAAATTCAGACTTAATGTTTGTTATGCTCATACACCTGTTCTTTTAACTTTTCTTGAATAAAATTTTTTAATGACATATTTTTTATAGTATCAGTCACTTCATTCAAGAACCCATTAACTAATAATTTCACAGACTCTTGTCTACTCAAACCTCTTGTCATTAGGTAATAAATTGAGTCCTCTTCTAAACTTCCAGAGGTCGAACCATGCGAACATTTTACATCATCAGCATAAATCTCTAATTCAGGTTTTGCATCAAACTCTGAGCTTTCACTTAACAAAATTGCTTTACTTAACTGATATGCGTCAGTTTTTTGAGCAACATCTTTTACAAAAATTTTTCCCTGGTAAACACCTTTACTTTCAGAATTTAAAACATTTTTAATTCTTTGATAGCTATTGCAATTTGGAGCGAAATGATTAATTTTAGTTTTTATTTCTTGATGATCACTTTGATCTAAAAAAGATGCAGCTTGCAATCTGCATTCACTTTTTTCTCCATCTAAATCAAACTCCAAATCTAATTTATTGAATTTTAATCCTGATGGAAAAATAAATGAAGAAAAGTTTGATTTTGAAGACAATTTATTTTTAGCAAATTTATGAAAGTATCCGTTACTTCTTTCATTTTGTATACAGATATTTTTAAGTACAGCAGATTCTTTTAAAATTGTATTTTCATAAACATTATTGAAAAAATTTTTTTTTGATCTATTGATTGTAAATTCTATTGTGTGAAGTTCTGAATTTTTTCCAACCACTATTTCATTTCGACTATTAAGAATATTTTCATTTAAATCATTTGTAAATAAATTATAGATAACTAAAACTTTTTTTAACTTATAATTATCCTCAATTTTTATAGAATATCCTTTATTTGCTAAGGCATGATTAAGATTAACAAGAGGGTTAATTTCTTTTTTATTAGAAAAATTGACATTTAAAAAGCTAACAACTTTAATTTTATCTTTGTCTTCAAAACTGAAATTGCTAGAATTAAGTTCTCCGTTTATAACCACAATATAGTTGTGATCAAAATCTTTTATAAAATTAATTTTATTGTCAGTTGAGCTTATAGTTTTAAAATTTAATTCATTAAAATTTTTTGATACTATGTCTCTTAAATCTGAAAATTTCCAATCTTCATTTCTTTTGTTTGGAAATCCATTTTCATTAAAAAAGTTTAAATTTTTTAATCTAAAATCTTTTTCTTCACTTGTGATATCTTTAATTTTATCAATTTCATTAGAATTGAACTTAAAATTTTCTAACATTTTAAATTATTTCCTTGTATCCTGTTTTTTCCAACTGTTCTGCTAATTTCATACCTCCAGATTTAACTATTTTACCATTTGCCAAAACATGCACAAAATCAGGATTAATATAATTTAATAATCTTTGGTAATGAGTGATAACTAAGAAAGCTCTTTTTGAGTCTCTTGAAGAATTTACACCATTAGCAACTGTTTTTAACGCATCAATGTCTAAACCTGAGTCAGTTTCATCAAGTATAACTAGGCGTGGGTCTAAAATTTTCATTTGTAAAATTTCATTTTTTTTCTTCTCACCTCCAGAAAAACCAACATTAAGTTGTCTAGACAACATTTTTTCCTCCATTCCTAATTCACTTGATTTTTGTTTTACTAATTTTAAAAATGATAACGTATCTAGTTCCTTCTCTCCTCGTGCTTTTCTCACTTTATTAAGAGATGTTTTAAGAAAATTATTTGTGTTCACGCCTGGAATTTCTGTTGGATATTGAAATGCTAAAAAAATTCCTTTTTGAGCTCGTTCGTCAATTGGGATTTCTTCAAGATTTTTATCTTGATATTTTAATTCACCAGAAATTTCATAACCATTTTTTCCTGAAAGAACATTGGCTAACGTACTTTTTCCAGAGCCATTAGGGCCCATAATTGCATGTAATTCACCAGATTTAATAGATATGTCCAAACCCTTAAGGATATCCTTATCGCCGATAGAAGCTTTTAAGTTTTTAATCTCTAACATTACCCTACGCTTCCTTCTAAACTAATCTCCACTAACTTTTGAGCTTCTACAGCAAACTCCATCGGTAACTGCTGTAAAACTTCTTTACAAAAACCATTTACGATCAAGCTTACAGCTTCCTCTTGATTTAATCCTCTTTGATTGCAATAAAATAACTGTTCATCATTTATTTTTGATGTTGTTGCCTCGTGCTCAATAGTCGATGAGGAATTTTTATTCTTTATATATGGAACGGTATGTGCTCCACATTTATTTCCCATTAATAAAGAGTCACACTGAGTATAGTTTCTGGAATTAAGAGCTTTTCTTCCAATGTCGACTAGACCTCTATAAGTGTTATCTGCATAACCAGCAGATATTCCTTTTGAGATAATTTTACTTTTTGTATTTTTTCCAAGGTGGATCATTTTTGTTCCTGTGTCTGCTTTTTGATGATTATTTGTAATTGCTATTGAATAAAATTCTCCAACAGAATTGTCTCCCTGTAAAATACAACTAGGATATTTCCATGTTATTGCAGATCCAGTCTCAACTTGAGTCCATGAAATTTTTGAATTCTTCCCTCTGCATGCTCCGCGTTTTGTTACAAAATTATAAATTCCACCTACTCCATCTTTATCCCCTGGGTACCAATTTTGAACTGTTGAATATTTAATTTCAGCATCATCTAATGCAATTAATTCTACGTTAGCTGCATGTAGTTGATTTTCATCCCGCATAGGTGCTGTACAACCTTCGAGGTAGCTAACATAACTACCTTTGTCAGCTATAATCAAGGTTCTTTCAAACTGACCAGTTTCCGATGCGTTAATTCTAAAATAAGTTGACAATTCCATTGGACATCTAACATTAGGAGGGATGTAGACAAATGAACCATCAGTAAAAACTGCAGAGTTAAGTGTAGCAAAATAATGATCACTAACAGGAATAACTGAACCTAAATATTTTTTTACAAGATCCGGATGTTTAATGATTGCTTCAGAAATTGGACAAAATATTATTCCTTTTTTTGTTAGTTCTTCTTTAAACGTCGTGGCCACAGATACTGAATCAAATACTGCGTCTACCGCTATACCACTTAATCTTTTTTGTTCCTGTAAAGGTATGCCGAGTTTTTTATAAGTTTCAATTAATTTTGGGTCAACTTCATCTAGACTTTTTGGCTTGCCAGAGGCACTTTTAGGTGCAGAATAATAATAAAGATCTTGATAATTAATTTTAGGATATTTTGGTTTTTGCCAATTTGGTTCTTTTAAACTTTTAAGTCTATTAAATGCTTTGAGACGCCATTCTAACATCCATTTAGGTTCTTTTTTTATATTTGAAATAAATTTAATCGTATCTTCGTTTAAACCTTTTGGTGCCCTAATATTTTCAATATCAGTTGAGAAACCATATTTATATTCTTGATTAGTATCTATATCTTTTTGAGTTTTCATTTTATAACTGTCTACTTTTATCTACTAAATCTTCTAATTTTACTTTTTCAAAAAAACCATTAATGTGTTGATCAAGCTCATCCCATAAATTATGTGTGATGCACTTTACTGATTTGTTATTACATCCTTTTTTTGAATGTTTTTTGCAATTAAGTATCTTAACTTCTTCGTCTACAGCAAAAATTATATTAGATAGTTTTATTTCAGAAGCTGCTTTTTCTAAAACATACCCACCCTCGGCTCCTCTCGCGCTTTTTACAAGTTTGTTTTTTTTTAGTTTAATAAAAATTTGTTCTAAATAGGCTATCGAAATATTCTGTCTTAGAGATATAGCTGATAAACTAATTGGCTTTATGTTTGTATTTGTTGCTAAATCAGCCATTGCCATTACAGCGTATCTTCCTCTAGTTGTTAATTTCATAAATCCATGTTGTAATACAATAGTTCTAGACCATTTCCTACTAAATTAGTCGGATTAGAAAAAAACTATTTGACGCACAAAAACATGTTATAAAGAACATCTTTTTTTGAAAATAATAATCATTATTAAACAATGAAACCTAAAAGTTTGGAAATTTTTATACCTGGCCCGGCTGGAAGACTTGAAGCAAAGTATTTTAAAAATCCAAAATTTGGATCTCCAGTTGCAATAGTTTTGCACCCTCACCCTCAGTATGGAGGAACCATGCATAATAGAGTAGTTCAATTAATGTACAACATTTTTTTAGAAAATGGATTTTCCGTTATCAAAATAAATTTTAGAGGTGTTGGAAAAAGTGATGGAGTTTTTGATAATGGTCAAGGCGAACTATCAGATGCAGCGGCAGCGTTAGATTGGATTGAAAGACAAAATTTAGATTATAGCCAATGCTGGGTATCAGGATTCTCATTTGGGTCTTTAATTTGTATGCAACTTATTATGAGAAGACCTGAGGTAAATAATTTTGTAGCTGTATCGCCCCAACCTAACGTATATGACTTTTCTTTTTTGGCACCCTGCCCGACATCTGGCCAAATAATATACAGTGAAAATGATGAGTTAGTAACTGCTGAAAGTATTTCAGAATTAGATAATAGAATTAAAAGTCAAAAAGGTGTCGAAGTTATCTTCTCAAAAATAAAAAATTCTAATCATTTTTTTAAAGAAAAAGAAAAAGAATTAACTTTAGAAATTGAAAAATATATTAAAGAAAAAACTGCTCTTATTTAATCATGATAAGTTCTCCGCCTGTGCAAGGACTATTACAACCTGTGGTATTTGGAAAAGAAATCGGTAATTTTAAAATTGACTTAATCGCAAGATAAGCAAAAGCTTGCGACTCTATAAAATCTCCATTAATTCCAAGATCGTCAATATTTTGAATTATTAAATTATTTAAAGTGGTATTTTTAATTTTTTTAATTAACGTTTTATTCTTTCTACCTCCTCCACAAATCAAAACTTTATTATTTTTATTAGATAAATTAGTTAATAAAGATGTTGCTATAATTTTTGCAGTAAAATCTGTTAAGGTCGCTGCTCCATCTTCTAAAGAAAGTCCTCGTGCAAAAGAGACATCAAAATCATTAACATCTAAAGATTGAGTTGTTCGATAAGGTCTGTTTGAAAATAATTCTTGTGCTTGTTCAAAGATTGTATCATTTGTTTTTCCTAGAGATGCTAATGTGCCACTTTCATCAAATTTTTTTTGTGAATTTTTTCTTACCCAAGAGTCTATTAAACAATTTCCTGGCCCAATATCTTTACTAGTAAAATTCAATGATCCGGTTGGTTCGTTAATTATAGTAATATTAGAAATCCCCCCAATATTCAAAATACACGTTGGTAATTCAAATTTATGTTGGGTTGCTACTAATTGATGAAAGATAGGTGTCAAAGGTGCGCCCTCTCCCCCATTTTTAATATCATTTTGTCTAAAATCATAAACAATATCTTTTTGTACTAATTGAGATAATAATTTTCCATTTCCTAATTGTTTTGAAATTTTTTCTTCAGCGTTGTGATAAATAGTTTGACCATGAAATCCAACAATGTCAATTTTCTTTGACTTACATAATTCTCCAATAACTTTAGCATGAAATAATGTGATTTGCTTTTCAAGATCATTCAGTTCTTGATTAAATACTTTTAATTGATTTAAAGTATTAATTTTTTCTTTTAAATTATGTATATTTTGATGGATATTTTTATCATATTCAAAATATTTATCCTTTATTACTTGATATTTAGTGTTTCCATCAGATTGTATAATAGAAGCATCAACTCCATCTCCCGAAGTCCCGCTCATTAAACCTAAAGATGTGTATTCTTTAGTCATATTTTTATTTATTTATAATAATTTTTGTATAATAGTGGATTACGCAAATTGTTCTATGAAAAATGCTTTTTTGTTAGAAATGCAGTCTCGTGGTTATCTAAATCAATGTACAGATTTAGATAAATTAACGGACATTTGCAATAATCAACCAATTACAGCTTATATAGGTTTTGATTGTACAGCTAGCAGCCTTCATGTTGGAAGCTTATTGCAAATAATGGTTTTAAAATTAATGCAAAAACATGGTCACCGTCCTATTATTCTTTTAGGAGGTGGCACAACTTTAATAGGGGATCCGTCTGGTAAAAATTCTACTAGAAAAATTTTAGAAAAAAAGGAAATAAAAAGAAATATTGAAAATATTAAAAAAGTTTTTACGAAAATTCTAGATACTTCAAACAAAAAGACAAAGCCATTATTTGTAGATAATTATGATTGGCTAGCTAAACTTAATTATATAGACTTTTTAAGAAGTATAGGGGCACATTTTACAATTAACAAGATGCTCTCTTTTGACAGCGTTAAAATAAGATTAGAAAGAGAGCAGTCTTTAAGTTACATGGAATTTAATTATATGATTTTACAAGCTTATGATTTCTATCAATTGTTTAAGAATAAAAAATGTATTTTACAAATTGGTGGATCTGATCAGTGGGGTAATATCATAAATGGAGTTGAGTTAATACGTAGAATTCTTAAAAAAGAGTCTTATGGACTTACAACTCCTTTAATAACATTAGCATCTGGAGCAAAAATGGGAAAGACTGAGCAAGGAGCAATCTGGTTAAATAAAGACTTATTTTCCCCTTATGATTATTGGCAATTTTGGAGAAATACTGATGATAGAGATGTAGAAAGATTTTTAAATTTTTTTACTGAAATAAAAACAGATAAAATAAAAGAATTACTAATTAAAGAAAAAGATATTAATAAATTAAAAATACTTTTAGCTAATGAAGCAACAAAACTACTTCATGGAGAATTAACTTCAAAAAAAGCTGAAAAAACTGCAAATGAAACTTTTAGATCTGGTGGATACGATTCAAATCTTCCAGAAATTAAAATAAAAAAAAGGGATTTAAAATTAGGTATAAAAATATTAGATTTATTGTCTTCTAATAACGTTATGTCATCTAAAAGCGAAGTCCGACGAGCGATCAAAAGTAATGCCTTAAAGATAAATAACGAAATTTTAACCGATGAAAATAAAATAATTCAATTAGTTGATTTTGCAAGCGACAAAAATATGAAAATTTCTTTTGGTAAAAAAAAACATTACCTAGTTAAAGTTATTTAGATTGTTTAGCTTTTTCCAAGGCTTTGGTAATAAAACGTGGAGTTAATGTTTTAATTGGATTAATTGTAGTTTTGATTTTGTTTGGCATTCCTTTCATTTTAAAACTAACTCCGAATAACCCTTCTCCTATTTCATTAGGAATTATAATTTTACCTATTACAGGTATTTTAGACAAAAATTTATTTAAATTCTTCGCAGGAACTAAAGTGCCTCTTAAACTAGTTAATCCATTTTTTTCCTTATAACCATCCATTAGAACTGAAATACTCGGTCCTACAGCATAAATTTCATCCAATTTTAAAAAACCTTTATTGTTGCTCATTTTAATTTCCATTTTTTCAAAAGATAAACCTTCTCCTTCAGCTAAATCAGCAAGTCCTCCAAAATCTGCAAGAGATAAAATTTTTACAACACCTGGAGCATTTACTACTTTAAAATCATCTATAGTTAGCTTTGAAATAGATGTTTCTTTGTCAATTATTGATGTAAATGACAAAACACCTCCTGATAAGCCTTTAAAAAAACTATAATCTGAAAGTAAAGGTTGGGGCAAATCAGAATAAATTTCCAAATATTTTTTTTTATTACTTTTATTATTTTTCATTGAAATATCTAAAAATTTATCTTTTCCGAAATCACCTTTAGCCAAAAGCTTAATAAATTTTCCTTTCTCAATAACTCCAATCAATTTAAAATTTTTGAGCTTTTTAGATAGTGGTGTATCAATAATTTTTAAATCTATATCAATATCTTTGCTTATTTTTTTAAAAATATTGCTATCATTTCCTTGGTTAATGAGTTTATTTAAGTTATTGGCGTCATATTTTGAACCATTAATTTTTATATTTTTTCCAAAATTTATATTAAAATCGTTTTTAAGTTTATTTTCGTTAAAAGTTTTAACTTTTATTTTTTTTAATGAAATTATATTTTTTTTATTAATTTTTAGCTGATCTATTTTTATAAAACTTTTACTTTCTTTGTAAATAAATTCTTTTAAATTAATTAAATCTTTTTTAATGTTAATATTTAAAGAAATTTCACTTAATAAATTTTCTTTTTTTTTATAGTTTAAAAAATCAATCTTTAACTTTTTGAAAAATTCAAAATCTAAATTTATATTTGAAGTTTTATTTAGAAATTTATTATCAAAACTATAATTTTGATACTTTAAATTGTCAAAACTATATATGCCTTTTGCATTTATAAAATTTTTTTTATCAGAACTATAACGAGTACTTAGATTAGAGTTTTTTAAAAATAAGTGATTAATATTTTTTTCTAAAAGTGAATTTCCAATAGGTTCATCAAGTCTTAAAAATAATTCTTTAATTTTACCTTTATTGGTGTAGGTGAAGTCATTAATTTTAAATGTTTTGTCAAAGGAGATCTTTAAAAAGTGATTTAAATTAGTGATTAAATTTGTGTCACTATTTATTAATTTAATATTTTTTGAAAAAGGTAAGTATTTTTTAATATTTTTTTTATCTATTTTAATTTCAGTATTAAAATCAAACTTGAGATTTACTCCTTCATCTTTATTTACTTGTAAATTTCCATTTTTTATTTCAAGGCCGTCAGTTTTACCAAAAATATTTTTGATTAAAATATCCGAATTATCAGCAAAAAAGTTAAAGCTAGTATTTTTTAAACTTAAATCATTATTGATAATTGCTTCCATTTCTGTAACATCACCTCTAGCTATAAAATTATCTATTTCTTGACTGTTGTTAAAATAAAACTCAAAATTCGCTAGCAACTTTCCGTTATTAATTTTATTAGTAATAAAACTATTTAAATTGGATGGTTTCGTTTTAATAATAATTTTTTTCAACTGATTTATCGCGACCTCTTTTGATATAATATTAATTTTATTAATTTTTGTTTCTGATTTTATTAAAGAGAATAAATCTAAATATACTTTTATACTTTTTACTGGAATGTTTGTATTTTGATATTTTAATTCAGGGCTATTGGTCTCAAGAAATAAACTTACATTTTGTATATCAAATTTAAATTTGATTTTTTCTAATCTTAATGAAATTTTTTTATTATTTTCATTAATTTTTTTTAAAATTATTTTATTAAACTTGTCAGTTTCATAGCCTATTGAAGATAAAATAGTTATTACCGTAGTTAAAATAATTAAAAGAATTAAACAAGATGTGTAAAAAACTTTCTTCATCGCTTATTTATTATTCCTGCTTCAATAAATTGATCAATATTACCATCTAAAACATCTGACGGATTTGTATTTTCTATTGGATTTCGCAAATCTTTAACTAATTGATAAGGTTGCAGCACATAAGATCTTATTTGATGTCCCCATCCAATATCTGTTTTAGCGCTCAATTCTTTTTGATTTTCTTTTTCTCTTTTTTGAATTTCGTGCTCATAGAGTCTAGCTTTTAGCATTTTATAACAAGTTTCTTTATTCTTATGTTGAGATCTTTCATTTTGACATTGAACAACTATTTTTGTCGGAATGTGAGTTATTCTTACAGCGCTATCAGTTGTATTAACATGTTGTCCGCCCGCGCCACTTGATCTAAATGTATCAATCCTTAAATCCTTTTCATCAATTTTGACATTAATATCATCATCTATAGCTGGATAAACCCAAACACTAGCGAAACTGGTATGCCTTCTGGCTCCACTATCAAAAGGGGATATTCTTACCAGCCTATGTACTCCTGACTCAGATCTCATTAATCCATAAAGATATTCGCCGTCTATCTTTAAAATTGAGGACTTTATTCCTGCTTCTTCACCCTTGTGCTCGCTAATTATTTCATATTTAAATTTTTTTTTATCGAACCATTTTAAATACATTCTCCTTAACATATCGGCCCAATCTTGGCTTTCTGTTCCACCCGCTCCTGCATGTATCTCAAGATAAATATTAAGATTGTCATTTTCTCCAGAGAGAAAACATTTTGTTTCTGTTTCTTTAATCTTTTTTAATAACTGATTAATCGTAATATCACAATCTGATAAAGTCTCATCATTCTTTTCTTCTAAGGCTAAGTTATACAAGTCCTTTATGTTGATAATTTCTTCGGATAATTCTTTATATGAATTAAGAATATTTTCGTAAATTTTTTTCTCTTTTACAGTTTTTTTAACTTTTGTTTTATCTTTCCAAAAATTTTTACCTAATAAAGTTTTTTCAATTTCTTCAAGTTTAGATTTGATATTATTATTTTCAAAGATACCCCCTGATATTATCAAGAGTTTTTTCGAATTTAATTAATTTATTTTCAAAATTTTGCATTAGTAAAATTGCCTGTATTTAACAAGTTTATCATAACTATTAGTTGAAATTAATTTGTTATTATCTGTATTGTTAATATCTTTAGCTTTTAAGGCTTCAATGATAGTATTTTCGTCCCCTAAAAGAGATTTCGAGCCTGTGTCATAATTTAGAGAAGTTAAATAAATTCCCTCTGGTATCTCAAATTCTTTGAAGTCTTCTTTAAATAAAGTGTTTTTTACAAAATCTTTAAAAATTGGCAGTGCAGCTTTTGAGCCAGTTTCGTTCTTCCCTAAAGTTTTTGGACTATCAAATCCCACGTAAACTCCAACAACAAGATTAGAGGAGAATCCAATAAACCAAGCATCGTAGTTGTTGTTTGTGGTTCCGGTTTTCCCCCCTAAAGGAACTTTTAAATCTCTTAATTTTTTGGCCGTTCCACGTTTAACTGCACCCTCCAGAATTGATGTCATTTGATAAGCTGTTTCTTCACTAAATATTCTTTCATTTTCATATTCAATAACTGGATATTCTTCAGAGTCATTTAAATATTTATCACAACCAATGCATTTTTTATTTTCTAATTTAAATATTGTTTTTCCTCTTCTGTCTTGGATTCTGCTTATCAAATTTGGTTTAATTTTTTTTCCTCCATTAACGAATGAACCATAAGCTGCTGTAAGATTTAACAAAGAAGTTTCAGCTGCACCAAGTGAAACAGATAATAATTCTGGTATTTCATCGTAAATTTCTAGTTTATTTGATAAATCAAGTATTTTATCTAAGCCTAATGTTTTAGCAATTCTGACAGTCATTAGGTTTCTGGAATATTCAATTCCTTTTCTTAATGTGGTTGGGCCATAAAACTTTTTTCCGTAATTTTCTGGTTTCCAATTTTTCAATCCTACGCCTTGACTTTCCACAAAAGGAGCATCCAACACGATTGAATTAGGGGAATATCCATTTTCGAGTGCTGCCGCATATACGATAGGTTTAAAAGCTGAGCCAGGTTGTCTTTTTGCTTGAGTAACTCTATTAAATTCACTTAATTTAAAATTAAACCCTCCAACTAAAGCTTTAACATCTCCTGTGTATGGATCTATAGCTACTATGCCTCCATTAACTTTTGGGTATTGTTTTAGATTCCAATAATTATTTTCTTTTTTTACAAAAATGATGTCACCAACACTAAAACTATCAGAAATAATTTTTTTATTTGGGATAGTCCATTTTATTTTATTTGAAGCAATTTCACCTTTAATACCCTTTAAAGTTTTAAAAATTATTCCAATTTTATTAACTTCTAACACTTCTGCTTTTTCCCAGTTTAAAGTTGGATCTATTTTTAAATTTTCTAAAGTTTTTTTCCAATTTGAATTTTTTTTTT